>ERZ773069.238-NODE-238-length-39117-cov-10.740310_pt1 | contig 39117 bp, 34 predicted proteins | sample MGYA00580619_ERZ773069 | MGnify/ENA primary metagenome ERZ773069 (study PRJEB29015, sample SAMEA2738007) | human oral metagenome | biome: human oral; feature: human-associated habitat; material: dental | place: China | collected 2108 ...
GCTGCCACACGTCGAGCACGGCATTGCAGACCTCGAGGGCATACTCCGGCTCTGTGCCCGTAAAGCTCTCGGGCGAGTACTCAAAGCGGTACTTCGCGCCCGCCTCCTCCGTCAGTTCCTTGAGGAGCTTTGCACCGTCCACGGCGATCTTCAGGACCTCCTCCTTGGAGCGCGCAAAAACCTGCTCGCGCTGAGCCGCCGAGGTGGGATTGTAGACGTGCACGATGGCGTTCTTCACCCCACGCAGTGCATCGAACGTCTTGCGGATGATGTGTTCACGCGCCTGCGTCAGAACCTGTACCGTCACATCATTGGGGATGAGGTTGTCCTCCACCAAACGGCGCAGGAACTCATACTCCGTATCCGAGGCCGCAGGGAAGCCGACCTCGATCTCCTTGAACCCGACGCGCACGAGGAGATCAAAAAAAGCGAGCTTCTCATCGAGGCTCATCGGAACGATGAGTGCCTGATTGCCGTCGCGCAGATCGACCGAGCACCAGATCGGTGCATGATCGGGTGCATCCTTTTTCAGCCAGTCCATGCGGATCTCCGGCGGCATAAAGTAGCCCTTCGTATATTTCTGATAATTCATCATGATGATTCCCCCGCATCCATGTATTTTCTCAGCGCAGCCGCGCGTTGAATTTCTCGATCAGCTTCTCGGGTTTATAGGACTCCTTCGCCTTGCGCAGCCCCTCGATGCCCATATCCTCCTCGCGGTTGATGTAGGTGAGATGGCTCCATGCGTGCTCCACGAATCCCTGATTGATCGCGGGATATGCGCCGCGCACCTTGGGATCCGCCTTCTCCACATGGATGACGGCCGTATCCGTGTTGAGCTGCTCGCCGAAGGTAAAGGCGACGATACGCCCTCCCAAGCGGACGGCACCGCCCTGCAGACCAAAGTAGTCAAAATCGTTCAGCACCTCGAGGATTGCCGTGCGCTCGTACTCAATGAACGGGTCGATCGTCCCGTCCCCGCGGATGTGCTGCTTGTACCAGCTATTGAGCTCCAGCTTGCACTGCGTGACGACATCCTCTGTGATGGGCAGATACTCTGCCTCGGGGTGCTCCTTGCGGAACGCATTCAGATGGTTCTTCTTCGAGTGCAGCTTGCGCCCCGCAAGGCTGATGAGCTTCTCCGAGAGATACACATAGTCGTAGTTGTCGCGGTCGGCGACCACGTCAAAGTCTGCAAAATCGCAGCTGCGCAGATAGTCTGCATAACCGCGCTCCATATCGTAAAGGTGCAGCGGCTGCTCCACTTCCTCAAAGTAGGCGATCAGCTTCTTCGTCGCTTCGGGATAGCGCGATGGATCGCAGAAGGGCTGCAGCAGCGAAAGGATCCCCTTCCACTCGCTCGCCACATAGAGCACATCATCCTCTTCGGCAATATGCACGAAGAACGGCGCGCGCCACATATAGAGATTCGTAAAATTAAAATGCGAGTTCTCGTAATAGTTTGCATGAAAATATCGATCCAGCAATGGCTTGTCTTCTTTTTTCAATGGTCGAAAATCGATCATCCTAAACCTCCCCATGAAGAAAGCACTGATAAACTCAGCGATTCCCAAAGTATCGTGTTTTCATTATAACAAAGGCGTCAAGTCCCATGAAAGCCGTCTGCGGCAGTCACACCCTGCTGAGGATCAGCTCCCCCATCCCGTGCAGCATATATTGTCCAAGATGCGCAGGGATAAAGACACTCTCCCCCTTGACGGCGGAGAGCTCCCCGCCCGCCCACGTCAGCGTCAACGTCCCTGCGAGAATCGTCAGACAGTGAAAGGAGTCTGCCCCCGCCGTGCTCTCGCACATGCCGTCAATACGCAGATGATAGGCGGTAAAATAGGGGCATGCGGCGAGCAGGCGCACCTCCGCGCCACGAAATTCATCCGCCGTAGGAAGCTGCTCTGCACGCAGCGAAACGGGCACGAGCGACGTCACATCGAGAGCCTTTTCGACATGCAGGTCGCGCGGCTTTCCATCGGTGCCGATGCGCCCATAGTCGTAGACACGATACGTCGCGTTGGAGCTCTGCTGAATCTCACAGATGAGCAGCCCCTTGCCGATGGCATGGAGTGTCCCCGCAGGAATGAAGAACGCATCCCCCTTCTGTACCGGTACATGACGCACGACCTCAAGGAGTGTGTTGTCCGCAATACGCCTGCGAAATTCATCTTTTGCGATCGCATGCACAAAACCGTAGAGAATCTCTGCGCCCGGGGCGGCATCGACGACGTACCAGAGCTCCGTCTTGCCGTACTCCCCCTCCACGCGCAGGGCATAGTCATCGCTCGGATGCACCTGCACAGAGAGATTGTCGTGTGCATCGATCAGCTTGATGAGGAGAGGGAAATACGGAAACTGCGCGGCTCGTGTGCCGAGTGCCTCTGCCCCCGCGCGTGTCAGCCACGCCTCGAGCGTCTCCCCTGCCGCCGTGCCGCTGGCAATAACGCTCTTTCCGTCACGGTGACAGGCGAGCTCCCAGCTCTCTGCCACCTTCGACAGCTCCGTGCGCTTGCCGTATTCGTCCCGCAGACGTGTCCCGCCCCAGAGATAGTCCTTCAGCGGCGCGGTCAGCTTCATCGGCTCATTCATCGGCAATTCCTCCTTTATAATATCTTACCGAATCCCTCTGAAATCTTTAAGGAAGCAAAGAAAAGATTTCGCTGTCCATCGATTCCCTGATTTTCCCCGTGACTCCCTACTCCTTCAAAAGTCCCGATTGTCCCCCATTCGCCTCTATGGTATCATAGGAAAGCTAAAGGAGTGATTTCCATGTCTCAAACCAAGATCGACACCAATGAACGTCCGCCGCTTCGGCGAACCATCCCGCTTTCCCTGCAGCACCTCTTCGCCATGTTCGGCTCAACGGTGCTTGTTCCGATTCTCTTTCATGTCAACCCTGCGACCGTGCTGCTCTTCAACGGCATCGGCACGCTCTTCTATCTGATCCTCTGCAAGGGCAAGATCCCCGCCTATCTCGGCTCAAGCTTCGCCTTTCTCTCGCCCGTATTCCTCGTGCTCGCCGACTACAGCTACGAGGCGGCGCTCGGCGGCTTCATCGTCGTAGGCGTCGTCTTCTGCCTCGTGAGCTTCATCATCCATGCCATCGGCACGGGCTGGATCGACGTGATCTTCCCGCCCGCCTCCATGGGCGCGATCGTCGCCGTCATCGGACTTGAGCTCATGCCGACGGCGGCGAAGATGGCAGGTCTGACCGATGCCGAGGCGGATCCGACCGTCGTCTTCGTCTCCATCGCCACGCTCGCCGTCACGGTCTTCGCCTCCATCGCGTTTCGCGGCTTCCTCGCCATCATCCCCATCCTCATCGGCGTCGTTTCGGGTTACGTCATCGCCTATGCAGCGGGCGTCGTCGATCTCTCCGCCGTCGAAAACGCCCCCTGGTTCGCCATCCCGACCATTTACACGCCGAAATTCGAGCCGGGTGCGATCCTCATCCTCCTGCCTGCCTCCATCGTCGTCATCGTCGAGCACATCGGTCACCTCATCGTTACGAACAACATCGTCGGGCGCAATCTCACGAAGGATCCGGGACTCGACCGCTCGCTTCTCGGCAACGGCATATCGACGATCTTCTCGGGCTTCTTCGGCTCAACGCCGAACACGACGTACGGCGAGAACATCGGCGTCCTTGCCATCACGAAGGTCTATTCGACATGGGTCATCGGCGGCGCCGCCGTCTTCGCCGTCGCGCTCTCATGCCTCGGCAAGCTCGCCGCGCTCATCCAGAGCATCCCGACGCCCGTCATGGGCGGCGTCTCCATGCTGCTCTTCGGCGTCATCGCCGCCTCGGGCATCCGCATCCTCGTCGAATCCAAGGTAGACTATGGCAAGCCCACGAATCTCCTGCTGACCTCTATCGTCATGGGCGTCGGCGTATCGACGGCAAGCCTCACGCTCGGCACGGTGACGCTCAGGGGCATGTCGCTCGCGACCGTCATCGCCATCATCCTCTCGCTGTCCTTCCGCCTCATCTTTCGGCTGCGCCGCGAAAAGAGTGCAGCAAGCGAATAGGCAATATTGAAAGAAAAGAACCCGACGTTTGCCGTGCGTCGGGTTCTTTCTTTCGCTTTCACAAGAGTGGCATAAGCATTCACAGAAATTTGTGCATGCAGCTCACATCAATCCCAGCACGAGAATCGCGCCGACGACAAGGGGCAGGACGTAGGCGAAATAGCCGCGCGCCCATCGAGGAAGTTTCCAGCCGCTTCCCGTATTCGCCTCTTCATAGAACTTCTGCCAGCCCCAGCCGAAACGATGCATCGTGTAGAGCACAAAGACGAGCGACCCGCCGGGCAAGAGGATATTGCTCACGATGAAATCCTCGATGTCGAGGAAACTGCTCTCGCCGCCCATCGGGTGAATGCCCGCGAGGAGGTTGAATCCCAAGGCGCAGGGCAAAGAAAGCACGAGGATTGCCGCGCAGTTCACGAATCCCGTCTTCTTGCGGCTCCACCCCGTCAGATCCATCGTGCAGGCCATGATGTTTTCAAAGACAGCGAGCACCGTCGAAAAAGCCGCAAACGTCATGAAGAGGAAAAAGAGACTGCCCCAGAGGATGCCGCCCGCCATGTGGTTGAAGATGTTCGGCAATGTGATGAAGATGAGTCCCGGCCCGCTGTCCGGCTCAACGCCGTAAGCGAAGCACGCGGGGATGATGATGAGTCCCGACGTGATGGCAACGAGCGTATCAAGGATGGCGACGTTGACCGACTCACCGAGAAGTGCGTGATCCTTCGGGATGTAACTGCCGAAGATCGCCATCGCGCCGATGCCGAGGCTCAGCGTAAAGAACGCCTGATTCATCGCCGCGACGATGACGTTCGTAAAGCCGATCTCCTCCATCTTCGCAATGTCAGGGCGCAGGTAGAAGGAGATGCCCTCAGACGCGCCGTCGAGGAAAATGCTGTTCACGGCAAGCACGACCATGATGAGGAGCAGGAGCACCATCATGCCCTTCGTCACGCGCTCCAACCCCGACTGCAAGCCGTGCGAGCAGATGAGGAAGCCGCTGATGACGACGATCACCATCGGCACGACCTGCAAGATAGGATCGCCGAGCATCGAGCCAAAGGCCGCGCCGATCTCCTTCGGAGAAAGTCCCGCAAACGCGCCGCACGCTGTCTGATAGAAGTAGAGCAGCATCCAGCCCGCGACCGTCGTATAGAACATCATGAGCATGATGCAGCCAAACCAGCATGCGTAGCCATGCCAATGCCAGCCCCATTTTTCGGGCGTCAGTCTCTGGTACATGCGCACGGGACTGCGCCTTGCCGCGCGGCCAAGGGAAAATTCCATCGTCATGACAGGGATGCCGAGCACGATGAGGAAGAAAAGATAGATAAGAACGAACGCCCCGCCTCCGTTCTGCCCGACGAGATAAGGGAACTTCCAGACATTGCCGATGCCGATCGCACAGCCGGCACTGAGGAGAATGAAGCCGAAGCGGCTCTTCAGCGTTTCTCGCGCCATGAATCAAACCTCCTGAAAAATATAATGAAAGGCACAGCCAAAACGAAGGCTGTGCCTTTCATTATATCATAAGGTGCAAAGCTGTAAAGCGGCAAACGTCAGATAATGTGCTCGCCGTGGTACTTCTCGCCGCCGATCTCGGGATAGACGCCGTACTCAATCGCCCACTCGCACTTGTACTTGATCGCCTGCGCATGAATCGTCTTGATGCGGTCAATCGTGCGCACGACCTTGCCCGGCATGCCGACAACGAGGGAATTCGGCGGAATGACCTCGTTCTCGCGCACGAGTGCCCCAGCGGCGATGATCGAGCCTTCGCCAACCTTTGCGCCCGTCAGAACCGTCGCGTTCATGCCGATGAGGACATGGTTGCCGATCTCCGCGCCGTGCACGACGGCGCTGTGGCCGATCGTCACATAATCGCCGATGATGCACGGATTGTCGTCCGCCACATGAAGGCAGACGAGATCCTGCACATTCGAGCACTCGCCGACAGAGATGTAATTCACATCGCCGCGCGCAACGACACCCGGCCAAAGGCTCGCATACTTCGCGACGCGCACATCGCCCGAAAGGAACACCTGCGGCGCAACGAAAGCCTCCTCATCAATCTGCGGCTTGATGCCATGAAATTCCGTGCTGGAAAGCGTATACATAAGACTCTCTCCTTTTCTCCGATTAAATTTTCTTGCCGCATTCTATTATACAACGATTGAGGAAAAAAAGAAACGGCTCGCCCACAAGCACACAGCAAACGCTTCAAGCGCCGCCGATCTGTGCGATGAAGGCGAGCGAGCGCAGCGGCTTGCCGAAAAGCGCACGCAGGTAAGCGAGCAGCAGGCTTTCCGCTGCCAGAAGTTCCTGCTTTCTGACGGAAAACGGCGCCGGAGAGCGCACGCCTGCCGCCTTCTGCGGCGAGAGAAACGCCTGCCAATCGAGAGCGGTCAGCTTCTCGATGAACGCCTTCAATTCGGCAGAAAAGAGTGGCATATCCTCCGTGCGGCAATCCGCGCACAATGCGCCGCCCTCGCCGATGTCGACGGACATCGGCTCTTCAAAGGGCGCACCGCAGTGGACGCAGCTTGCAAGATGAAGCGAAAGCCCCGCGAGCGCGAGGAGCTGATACGCCGCCGCCAGCGCTACGAGACGCGGATTGCGCTCCTCAAAGGCGCAGAAAATCTGCAGCAGACGGTCGAAAGCGTCGGGCGCAGGCTCGTGCTCGGGAAAAAGCTCAAGCGCCAGTTCCGCCACGAAGGAGCCGTATGCCATGGCCGAGAGATCTTCCGAGAGGCGGCGAAACCGCCCCTTGAGCGAACACTGCCGCACCGTCCAGACCCTGCCGCCTTCCGTAAGCTCCACATCGAGGTGGCTGAACATCTGCATCCCTGCCGCGAGTGCGCTCTTCGGGCGGCGGCAGCCGAATGCCGCCGCCTCGACGCGCCCGCACTCACGCGTCAAGAGCGACGCCATCTTGTCCGCCTCGCCCCAGTTCCTCGTGGCGAGCACGAGCGCCTCAGCGCTGCGGCGTGCCATGCGGTTCGGCCTCCTCGCACGCTTCCCCGGCTGCACGCGCTGACTGCGTCTTCGACGCCGCCACGACCTCGTCCGCCAGCCTCGTCGCACTGCCCGCTTCCTGCGGTTTCGTCGACATCTGCCGCTGCGGCATGACGGCGCCCGCCGTCAGCATGTACTGCAGCGCCGACTCGTTGCTGATGTCGAGATAGATGACGTCGCTCTTCTTGACGAAGAGGTTCGTGCCTGAGGTCATGTTGAGGCTCCACGGCACGAAGACGCAGACGTAGTCGTCGCCGAGCTTCTCGCGCAAGACTGCCGGCACCTCTGCCATGACGAAGCCGAGCGCCCGCGACTGATGAAACGGCACGAGCACGACGTGGTCAAACATGTTGTTCGACTCAAAAACGGCGGTCGAAAGGTGCTTGACACTGTTGTAGATGAACTTCACGACGGGAATCTTGCCGAGCAGCCATTCACCATAGGAAATCACGCGCTTCATGAACCAGTACGATGAGAGCCAGCCCACGAGATAGATGACGAGCAGCACCGTCACGATGCCCATGCCCGGATAATAGACGGGAAAATGCTTGCCGAGCACGATCTCCGTGAAGTTCAGCACCTCTGTCACGACGAAAACCGTGATGGCCAGCGGCACGAGAAGGATAAGACCGTTAATAAAGCGCTTCGATACCTTGTTCATCCTGCTGCCGCCCTTTCCCTATTTCCTCTCATTCAAAACCGAAGTTGTGCAGAACGCCCTCACGGTTGCGCCAATCCTTCTTCACCTTGACCCAGAGGTCGAGGAAGACCTTCGCGCCGAGAAGCATCTCGATGTCCTTTCTCGCCTGTGCGCCGATCTCGCGCAGAAGAGCGCCCTTTGCGCCGATGACGATACCCTTCTGCGACTCGCGCTCCACGTAAATCGTCGCGCGGATATAGAAGCCCCCCTTGGGGCGCTCCTTCATCTCGTCGAGATCGACGGCGATGGCATGGGGCAGTTCGTCGCGCGTCGCGAGAAGCGCCTTCTCGCGCACGAGCTCCGCCACAATGAGTCTCTCGGGCTGATCCGTCACCATGTCTTCGGGGTAGTAAGCAGGACCTTCGGGCAGATACTTCTTGACTTCCGCAAGAAGCGAGTCGAGGTTCACCTCTTCCTTCGCCGATATGGGCACGGCGCCTGCAAACGGATATACCTTCATGTAGCTTTCGAGGATCGGCAGCACGGCGGGCTTCTCGATGAGGTCGAGCTTGTTGACGACGAGGATGCACGGGCACTTCGTCGCCTGCAGGCGCTCTACGATATAGCGCTCGCCCGGTCCCATCTTCTCCGTCGCATCGACGACGAAGAAGACGGCGTCGACCTCCTTCAAGGTGCTTTCCGCTGCGCGCACCATGTATTCACCGAGCTTGTGGCGCGGCTTGTGGATGCCCGGCGTGTCGAGAAAGACGATCTGCGCGTCCGGCTCCGTCAGGATACAGAGGATGCGCGTGCGCGTCGTCTGCGGCTTGTCGCTCATGATGGCGATCTTCTGCCCGATGAGGCTGTTGATGAGCGTCGACTTGCCGACGTTCGGCCGCCCGACGACAGCGATGAAGCCCGATCTATGCTTTGCCTTTTCCATCGTTCTCCCCTTTCGCTGTCACTTGCTCCGTGCATTCTGCAGAGCCTTCCGCCGCTTCCTCGCGCGTCACGCCGAGAGCCGCCATCACATGGCGCTGCTCCTCCTCCATCTCCTGCCGCTCCGCCTCTTCTACATGGTCGTAGCCGAGGAGATGCAGCATGCCGTGCACCGTCAAGAAGACGATTTCGCGGCGCAGGCTGTGCCCGTAGTCCGCCGCCTGCGCCGCGGCGCGCTCAACCGATAGGACGATGTCGCCGAGGACGTTGACGGCAGGCCCGCCCGCGATCGCCGGCTCCTCGCTCTCATTGAGCGCAAAGGAAATCACGTCCGTCGGACGGTCGACCCTGCGGTACTCGCGGTTCAGCACATGGATGTGCGCATCGTCCGTCAAGGTGATGCTGACCTCGGCGTCCGCCACATCGTAAATCTCGCCGACTTTTTCCACAGCGCGCCGAATCTCCGCCTCAAGGCCCTCGTCAAGGGGCAGGTCTTCCACCTCGTGACTGAGCAGGATGTTCATGCGTCCGCCTCCCCTCTCTCCGATGCCGCAGCCTTTTCCTGAGCCGCCGTCTTTCTCTCCTGCAGCTCTGCCGGCTTTTTCTCAGAATCCCGACGCGCCTTGTCCGCGCGGTCATACGCCTCGACGATGCGTGCGACGACGTCGTGACGGATGACGTCGAGCGCTTCCAGACGGACGACGCCCACGCCGCGCACATCGCTCAGGATGCGGCTCGCCTCAGAAAGTCCCGAGAACACGCCGCGCGGCAAGTCGACCTGGCTCAAGTCGCCCGTCACGACCATGCGCGAGCCGAAGCCCAGGCGCGTCAGGAACATCTTCATCTGGCTCGGCGTCGTATTCTGCGCCTCGTCGAGAATCACGAAGGCGTCCTCCAGCGTGCGTCCGCGCATGTAGGCGAGCGGCGCAATCTCAATGACGCCCTTGGCGAGGAGCTTCTGATAGGTGTCAAAGCCGAGGATGTCATGCAGCGCATCGTAGAGCGGGCGCAGGTACGGATCGACCTTCTCCTGCAGATCGCCGGGCAGAAAGCCCAGCCGCTCGCCCGCCTCGACAGCGGGGCGCGTGAGCACGATCTTTTCCACCAGCCTCGCACGAAGCGCCGCCACCGCCATGACGACGGCGAGGTACGTCTTTCCCGTGCCTGCAGGTCCAATGCCGAACGTGATGGAGTTCTTGCGGATGGCGTCGAGGTAGATGCGCTGGCCGAGCGTTTTCGGGCGCACATGACGGCCACGGCTCGTCACGAGGATCGTGTCGCTGAAAAGGCTGTGCAGCGCCTCGCCCTTGCCGCGCTTGACGAGTCCCACGCTGTAGCGCACCTCGTGCATCGTGAGCGTCGTGCCCTGCCGGTGCAGGTACTGCAGCTCGCGCACGACCTGCGCCGCCGCCCGCACGACAGCCGCCTCGCCGTCGATCACAAGCTCCTCGCCGCGGCTTATAAAGCGACAGTCGAAATTGTCCATGAGCACCTGCAAGTACTCGTCGTGCTCGCCGAGAAGCGCCGTCGCCTCGCGCTGATCGGCAAAGGCGATCTTCTCCTCCAAAACCTTTTGCAAAGAAAGACTCCTCTCTTCTAAGGAAGCGCTGATAAAATGAGGTCGCCCAGATTTGCACAGATGTGCTGTATCTATCGAGGAGACAAACCACAGGCGTAGCGGTGCTACGTCGAGGATTTGTCGACGACGAGAGGACAGCACAGATGTGTGAAGATGGGTGGCTGAATTTATCAGTGATTCCCCAAATTCATCGTTCCCATTATACCTTGCAGCCGTCGAGGAAGCAATAGCAGTCCAAGGTTAACCCGGATTTCCATATCAGTTGACTATATGCGTCGTCTGAAATATAATGGGAGGAAATGCAAACTTCTTGAAAGAAATGAGGCTCTGCCATGACAAAGGAAAACGCCGTCAAAAAACTCACGAAAGAAATTCTCTGCGGCCGCCGCATCAAGCGCGAGGACGACCTCTCCATCTTCCTCGATGCGCCGCTCGAAGCGCTGCAGGAGGGCGCACACGAGCTGCAGCGGCAGTTCTGCGGCAAGCACATCGACCTCTGTACGATCATCAACGCGCGCAGCGGTCACTGCAGCGAGGACTGCAAGTACTGCGCCCAGTCCGCGCACCACAGGACGGGCGTCGAGGAATACGCATTTCTCGCACAGGAAGAGATCATCGCCAACGCACGCGCCAACGAGGAGGCGGGCGTCAACCGCTTCTCCATCGTGACCTCGGGCAGGGCGCTCGCGGGCAAGGAGTTCGACGCCGCGCTCGACTGCTACCGCGCCATGCGCAAGAAGCTCCATATTGACCTCTGCGCCTCGCACGGCATTCTCTCGCGCGAACAGTTCCGTGCGCTTCGCGCCGCGGGCGTCACGAGCTACCATCACAACATCGAGACGTCGCGCCGCTTCTTTCCCGAGATCTGTACCTCGCACACCTACGACGACCGCATCCGCACGATCCGTCTCGCACAGGGCGAAGGGCTTAACGTCTGTTCGGGCGGCATCATCGGCATGGGCGAGACGTGGGAAGACCGCCTCGACATGGCGGTGAGCCTTGCCGAACTCGGCATCGAATCCATTCCCATCAACTCCCTCATGGCGATTCCCGGCACGCCGCTTGAGGGCAGAACGCCCTTGACGAGCGATGAGATCCTGCGCACCATCGCCTTCTTCCGCTTCATCAACCCGACGGCAAACATCCGCCTCGGCGCGGGACGCAAGCTCATCGAGGACAATGGCACGCCCGCCTTCCTCTACGGCGCATCGGCCTCCATCACGGGCAACATGCTCACGACCTCGGGCACAACCATTGCCGAGGACATGGCTCTTCTGCAGCGGCTCGGCCTCTCCAACGAGACGGCGGGCACAAGGCAGGACGCCGCACATACAGCTAACGGGTGAATCTGTATTTTTTCTAAGAAAATGTGATAATAGCAACAGACAATATCCCCGCGTTGAAGTAGACTGAAGGGTGGAATATATTTCAATTCAACAAAGGATAGGTGATCTTCATGGCAATCCATGTCATTGATGAGGCGCGCCGCTGCCTCCAGTGCAAAAAGCCCCTGTGCCGCATCAAGGGCTGTCCTGTGCAGACGAACGTCCCCGAGATGATCCGCCTCTTTCTCGAAGGCAGCATCAACGAGGCGGGCGCCATGCTCTTCGAGAACAATCCCCTGAGCATCATCTGCTCGCTCGTCTGCGACCATGAGAAGCAGTGCGAGGGCAACTGCATCCAACTGCGCAAAGGATCCGCCATACAGATCTCCAGCATCGAGCACTACATCTCGAATACCTACTTCGACCGCGTCACCTTGGAGCGTGCGCCTTCTACGGGGCAGACCGTCGCCGTCATCGGCTCGGGTCCTGCCGGCATCACCGTCGCCATCAAGCTTGCGCAGAAGGGCTACGACGTGACGATTTTCGAGCGCATGGACAAGATCGGCGGCATGATGCGCTACGGCATCCCCGACTTCCGTCTGCCGCTGAGCATTCTCGACCGCTATGAGAAAAAGCTGCGTGAGTTCGGCATCTGCATCCGACCCAACCGCACGATCGGCGGCCTTCTGACGCTCGACACGCTCTTTGACGACGGGCACGACGCCATCTTCATCGGTTCGGGCGTCTGGCGTCCGCGCAGCCTCGGCGTCAAGGGCGAAAGCCTCGGCAACTGCCACTTCGCCGTCGACTATCTGCAAAACCCCGACTCCTTCGCTCTCGGCGACCGCGTCGCCGTCATCGGCTCGGGCAACTCCGCCATGGATGTCGCGCGCACCGCGATCCGCAAGGGCTGCCGCTACGTCACGGTCTATTCGCGCAGCAACAAGGTCGCCGCCAGCGTGCGCGAATTCGAGTACGCGCAGGCGGACGGCGTGGAATTCGAGTTCTGCAAGGGCGTCGATTCCATCACGAAGGACGGACCTTTGATGCGCGACCGCCACTTCGACGAAGAAGGCAAACTGACGGGCGAAGGAGATCCTGTCCTGTGTCCTGCCGACAGCACCGTCATCGCCGTCAGCCAAGATCCGAAAGACAAGATCGTGCGCACGACCACGGGCATAGAGACGAACGAAAAAGGCTTGGTCGAGGTCGATGAAACCGGAGCCACCACCCGCCCCGGCGTCTTCTCGGGCGGCGACGTCGTCCTCGGCCCGTGCAACGTCGTCCAAGTCGTCAACGACGCCAAACATGTGGCGGAGGCGATGGACGCTTACCTGCGCGAAAAGCGCGGCGCGAAATGAGGCTTCGCTGACAAGACGACCGAAGCGGGACGAATCGAGCCGGCGTCTCCGCAAAAAGATATAAGCAAAAACGACAACAGGCAGAGCCGCCATCCCATGCGGCTCTGCCTGTTGTCGTTACTGAAATCATCCTTTGAATCGCGTCCCGCCCTTCTCCCTCTCCCGCGCCTCGATCAGCTCCTTGCGCTGCGCGAACTGATAGAGGATGCGCTCGCGCGAAAAACCCCTGCCGCGCACTTCGGAAGCGTTCGCAATGATGAGGAACGCATTCTTGTCCAAGCGATCGCAGATTGCCTTGACGCGTGCGAGCTGCGTCAGGGAGACGACGACGAAGACGACGGCTTTCTTTTCCTGCAGAAAGCCGCCCCGGCCTTCGAGGTAGGTGACGCCGCGGTGCAGGCTCTCCATGATGGCGTCGCCGATCTTCTCGCTTTCCTCTGAGATGATGAAGATTGCCTTCTCGCGATTGAATCCCGCCGCCCAGCGGTTCGTAAGCTCCGCTGTCGCATAGATGCAGACGAGCGTGAAGAGCGCCGTCTCCAGATCAAAGAGCGCCGCCGACGCTGCGATGACGAGCATGTTGAGCAGGAATACGCCCGTGCCGACGTCAATCGACCAATACTTCTTCAAGATGGCGCCGAGCACATCGACGCCGCCCGTATTCGAGCCGAAGCGAAAGATGACGCCGTATCCGATACCCGAGACGACGCCGCCGAAGATGGCGTTGAGCATCGTGTCGTGCACGGGATGCAGCACCGAAAGCGGCGCGAACACATCGATGCCGAGGGAGAAGAGCACCGTGCCCAAGATCGTATCGACGGCGTAGCGCTTTCCCACGAAGCGATGCGCGAGGTAGAGAATCGGCAGATTGTAGACGAGGAGCTGCGCGCCGACAGGCCAGCCGACGAAGTAGTGCAGGAGGATGGCAATGCCTCCGAGGCCGCTCGTCAGCAAGTTTGCCGGCAGTATGAAGAGGTTGATGCCGACGCCGCAGACGGCACAGCCGAAAAGGATTACAAAGTAGCGGCGCACCTCATGGATGATTTCCTTTTTCTTCATCGTCATGTCCTTCCCTCTCCTCACGACTTCCCTTCTCCCTCCCAGCGTCCTCGCTCGCCATGCGTGCGATTTCCTTGGGCTTGCCGCGTGCGACGAGGTAGAGAGGCCGCCGCTTGACCTCCTCAAAGATACGCCCGATGTACTCGCCGAGAATGCCGAGCGCGACGAGCTGCAGGCCACCGAAGAGCAGCACGCAGGCCGTGATCGTCGCCCAGCCGGGCACGGCACTCCCCTCGATGAACTTGATGTAAAGCACATGGAGGAGCAGCAAGATACTCAATATGCCGCAGATGAACCCCGAGTAAAGACCCAGCCGCAGGGGCACCGTCGAATAGGCGAGGATGCCGTCGAGCGCGAAGTGCAGCATCTTTCGCGGCGAGAATTTGGAGACGCCCGCAAAGCGCTTGGGCGCGACGAAGCGGATCTGCACCTGACGGTAGCCCATGGCGCCGATCATGCCGCGAATGAAGCGCGCACGCTCACGGTAACAGCGAAATTCCAGCACGACCTTGCGATCCATGAGTCGAAAATCCGAGCCGCCCTCCTGGATGTGGACGCGCGAAATCTTGTTGAGCGCCTTGTAGTACCAATACGACGTCGCCCGCTTCAAGAAGCCGACGCCCTCCGTCGTCTCACGGATCGTCTGCACGACGTCAAAACCTTCTTCCCACTTGGCAAGAAGCGTCGGGATCAGCGCGGGCGGATGCTGCATGTCGCCGTCCATCATGATGACAGCCGCTCCATCCGCATGGTCGAGGCCGCACGTCAAGGCAAGCTGATGCCCGAAGTTGCGCGAGAGGAAGATGGGCTGCACGCGTGCATCCTTTTCCTCCAGGCGGCGCAGGATCTCGCGGCTTCCGTCCTTGGAGCCGTCGTCGACAAAGATCAGCTCGAAATCGTACTTCGCCCCTGCCATGACCTCAGAAATCGCCTGATAAAAATGTTCGAGATTGTCCTCCTCGTTGAATACGGGGACAACGATGGAAATGAGCTTCAATCTTTTTTCTCCTCACTTCAGTGCGGCCTCGAAAGTGATCGCACCATCCTTGTAACGAACCGCGAGCTTTCCCTTGAGATAGCTGACGATTTCAGCAGCGATCGTCAGACCGATGCCGTAGCCGGCCTTCTCGCTGTTATGTGACGCATCCTCGCGGTAGAAACGCTCGAAGAAGCGCGAATAGTCTATGCCCTCGCCCGCCGCATAGGGATTCGTCACGGAAAAGACCATGCCGCGCCCGCGCCTGCCGCTCGCGAGAGCGATCTGCACGTCGCCGCCGTCGTCTGCATATTTGACGGCATTGTCGACGAGGACGTTCATCAGCGTGTAAATGATGCGCTGATCGGCGAGCACATGAACGCCGTCTTCGATTTCTGTCACGATCCGCTTGCCCTGCTCCTTCGCGGGAAGTTCAAAGGAGGCGGCAACCTCACGCGCCGTCTCCGCGCAGTTGACGTCGATCGGGTGGAAATGCTCCGAGACGCGCTCTTCGAGCTTCGCGAGCGCGACCATGTCGTTGACAAGACCCGAGAGCCGCTTTACCTGCTTCAAGATCGTCTCCGTCCACTGGTTTTTGCCCATCGTGATCTCAAGCACTTCCGTGTTTGCCGAAATGATGGCGATTGGCGTCTTCAGCTCGTGACTCGCGTTCGTGACGAATTGGCGCTGGCTCTTCAAGTTGCGCACGAAGGGCGCGACGAGGCAGCGCGAGAAGCACGCGACGAGCGCGATGTAGAGCAGCACGCAGAGGAGGCCGACGAGGACGGAAAAGCGCACGCCGTTCCAGACCATCTGCATCTCGCGCGTACAGTCCATGACGACGACGAAGGAGCCGCCCCCCTCAAGCTTCGTGATGAGATAGGCGTAGTAGGCGCCGTCGGCTTCGTAGTTGCCGCGCAGGCTGGCGCCATGAGCGAGACGCGCCGCCAATGCCTCGGCTTCCTCGTCGGTGACGGCGGCGATGTGGCTCGCATCCGCCGCAAGGAGTGCACCATCCTCACTGAATTTCGCCCAGTAGTAGCGCGTCTGAAAGGCAAACTCCGGCGTATAGTCGAAGCCCTCGTCGACAATGCGCTTTTCGGGCAGCTTGCCGTCGTGGCGCGTGATGTAGGAGAGCACCGCCTCGATGCGGCTTCCCTCGTCGTAGAAACTCGCGAGGTTCAAGGCGGCGAGCACGACGAAGACGATGAGGACGACGGCAGCCGTGCCTAGGACGATGAACTTGCGCCGCAGCCGCGATACCATTTCCATCTAGCCCACCTCGCAGATCGTGTAGCTTCCCCCCTGCTCACCGCGAATCGCAACGTCGCCATGAATCGCCTTGAGTTTCTGTCGCAGGTAGGAGATGTAGACCCAGACGATGTCCGCGCCCTCTTCCGCTCCCTGCCACACGCGCTCGTAAATCTCCGACGTCGTGACGCACTTTCCCGCATTCATCATCAAGAGCTGCATGAGCTGCGTCTCCTTGCTCGCAAGGCGCACGGCGCTCTTCGCCGCCAGTTCCTGCTTTCCGACGTCGAGCGTGACCGAGCCGAGCGACAGCTCGGCGGGCGCATAGACTTCGGCGCGGCGCGTCAAGGAACGCAGACGTGCGAGCAGCTCCCCCATCGCGAAAGGCTTGGGCAGGTAGTCGTCCGCCCCCGCGTCAAGCCCCTCGATGCGGTCGCCGACTTCCGCCTTCGCCGTCAGCAGCAGGACGGGCGTCGTATCGCCCGCCGCACGCAGCTCTTTCAAGGCCGTCACGCCGTCCATCACGGGCATCATCACATCGAAGACCATGCAGGCGTAAGTGCCTTTGTGCGCGAGCGCCAGAGCCGCCCTGCCGTCGCGAACGGCGTCGACCTCGTAGCCCGAATGCTCCAGAACTGCGACGAGCGCCGCCGCCATATCCTTTTCGTCTTCCGCCAGCAGGAGCTTCATGCCATCACCTCGCCCATCACATCAGTCTCTCGAATCAAGTTGCGGATCGTCTGCATCGAAAGGTCGCACGAGGCAAGCTCATCGGCGCAGCGTTTGAGCTCCGCCGCCAACAGTTTGCGATTCTTGACCGTGTGCTTGTACATCATCTCGTGCTCCAAACTCGCCCAGGAATCCATGGCGAGCGTGCGAAGCTGCAATTCCACAAAGAAATGTCCGGGATTCCTCCCTGCCACATCCTCGAACGGCGCTTCGATCGAAACGATCATGTGGTAACTGCGATAGCCGTTCGGCTTCACGTCGCGAATGTAGTCCTTCTCCTCGAAGACCGTCACGCCAGAAAGCTCTTTGAGCGCACGCACGACGACGTAAACGTCGTCGATGAAGCGGCAGACGACGCGAACGCCGATGGCGTCATGCACCTTGCAGAGAGCCGCCTGCGGCGTCTCGGGCAGTCCTTTGCGGCGGCACTTCTCACGCATGCTCTCGTCCGACTTGATGCGGCAGATCAGATGCTCGTAGGGCGCCGATCCTGTGCGCTCCTTGACGCGTGCGCTGATCTCCTCGATGCGCGTGCGAAACGCGCCGAGAATCTCAGGGAGCGCCTCTCCCTGCTTGCCATAGATGCTTTCCAAGAGAATCCCTCCCCTGCTACTTCTTCACGAGGCGCAGATGACGCTCCGCTTTCTTCTTCGCCACATCGCGCTCCAAGGCTTCCCGGAGCTTGCTGCGATTCGACGCGCCCGTGCCGTGCTGTCCAATGTTCAAGAGGATGCCGACGCTCGCCATGCTGATCATCAGCGATGTGCCGCCGTAGCTGATGAAAGGCAGCGGCACGCCGATGACGGGCAGGAGGCCGCCGACCATCAGAAGGTTGATGACCGCCTGACCGCTGATGAGCAGCAGGATGCCCGTAGCGAGAAACTGTCCGTAAGCGTCAGAGGCGGCATTTGCGATGCGCGCACCATAGACGGTGAACGCCGAGTAGAGCACGAGCACGAGAATGACGCCCAGAAAGCCTGTCTCCTGGCTGAATATGGCGAAGGCGAAATCCGTATGCGCCTCGGGCAGGTAGCTGTACTTGCTCACGCCCATGCCAAGCCCCATGCCCGTGAGGCCGCCCGAGCCGATGGCGGACAGAGACTGCACCGTCTGATAGCCGATGCCCTGCGAATCCGCCCACGGATCGAGCAGAACCTTGAGGCGTGCAAGGCGGTACGGCTGCAGGATGGACAGTGCCGTGCCCGCCGCCGCAAAGACGGCGACTGTCATCATAAACTTCGTCTTTTGAAGCCCTGCAATGCAAAGGAGCATGAAGGGCACGAAGATGACGATGAACATCGTGCCGCCGTCCGGCTCCAGCTCGATCAACAATCCCATGAAGAGGACGAGCAGATACTGCGGATTCGGGAAGAGAATGTCGATGGGCTTGTCATTTCGCACACGGTACGCCGCATAAGCAGAAATGAGCATCAGGGAAACGAGCTTCGCAATTTCCGCCGGCTGGATCTGGAAGCCTGCCGTGCCGAGCCAACGCTTCGAGCCGTTGACCTCCGCGCCCACGAGCAGGACTGCGATGAGCGAGAGGATCGTGATTATGACGACGGGCACGATCCACGCACGCCAGCGATGGTAATTCACGCGGCAGCCAAGAAAGAAGCAGAAGAAGCCCGCCGCGAGGTTGAAAAGCTGACGCTGCAAGAAGAAGTACGGCGTGCCGAACGTCGTTTCCGCCAAGATGAAGCTTGAGCTGAACACGTTGATGCTGCCGAAGACGAGGAGCACGATGAAGATGGCGAGCACCGCCTCCATATCGCTGACCCAGAAGCTCTTCTTGCCCTTGTCTTCTGCGGCTTCCTGTCTTTCCATAGTCCCCTCCTTCACGCGAACGTGACCTCGCAGCGGTTGATCTTCTCGCCCTTGCCGCTGAATTTCTTTTCATACTCCGTCATCACGTTGTCGGGACGTGCCTCGCTGTGCAGATCATAGGAAACGTCGTGCAGCGAAAGCCCCATCTCGCGAAACTCCTCCAACGAAAAATCGAAGAGCGCGCGGTTGTCCGTCTTAAAGACAAGCTTGCCGCCGGGCACGAGGAGTTCCTTGTAGCGAGCGAGAAAACTGCGGTGCGTGAGGCGGCGCTTCGCATGACGCGCCTTGGGCCACGGATCGCAGAAGTTCACAAAGAAACGATCGACTTCCCCCGGCGCAAAAATTTTCTCAAGCTGGGCGATGTCGAAGACGAGCAGGCGCACATTCTTCAGCTCCTTCTCGCGCACCTTCTTCGCCGCCGCGATGAGCACATCCTGCTGCTTCTCGATGCCGATGAAGTTCACCTCAGGGGAGCGCTCCGCCATCTGACGGATGAAATCGCCTTTGCCCGTGCCAAGTTCGACAAAGAGCGGCGCCTCGCGTCCGAAGATCTCCTTCCAACGTCCTCTTTCCGCCTCGCCCGCCGGGCGATCCTTCGGATAGACAAAATCATCGTATGCGTGAATGGCCTCATCCACCCACGGCTTCCTGCGCAGTCGCACAGAACTTCCTCCTTACACTTTTTCCAACTGAAACTTCTTCAAATAGCGATACAGCGTGACGCGGCTGACATCGAGAAGATTCGCCAAGCGGCTGACGTTGCCGCCCGCCGCCTGCCATGCACGCAGGAATATTTCCCGATCCGTCTTCCAGTCATCATCGGGCTTGACGTCGCCCATGAGATTGATGTTCTCGGGCGAAATTGCCATGCCCTCCGTATGGAAGAACGCCTGCTCCAAGATGCTCTGCATCTGCTTGATGTTGCCGGGCCAATCGTACTCTTCAAGAAGCGTCAGCGTCTCCGGCAGAAGCCGCTTCCTCTCCATGCGGTGCTGCTCGGCTAGCTCGCATATAATCTGCTCGGCGAGCAGGGGAATATCCTCGCGTCGGTTGCGCAGCGCCGGCATGCGTATGACGCTGCGTGAAACGATGTCGTAGAGACTCCGGTCGAAGAGACCTCGCTCCGTCAAGCGCTTGAGATCGCCGTCACAGTCGGCGATGATCCGCACGTCGATGGGGCGCACGACCGTCTCGCCGAGACGATGCGCCTTGCCCTCGCGCAGAGCCGCCGCGAGAGCGGCCGCCGTCTTCTTCGGCAGCTTCTCGATCTCATCGAGAAAGAGCGTGCCGCCAAAGGCAAGCTCCAATTTGCCGGGACGACTGACATCGGGGGAAAGCGCCGCGCCGAAAAGCTCCTCGTCCAGAAGTTCCGGCTGCACATCGCCGCAGCGGAAGGAAATCAAAGGCCCCGCCGCGCGCGCCGACGCCTGATGTATGCCGTGCGCCAGACGCTGCTTGCCCGTGCCGCCCTCGCCCTGCAGCAGCACATGATTCTTTCCCCTCGCCACGCGCAGCGCTTTTTCACGCAGCGCTTGGAACGCCTGTCCCTTGCCTGCCATCGTGGCGAGGCTGTACTTCGCCGTATAGCCCGCCGTGTGCGCGACGAGCATTCTAAGATCCTCAATGGGCATGGAAACGGTCACGACGCCATTGACCTCGCGCGTCACAGGGCTTTCGATCGGCACGACGGTCGTGACGTCCTCATACGTCTTCGCCTCCGTGATCCATGTGACCTCCTTGTTGTAGCAGGGCGTGCCGCTGAATCCCTGATAGATCGGCGTGTGACGATAATTCAAAACGATGTCGTTAAGGTTCGACAGACGGCTCGTCGCCTGATCGCGCGCTCCGATGCGCGTGAGACGCTCCAATCCCAAGCGGTTCGCGTAAGCGACCTCGCCGCTCGGCAAGATATGATAGACGGCGAACGGCGCGGCATCCAAGATCGCCTCCTGCGCCTGCAGTCTGAGGTCGCGCGCCAAGGCGGCCTCAAGCGAACGCGCGATGATCAGAAGCTGAGCGATGACGGCATCCTGCGGCACGAGCTTCGGATCGTCCACGACGATGTTCACGAGATAGCGAAGTTCGCCGCCGACGAGGACGGGCGCTGTACAGGCATCGCTTTCGTGAGACGCCTCGCGCCAAATCTCCGGCCCGAAGACCCAAAACGGCACACGCTTCTCCTTCGCTATGCTGATGCTCGAAGCGCCGATCTCTTCGATGCCAAGGCGCGAGCCTTCGACCTTGCCGGGAGGCAGACGCATGAAGGGCAGCGTGCAGCTCTTCAAGACGAGCGCCTCGGCGTCGAGCAGCAAGAGACTCAAGCCGTAACGCGCAAAGAACTCCTGCACGCCCTCCGTCAGCTGCAGAAGGCAGTCGATGGCAGGAGCATGCTTTTTCTGCAGTGCACAAAAATCCTCCGCAGAAAGCACGCGCTTCGGCTCCGTCCCCATCGACGGCACACCGATCCGCCTGCTCTCACGCCATGCCTCAGCCACCCACGGATGCACGTTGACGTCGATCTCTCCTTCGTCGCGAAACCTCTGGTAATACGCCTCAAGCTTCTCCCTGCTGCGCTGCTCCCGTATCATATCTCTCCCCCGTCCCAGCCAAATGTATTCTATGAATGAACAATCTCGTTTCCCTCCGTATCATACTATCTCATTCTACTACGAAATGTTAAGAGCGACAAGCACATTGCCAAGTTCTCATATCCCATGTATAATAGAAAAGATATGAAAAAAGAAATTATTGCATAGAAAGCAGGGATTCGATATGGCGAAACAACTGAAGAAGATCCGCCGGAATCTGAAGCCGCAGGCGGGCGGCACGAACACGGAGAAGCGCCCTGAAAAAAAGGGCAAGGACACCTTCCTCCTGATCATGATCGCGCTCACGTTCTTCATCGCGTTCATCGGCTGGTCGGAAATGACGTGGCTGAACCGCTCGATGTACGGCTCCCTCGCCGCCTCCCTCCTCCTCATTTACGGCTACAAGCAGGGAAATTTCGGCGAGAAGGAGAAACTCTGGATGACGCGCGCCAGCATGTTCTTCATCGCCCTCTCCTTCGCCCTCTTCGCGGCCATCTGCTACTTCCAATACTTTGCCTGATACAGAAACCCACCATGCCCGCTCGGCGTGGTGGGTTCTTTGCTTCTCTTTGCTTTCCGCCTTCTCAATCCTTGAGGATATGCCACTCGCCGCTACGATTCGTTCCCGTGCGCTCGATGACGCCCGCCTTGTGCAGTGCCGTCGTCATGCGCTTGACCGTGGCGATCGATACGCCGAGCGCTTCCTTCAAGGCCTTCTGCGTGACCTTGGGATTCTCACGAATCACATGGAGAAGCCTTTCCTCCATAGATTTTTCTGAAGAAATCTCCACAGGCTTTTCCAAAACTTCTTTCACGATTTCTTTTGCAGATTCCTCCGCCATCGCTCCTGCAGACTCTTCCGCATCGAAAGAAAGCTCCTGCTGCCCCGCGCTCACCTTCTCTTCCCGCGGCTCTGCCGGCTCTTCCTCAAGGGCGACATCATCCGCCTTGAGATCCGCAAGGGATTCAAGCTCAAGTTTCAGCTCGGGCGCAGGCTCAAAATCCGGCTCATGATCGGCTTCCACTTCTTGGGTGAGGTTCGCATCTTGTCCATCTTCCAACGAATTCCCGGATGCCAAAACATCGCCTGCACCGCTTTCTTCCTGCAGCGGCGCCGGCTCTTCCTCTATTTCCTCCGGCAAAGGCTCTTCTTCCCGTATAGGTTCAGCTTCTTCTGCAAGTTCAACTTCTTCTGCAAGCTCAGCTTCTTCTATAGGTTCAGCTTCTTCTATAGGTTCAGCTTCTTCTATAGGCTCAACTTCCTGCACAGATTCAGCTTCCTCTGCAAGCTCCGTTTCCTCGATAGGATCCTGCTCTTGAACAGGCTCCACGATCTCAACAGGTTCAACATCCTGCACGAGTTCAGCTTCCCCGACAAGCTCCTGATTTTGGACAGGCTCCACTTCCTCAACGGCCTCAGCAGTCTGCACAGGTTCGGCTTCCTCAACAACACCTTCGTGCTGCTGTACTTCTTCCTCGGCACGGCAATAGAGATTGATGCGCACGGAATCGCCGAGCGTGATGACGGCAGGCTCGGGCAGGCGCGCCTGCTTCGTCGCACGATAGAGTTCGGGCAGGATGCTCTGGAAGCCCGTCATCATGCCCATGTAGAGGAACGCCGCCGCAATCGCGCGGTTGCGTATCTTGGAGAAGCCCGTCTTGAGCTTCCAGATCGTCATGTCCTCTTCCAGCAATCCCGGTACAGTGATTTCCAAGCGATCCTCGTAAAGCACGAGGGAGATGCGCCCCGGCGCCGCATAATTCCTCTGGCAGACAGCGCGAGCAAGCAGGCGGCGCATGAGATCTTCCGGAAGCTCCTCCAATCCGCGCGCCTTGACGCCCCGCGCCAAAAGGCGCTCCTGCACATAGTTCGCTGCACCGTCCACCTGCTCCGTCAAGGAACCGGCAAACTCTTCGCCGCCGACGAAATCAAGGCGCGTCGCGCCAAGATACTCGGCGCACTGGATGAAGCCTTCGGGAAAAAGCTCCTCCGCCGTGCCTGCGAGCAGATGCCAGCCGCCCGTCGCGCGGCACTCGCCCTCCTCCTCACGCAGAAGCTTCCATGCCAGGAGATCCTCCTTCTGCAGGCGCACAACGTCATCATCAGCGCGGCGTTTCTCCGCCTCGCCGTACATCATGCGGCAGAATTCCTCGATTTCCACATCACTGACCGTGCTCTCGGCCGCGAGCTGATCGGCGCTGCTGTTCGTGCCCGAAAGAAGAAGCTCCTGCACCTGATACGGCTCAGCGAGGCGCGTCGCGCCGCCGACGCGCACATAGGTGCCGTCCATCATGCCCAATTCCTTGACGAAATACGGCTTTTCCATACCGGGGAAAATCTCCACGACGACGACCTGCCGTCCATCTTGCAGTTCCACACCGACACGCGGAAAAATGCGCGGCTCGCAGCTGTCGAAAATCTTCTGCGTAATCTCATCTATGCACGGAATGAGCTCCGCCTCTGCTGAAAAGCCCCTGCCGCTTTCACCGTAGAAAATGATGCGTCCGCCTCGTCCGTTCGCAAAAGCCACGGCCGTATTCAAAAAAGATCCGCTCTCCGCCACGATCTGCTCCACGAAATCGCCGCGAACCCCCGTCATTTCTTCCTGCACATTCAGCACCTCTCTGCCATCCGTTTTCTACGCTATAGTATAACAGTTTTTCCAAGGAAAGTCCAAGATTCACCTCGTTAAGGAAACACGGATACGTGCATCTGTGAGAATTTATTTTATCTGCGCTTCCTTAAAGCAAGCTGTGTGTCTTGCCGATTTCTTTCACTCGATCCAGCGAAAACTTCGACAGTCGCGCAATCGTTTCAAGCGGCAGCCTGTCACGCAGCATTTCCAAAACGACGGCCACCTTTCCCGCCTCCATGCCCTCTTCCAAAACAGCTTCCTCGAAGTCCTTTTGGTTCCATTCAAAGTTTACCATATCGACGACCTCCCCTTCATGTCGCTGCAAGAACTCCTTCATGATGTCATGTTCTTCACAATACCGCATGGCTTCGCGAATGGCGGTTGCTCTTTCCATGCCGTTTGCCATGTTCCTCTTGATGCGATCCATAAAGAAACTGTAGTCATGAAGCGAACGACTCTTTTTCAAAAGCGGTTTCGTTTTATCGTAAGCAATGTTATGAAAATTTACTTTTAGTTCTAAATGAATATCTTCGTCCGTTTTCAGGAACGCATCTGACAGCTTCATCGAATGCGTTTCAGGCATGTCCCGACTCCCTGTATAGAAAACATGAAATTCTGGTGCAGGAAGTCGAATCGGCTTATTTTGGTACAGCTTCTTTGTCGGAACATATTGCCGTAATTGTTCACAAACGTAATACAAACAACGCAGCGGCATATTTCGATTCGCTGTGCTTTGATGTTCCACGAAAAACAAATGACTCCCTGCTATCAGAAAGGAAATATCGTTCTTCAACTGTGAAAGAAATGTCCCTTCCAAAGTCACAATCTGCACGGATTCCTCCGCCGCGTAGATTTTTTCACGCAAGGCTCCCGCGACTTCTTTGAGACGTGCTGCATCATTGAAGTACATGCGAAAGACGGTATCTTGGTATTGCCTGCCTTTCTTCTCTTTTTCCATAACCGATGCTCCACTCTTGTCAACTTGTTCACTTCTTTTTATTATAGCATAAATCCGTACAGTCAGACAGCATACCGCGTTCCACGCATGCGAAAAGTTCCCTATTCCACTTTCTCACCATAAGGAAAACCACGCGAAAAAAAGATGCCGCACAAGTATATGTGCGACAACTCCCACCATATCTCCCTGCCAATTCAATTTTCTATGCCCTTGCGCGCCGCCACGCCCTTTGCATAATAGTGGCGCACTTCCCGCATCTCCGTGACGAGGTCGGCTCGCGCGATCAGCCAATCGGGCGCATTCCTGCCCGTCAGGACGACCTCTCGCTCGGGCGGCAGATCATTGAGCAGGGACTCGACTGCCTCACGCGAGATGAGTTCGAAGAAGAGAGCCACGTTCAGCTCGTCGAGGATGACGACGTCCCAAGCGCCCGAGCGTGCGGCTGCGGCAGCCTTGGCGAAGCCGTCCTGCATCAGCTGCAGGTAGTCGGCGGGCGGCTCACCTTGCGGAAACACGACGACGTCTTCTCCCCATGCCGCACGCTCCTCTTCCGTCAGCATGCCCTCCTTCGCGATGAAGAACGGCTTGCCCGTCGTATAGAGCGCAAGCTGCGGTGCGAATCCCTGCAGGACTTTCTGCTCGCTGTAGGCGAGGCTCTTCATGAACTGCATGACGTAGACGCGAAGCCCTGCACCTAGGGCGCGCACGGCAAGGCCGATCGCCGCCGTCGTCTTGCCCTTGCCCGCGCCCGTATAGACCTCGATCATCGGTTGTCCACCTTGTCCATCGCGTAGAGATCGTGCTCGGCGAATCGTTTTTCGGCAAGCGCTTCATACTTCGTGCCCGGCTTGCCGTAATTCGTGTACGGATCGATGGAGATGCCGCCGCGCGGCAGAAATTTGCCCCAGACCTCGATGTAGCGCGGCTCCATGAGGCGCACGAGATCCTTGAGGATGATGTTCACGACATCCTCGTGGAAGTCGCCGTGATTGCGGAAGCTGAAGAGATAGAGCTTCAGCGATTTGCTCTCGACCATGCGCCGCTCGGGCACGTAGGAGATCGTGATCGTCGCGAAATCCGGCTGCCCCGTAATCGGACAGAGGCTCGTGAACTCGGGGCAGTTGAACTTGACCCAATAATCCTTGTCGGGATGCTTGTTCTCGAAGGTTTCCAAAAGCTCAGGCGCATAGTCCGCCGCATACTGCGTATTCTTTTCGCCGAGATGCGTGACGCCCTTCATCTCATCGCTCGTGCGTGACATGGCTGCTCCTCTCCGTGCGCTTCTTGGCGCATCAAAAACTTTTCCTCGAATCCTTCCTTTGTTTCCGGCCGTCCGAAGAGATATCCCTGAATGGAATCGACCTTGCACGTCTTCGCCAGAAGATCATACTCCTCCTGCGTTTCCACACCCTCGATACAGACCTTCATGCCCATGCTGTGGCAAAGCTCCACCGTGTAGTCCACGATGCGGCGATCGAAGTCCGACCACAAGATCTGCTTGACGAAGGCCCTGTCGATCTTCACGATGTCACACGAGAGGTTCTTGAACATCGCCAAGGAAGAGCAGCCCGTGCCGAAATCGTCCATGGCGATCTTCAGGCCATACTCGCGCAGAGAGGCAAACTGACGATTGATGAAATCCCAGTCCGAGATGACCGTGTGCTCCGTAAGCTCCAAAACGATGCTCGCCGGATCTACGCCATAGCGCTCAATACATTCCCTGACAGCCTCCTTGAAGGACGGGTCGCGCAGCTGCACATAGGAAAGGTTGATGCTCATGCAGAAATCGGGAACAATCTTCTGCCACTCACGACAGATGCGCACCGCCGTATCGGCGATCCACTTGCCGACGGGAATCATCAGCTGCGACTCTTCCAGAAGGGGGATGAACTCCATAGGCGCGACCATGCGCCCCTTGGAATTCTGCCAGCGCAGCAGGGCTTCCGCACCGATGATGCGCCGGCTGTCCGCTCCCACCTGCGGCTGAAAGCACAGGCTGAAGCCGCGGCAGCCGTCCTCCACCGAGCGGCGTATGTCCTCGCGCGCCGTCAAAGAGCGCAGCCAGCGGTTGTAAAGCTCCTTCGAGAAGATGCAGTTCTTGTTCTTGCCCCCCTGCTTCGCCAAGCTCAGCGCCGCTTCCGCATACTTGTGCAGCACGAGATAATCCTTGCCGAACTGCGGAAAGAACACCGTGCCGCCCGACACCGTGCAGAAATACTTGTGCTCATTGATCTGCTGCGGCTTCAAGAGAGCCGTCTGTATACTCCGGTAGAGAGTTTCAACATCCGCCTCATCCGCCCCCGGATAAACGATGCCGAACTCGTCACCGTCGAGCTTATAGAGCCGGAAATCCGTCGAGAGGATCTTCTTGATGCGCTTTGCAACCTCGCGTAGAACCTGATCGCCAAAGGCACGGTTGTAGGCTTCGTTGACGATCTTAAAATTGTCGATGCCAAGAATCATCAACGCGCCGCCCCTGCCCGTCTCGCGCGCCTCGTCAAGCGCCGCCTTCATGCGCTGCTCCAGCTGGTACTTGTTCAAAAGTCCCGTGACGGCGTCCGCACGGATGCGCTGTCCCATGAACCGGAAGATTCCCGCATAGAGCGTCCTCTTTCCTTCATGGTCGAGCGCAGCGGCGCAGCGGCACTCGATCCACTCGTAGTCGCCTTTACGCGTCCTAGCACGAAACTCGATACAACCTTCTTTCGTACGACCCTGCAGCACATCGTCGAAGACCTTCGTGGCGCTTTCGCGCTCCGTCGGATGCATGATCTCCTGCCACGCCTGGCGAAAGGCAGAAAATCCCATCGTTTCCGCAGGTATGCCGAAATCCCGCACGATGTTCGGCGACGTCATCGCCACCTTGTTTTGCAGATCCACCACATAAAGATAGCCGGACGTCGTCCTCTTCAGCACATCAAAATAAATCTTCAGACGCTTCAGCAAGGGACTCAAAGCAGTTCGTGGGATTCGGCGCATGGCGACCTCCTGTTGTCGGGCGTACCCGATGATCTTATGAATATATAATAGCCGACAAATTTCCTAAATGCAAGACTTGACAAAGATTTCCTCCATAAAACTTTATGGAGGAAATTCCTCTTCCGACCAAAGAAAAAGCCTTCGACGCCGCAGCGGCAATCGAAGGCCTTGCGAGGTGCATACCTCATTTATCAACGCTTTTTCGTCTTATTCATGATTCCTTCCCTCAGCCAAGACTGCTCGCCTCCGCTTTGCTGCGCCTCTGCTGGAAGAAGAGCACGGACGCCAGGAGAAGGAATCCCACGAGATCGGTCACAAGTCCCGGTTGGATCATCAAAAGACCGCCGACGAACAACATAACGCGCTCAAGTCCGTTCAACGGCTTCACGAGGCAGCCGATCATCGATGCGCTCAAACCGATCATGCCGATGACCGAGGTCACGAGCACGGTGATGAGCGATATGGGCGTCGCATCGATCATGAGAACGACGGGCGACAGCACGAAGATGTACGGAATGATGAAGGCGGCGATCGCGAGCTTCGAGGCATTGATGCCCGTCTTCAGCGGCTTGCCGCCGCTGATGGCAGACCCAGCGAAGGCGGCGAGAGCCACGGGAGGCGTCACGTCGGCGATGATACCAAAGTAGAAGACGAACATGTGCGCCGCGAGCACGGGCACGCCCATCTGGACGAGCGCGGGAGCGGCAATCGTCGAGGTGATGACGTAGTTCGCCGTCGTCGGCACGCCCATGCCGAGGATGATCGACGTAATCATCGTAAAGAACATCGTCGGCAAAAGCATGCCGCCCGAAAGATCGAGCAGAGCCGACGCGAGCTTTAGGCCCACGCCTGTCTTCGTCACGACGCCGATGATGATGCCCGCTGAAGCGCAGGCGACGAGGACGCCGAGGACGTTTCGCGCACCGTTTTCAAGACCGCGCACGATCTCTACGGGCTTCATGCGCGTCGACTTGCGCAAAGACGAGGCCGCGATGGCGAGCACGATCGCCCACAGAGCCGCACGCATCGGCGTGAAGCCCGAGACGAGCAGATAGATGATGACGATGAGAGGAATCGCGAGATGGCCACGCTCCTTCAGAATCTCCCACGGCTTGGGCAGTTCGCTTCGCGGCACGCCCTTGAGATTGCTGCGGCGCGCCTCAAAGTGGACGCCGAGCCAGATGCCGAGGAAGTAGAGGAGTGCAGGAATCGTCGCCGCTTTGACGACGTCGAAGTACGGCACGCCGACGAACTCCGCCATGAGGAACGCCGCCGCTCCCATGACAGGCGGCATGAGCTGTCCGCCCGTCGAAGCCGCCGCTTCGACCGCGCCCGCGAAGTTGCGCTCATAGCCAAGCTTCTTCATCATGGGAATCGTGAAGGCTCCCGTACCCGCGACGTTGGCGACCGAGCTGCCCGAGACTGTACCCATGAGGCCGCTCGAAAGCACGGCGACCTTCGCCGGGCCGCCGCGCGCCCAGCCCGCCACGGCATTCGCAAGGTCGATGAAGAACTTGCCGAGTCCCGTCGACTCCAGGTAGGCACCGAAAAGGATGAAAAGGAAAATGAAGGTCGAGGACACGCCGAGCGGTATGCCGAACACGCCCTCCGTCGTGAAGAAGAGATGCGAGACGAGCTGGTCGAGATTCAGTCCGCGATGTGCGAGAACGCCCGGAAGGTACGGCCCTGCGAATGCATAGGCGAGGAAAAAGAGCACGACGCAGACCATCGGCATGCCGACGACGCGGCGCGTCGCCTCGATGACGAGCACGATGCCGATGAGACCTACGACGAGATCGAGCGAATTGACCGTTCCCGCACGCATCACGAGGCTTCGATAGGCGAAGATGATGTAGGCGGGAGCGCCCGCACCCAAGATGGCGAGGACGACGTCGACGACATGCACCTTCTCGCGCGACCAGGCCTGCCGCATGGGGAAGAGCAGGTAGACGAGCGTCAGGCCGAAGCCCAGATGAACGGCACGCTGCAGCTGCGCATCGAGCACGCCGAAGACCGCCGTATAGATTTGAAAGAGGGAGAACGCGATGGCGAGAACCGCCACGACCTTCGCCATGAAGCCCTTGTGCTCGATGACGTCGGATTCCTTATCGTATTTTTTCAGAACTTCTTTTGCAAGTTCCTCATGCTTCTTGTCCGGCATGATGAACATCATTCCTTTCCTGCCGCAGCAGCGGCTCCAAGCTCCTTGCCGAAGAGCTTCTCCATGCCCCAGCGCCACGGGGCGATGACTGTGAGGTCGACGCGGCTTCCTGCCGGAAGCTTCTCAAAAAGCTTCTCCTCCGTGCCGTCGAGCACGAGCGTCAATTCCGTGCCCACCCCCGTGCGCAGGGAAAGACGCGGGAAGCGGCGCTCCATGCCATCCATGACGAAAAAGTCGCCTTCCGCGCGGAACTCGCCCTCGCTCGCGAGGAACGGCAGCCCCACGCCGAACGATTGGTAGCGCGTCCTGTCGAGCACGAAACCCGAAACTTCGTCATCCACGCGCAGGTCTTCCTCCACGGGCGTCTTCTGCACCGAATGGATGAAACGAATCACAACAGGCATCCCCGCGTACGCTTTTTCCGCATAAAGGAGCGCCCCCTGCTCGCTTTCCACGACGAGCAGGGGGCGTGCCAAGAAATCTGCAAGCGCCGCGAGCACGAGAGCCGCAAGGAAGAGCCTCACACCCAGCCGCTTCTTCATTTATTCCTTGTAGTAGCGCTCTGCGCCGGCATTCAACTCAATGGACATGCCGTCCTTCGCGCTCTCCTTCGTAATCTGCTTCGCCGCCGAATGCGCCGCCTGCAGCTTCTCGATATTGTCGAAAAGCGCCTTCGTGATGTCGTAGCCGAGCTTCTCGTCCACCTTGTCCGTCGCAACGAGCATCGCCATGACGGAAATTCCCGGGACTTCTTCATCGAAGCCCGCATAGGTGCCCGCCGGAATCTTCGTCTTCGTGTAGAACGGGTACTTCGCGATCAAGGCGTCCGCCTTGTCCGCCTCGATCGGCAGGAGACGCACCTTGTTCTGCGACGTGATGTCCTGCACCGCCGCCGTCGGGAATCCCGCCGTGACGAAAGCCGCGTCGACGTTGCCGTCCTTCAGGGCGCTCGCCGCCTCGCCGAAGGACAGGAACTGCTCATCGATATCATCATACGTGATGCCGTACGCCTCAAGAATCTGACGCGCATTGGCCTCCGCACCACTGCCCGCCGCACCGACGGCGACGCGCTTGCCCTTGAGGTCGGCAATGCTCTTGATGCCCGTCGACTCAAGCGTGACGATCTGGCATGTCTCGGGGTAGAGCGCTGCGATGCCGCGCAGGTTCTCGACCTTCTTGTCCTTGAACATCTCCGTGCCGTTCACGGCATAATAGGTGATGTCGTTCTGCACGATGGCGAGATCGACCGAGCCTTCCTTCAGCATGTTGATGTTCGCGACCGTCGCGCCCGTGGACTGCGCACTCGCATTCATGCCGGGAATCGCCTTGTTCAGGATCTCCGCCATCGCGCCGCCGATCGGGTAATACGTGCCCGCCGTGCCGCCCGTGGCGATGTTGATGAACTTGTTGCTTCCTGAGCCACCGCAGCCGACGAGGAGCAATGTGCCAAAAATCAGGAGCGCCGCCGCTGAGAGGATTCTCCCTAGTTTGCCCAAATGCATGGTTCATACCTCCTACAAATATAATTCTATTATATACTACGTATGCTATTATAACATATCTTGCATATCCATGCAAATTTTCCGTACAAATTAGGCGTCCACTTGCCCGCAGATACCGCGCACACAAAATGACTGCTCATTCCAACGCCAGTCCCGCAAGTTCGCGCACGACGACGCTCGCGAGTATGAGCCCGGCGACGGATGGCACGAAGGAGATGCTGCCCGGCGGCTGCTTGGAAAAAGCCTGCCCGCCTTTTTCTGCGCTTTCTTCTCGCAGCGCGAAGAGCGGCTTTCGCGGCTTTTCCTTGGAATAGACGACCTTCAGAGATTCCACGCCGCGCGATTTCAGCTCGCGGCGCATGACGCGCGCCAGAGGACACACGCTCGTTTCATAGATGTCGGCGACCTCGAACTTCGTCGGGTCGAGCTTGTTGCCCGCCCCCATGCTGCTCACGATGGGGATCGTCCGTTTCTTCGCCTCCATGACGAGCCCGATCTTACCCGCGATGGTGTCGATGGCATCGACAATGTAGTCATAAGACCCGTGAAAAAAAAGACCTGCCCGCTCGGGCAGGAAGAAGTCCTCAACGATCTCGACCTCAGCAGCAGGGTTGATGTCCTCGATGCGCGCCTTCATGACCGCCGCCTTGCTGCGCCCGATCGTGCTGTAGAGCGCCGCAAGCTGACGATTGAGATTCGAGGCGGCGACCGCATCGTTGTCGATGAGCACGAGACGCCCTACGCCCGCGCGTGCGAGCGCCTCCGCCGCAAACGAGCCGACGCCGCCGATGCCAAAGACAGCGACACGAGCCGCCTTGAGTCGCACAAGCCCTGCCTCACCGATGAGCATCGCCGTGCGGCAAAAGCGTTCCTCCATAAAAACTCGCTCCTCTCCAAGCAAACGTAGCTTCTCAGCTGCATGGATGATGACGCATCGACGCACCGCTCACTTCTTCGGATGGAACGGATCGAACTTCGGCAGAGCGAAATCGCTGCGCGAGGCGAAGGCCGGAACCTTCTCCGTCGGCTGCTTCATGAAAGACGGCGGTTCCAAGGAGGCGATGCTCTCCGTCTTGAGCTTGCTTTCGGGCGCCTCCATGCGCTGCGCCTTCATGACGACGCCATCGACGAAGTCCGTCGCGATGATCGTCGCGCGGATCGTCTGTCCCATGGAAGAGTCGATGACCGTGCCGAGGATGATATTCACATCGGGGTGCGTGTTTTCCCGGATGTAGTTCGTCGCCTCGCCCACGTCGTCGAGCGTCATGCGCTCGCTGCCACTGAGGTTCAGGATCAAGCCGCGTGCGCCCGTCAGAGATTTCTCGACGAGCGGGCTTTCCACTGCCTTCTGCACGGCCTCGATCGCACTCCTCTGACTCTCGCCGATGCCGAGGAGCGCATCGCCGCTCTGGCTTTGCCGGAAGGTTGACGTAAGATCGGCGAAATCGACATTGATCTCACCCGTCGTCAGAATCAATTCCGCGATGCAGTTGATCGCCTGCCGGAGGACGTCGTCCGCCGCCTTGAACGCGTTGACGAGCGTCATGTGCTTGTTTTCGGGAAGCTTCATGAGGTTGTCGTTATGTACGACGATCAAGGCGTCAAGATTGCCCTGCATCTTCGCGATACCCTCATTGGCGACGCGCTTCTTGCGCGCGCCTTCGAAGGAAAAGGGAACCGTCACGACGCCGACCGTCAGTATGCCCATATCCTTGGCGATTTTTGCAACGACGGGCGCCGCGCCCGTGCCCGCGCCGCCGCCCATGCTCGCCGTGACGAATACGAGGTCGGCGCCCTTCAAAACTTCCTTGATTTTCGCCTCGTCGCCCTTCGCCGCTGCTTCCCCGAGATCCGCCACGCCGCCCGTGCCGAGCCCCTTCGTCAGCTCTCGTCCGATGGCGAGCGCCTTGATGCCCGCCTCTTCCATATAGGCAAGCTGCTTCGCATCCGTATTGATCGCGATCAGCTCCACATCAAGCTCGTTTCCCTCGGCTATACGCTCGATGACGCTGTTGCCGCCGCCGCCCACGCCGATGATCTTTATCGTGACTACCGCTCTCTTGATCTTCGTATCATCCGTTATCATGGAAGCGGTTCCCCCTCTCTATGCCTGGCAGATCCATCCCTCTTTGTCAATTATCCACTTGCTTTTATTCGCCGTTCTTCTCGCCATTCCTGCAAAAAGAGGGAAAATGCTTAATTCGTCCCGTTCTCCCCCTCTGTTCGAGGACGTTTTATCCCGCGAACTCCCGCAAGCTGAGCGAAAAGCATGCCCGCGAGCATCAAGGCGCAGCCTGAAAGCTCGGCGGCACTCATCGACTCGCCGAGGAGGATTGCGCCCGAAAGCGCTCCGAACACGGACTCAAGGCTCATGATGACGGCCGCCAAGGCAGGCTCAGCGTACTGCTGTCCGACGATCTGCAGCGTAAAGGCGACGCCCGAGCTCATGATCCCTGCATAGAGAATCGCCGTCGCCGCGCCCTCGATGCCCGCGACGGTCGGCTGCTCGAAGAGAAAGGCGAGCGCCAGACTCGCACAGGCGCAGACGAAGAGCTGCGCGAGGGAAAGCTCCACCGCATCGACGAAGGACGCGAAGCGGCCGACGCAGAGGATGTGCATCGTCCAGAGGAGCGAACTTCCCACCATGATCGCATCGCCGTAAGAGAGGGAAAAGCCATCCTTCATCGAGAGGAGATAAAGTCCGCTGAGCGCCAAAACCGCGCCGCCCCAATGAAGCGGACGGATGCGGCTGCCGAAAAATACGGCGGCAAGCGGCACGAGGACGAGATAAAGGCATGTGATGAACGCCGTCTTTCCCACCGTCGTATACTGCATGCCCACCTGCTGCGAAGTCGTCCCCAGAAAGAGAATCACGCCCACGAGAGCGCCCGCCTTAAAGCCCGGACGATACGTACCCGCCGCCTTCGCCGCGCGTCTTTTGGGCGCGAAAAAGAGCCACAGGAGAAAGACGACGGGGACGGCGACGACATAGCGTGCCGCACCGTATGTGAAAGGACCGATGCCCTCCATGCCGACGGACTGGGCGACAAATGTCGTACCCCAGATGAAGGCGGCGACAAGGAGTGCCAAACTGCCGCGCAGACGCACAAGCCTCACCACACTTTCTTAGAGAAGTCATGACAATTTCAGTGCTTCTTCATCTCATCCAAGCATTGAACTTCTCAATGAGCTTCACGGGCTTGTACGACTCCTTCGCCTGTCGAAGCCCCTCGATGCCCATGTCCTCCTCGCGGTTGATGTACGTCATATCGGACCACGCGTGCTCGACGAACGCCTGATTGATCGCAGGGTACGCGCCGCGCACCTCGGGATCTGCCTTTTCCACATGGATGACCGCCGTGTCGTCGTTGAGCTGCTCGCCGAAGGTGAAGGCGACGACGCGCTGTCCGATGAGGATCGCGCCGCCCTTGAGCTGAAAATCCTCGAAGTTGTTCAAGACCTCGATGATCGCCTGACGCTCAAGCGCGATGAACGGATCGTCGGGAACTTCCTGCGCATGCTGCTTGTACCAGCCGTTGATCGTCAGCTTGCATTGCGTGACGATCTCATCCGTAATGGGCTGATACTCGGCCTCGGGATAATTTTTGCGGAAGCTGTTCAGATGGTTCTTCTTCGAGTGGAACTTGCGCCCCGCCAGCTTCATCAAATCGTCGGCGAGGTAGACGTAGTCGAAGTTGTTGCGGTCAGACTCGACAGCGAAGTCCGCGCCCTCGTAATTTTCGAGGATGTCGGCGAAGGAGCGTTCGACGCCCGAAAAGCGCACGGGCTTTCCCTGTGCCTTGAAGTAGTCGATGAAGCGTCCGACGGCAGCCGCCATCTTTTCCTCCGGCCCGAAGGGCTGCATGGCGAATTCTCGCCCCTCCCACTCAGCCTTCATATAAAGCACATCGTCTTCCTTCACCCACATGATCTTGTACGGTTCGTGCCACATGTAGAGGTTCGTAAAATTGAAGTGCGAATTCTCATAGTAACGCGCCCGAAAAAAACAGTCGAGCAGCGGCTTGTCCTCTTTTTGCAAAACCTTGAAATCTATGATGCTCATTCCTCTCTCGCTCAGTCACCAAGGTTCTGCGAACAAGAAGCGTGCGCCTTTTTCTCGCATGAACTCCCGCTGCAAAACCTCACGATTCAGCAATTTTCTTGCCCTGTTGTCCTATCATTATATCAACTGTGTCAAGCAATTAACAATCCCTTCTATTTCAGTCGGAATTGTTAATTGCTTTTTAACTGCACTTGCCCCTTTCCTTTAATCTTACCATGCTATACTTTCCGTATCGAGCAGGAATCCAGCAGCCGGCTCGATGCCAGCGGCAACGGCGGCCCTTTCCACACTTCTGTGCCTCCCTGCTGCTTGAAAATCTAATTCTTTCTCTATCCCGAAAAAGAAGGGCTCGCCTTGCGGCTTGCCCTTCTTTTTTGTCTATTTCCCGTTGTCCTCAGACTTCCCCTGACCGCGCTTGACAATTCCCGCCGGCACTGCCACTTTGCGTTTCTTGCGCGCCTTGTGCTCCTCATAGCGTCGCTTTCCTTCCTCGAAAGCGACGCGCGCCTCTTCGGTATCAAGCTCCAGGGGCGGCACGGCTTTCGGCCGTGCGTTGCGGTCAAGCGCCACCATTGTGAAATACGCCGACAGGCCGAGCTGCGGCTCGCTGCCGTCATCGAGATCTTCGACGATAACATTGACGGCGATCTCCATAGAGCTGTGCCCGACGTAGACGACGTCCGCCGTCACAACGACGAGATCGCCGATGCGGATCGGCAGATGGAATTCCAGTTCATCGACGCGCGCCGTCACGACGTTCGAGCGCGCATAGCGCCGCGCCGCCGCGTAAGCCGCCGAATCCATGAGCTTCATGATCTCGCCGCCGTGGACGTTGCCGTTGGGGTTCGCCTGGCTCGGCATCATGACCTCGCTGATGACGATGCGGCTTTCCTGCATACTGAAATGCTTCATGTATTTCCTCCTATCAAAACTGCCGCACAAGCAAAAATAACTCATGCGGCAGTCTCATCTTCCTTATTACCTTTGCTTCGACACCATCTCAGCGGAAGAAACGCACACCCGCGTCGAAGAGTCCCTGATCCTTGTTGCCCGGCACGTTCTTCGAGATGTTGTCGCCGACGCGCTCGGAGTGCCCCATCTTGCCGAGGATGCGGCCATTGGGGCTTGTGATCGCCTCGATCGCTTCCATCGAACCGTTCGGATTGAACGGCGATTCCATCGTCGGCTCGCCTGCATCGTCGACATACTGCGCCGCGATTTGCCCGCGTATGCGCATCCTCGCGATGACTTCCTTGTCGGCGACAAACCTTCCTTCACCGTGCGAGACAGGAATCGTATGAATATCGCCGACTGAGACATTGTTGAACCACGGCGATAGGTTCGACATGATGCGTGTCTGCACCATGCACGAGACGTGTCTGCCGATCGTATTGCGCGTGAGCGTCGGAGACTCCGGATCAAGCGGCATGATCTTGCCGTAAGGAAGGAGGCCGAGCTTGACGAGCGCCTGGAAACCGTTGCAGATACCGAGGATCAGCCCCTCTCGCTTCTGCAGAAGTTCCATGATCGCCTCGGCGATGCGCGGATTTCTGAGCGTCGCCGCGATGAACTTGCCCGAGCCGTCCGGCTCGTCACCGCCCGAGAAACCGCCCGGCAGCATGAGGATCTGCGCCCTATTGATGCCCGAGGTGATCGCCTGCACCGATTCTTCGACCGTCTGCGGCGTGAGATTGCGAATGACGAGCGCATCGACTTCGCCACCCGCCTTCTCAAAGGCGCGCTGCGTCTCGTACTCGCAGTTGATGCCGGGGAAAACGGGCATGAAGATGCGCGGCTTCGTATAGCGATCGCTGGCGCGCTGACGCACGCCGCGGCGGAACGGCGCGGCTGCCGAGGCCGTCCTGCCCTTGCTGCTGACTGCCGCCGGGAAGATGCCGTCAAGCGCTCCCACATAAGACTCGCGAAGCTCATCGAGCGTCTGCACCATACCATTGCAAACGATGCTCGCAACCGTCGTCGTGCGCCCGAGGAGCGTCCACTTGACGCCGGCGAGCGCATCCGTCACGTTGACCGCCTCGCTCATCTCCAAGAGAATCGTGCCGTAGGCGGGACGGAAGAGATCTTCGAACTTGATCGCGCCGGGCGCCGCCTTGAAACCGAGGCCGTTGCCCAGGCACATCTTCGTCAGAGCAGCCGCGATGCCGCCCCTGCCGACACTCGATGCCGAGAACACGCGGCGGCTCTGCATCAGAGCGTGCACGCGCTCATAGTTGCGGCGCAGGTTGGCAAAAACAGGCAGATCGTTCGCATCAATCGGCACTTCGACAGCATAGACCTTGCTGTTCGCGTACTTGAATTCGGCGGAAATCGCCTCGCTCGCTTTCATGACGTTGACGGCAAAGGCAACGACCGTAGGCGGCACATGGATGTTTTCAAACGTGCCCGACATCGAATCCTTGCCGCCGATGGCAGGCACGCGAAGCTCATGCTGCGCCCATAGTGCACCCAAAAGCGCCGCAAACGGCATGCCCCACTTCTCAGGATCCTTGCCAAGGCTCTCGAAGTACTCCTGCAAGGAGAGGCGCACCGTCGCCGCATCCGCGCCGAGCGCCACCATCTTCGTAACCGCCTCGACGATGGCATAGAGCGCACCGTGGAACGGACTCCACTCTGACAAGTACGGGTCGAAACCGAAGGTCATCGCCGTCGCCGTATCCGTTTCGCCCTTCTTCACGGGAATTTTCGCGACCATGCCCTGCTGCGGCGACAGCTGATCCTTACCGCCAAACGGCATCAGAACCGTGCCCGCGCCGACCGTAGAGTCAAAGCGCTCGGCAAGTCCCTTCTGACTGGCAACATTGAGATCGGCGAGGTTTGCATGCCATGCCGCCGTAAGGTCGCGCTGGTTCTTGACGACAGCAGGCGGCAGCTGGCGCAGATAGTTTGTCTCCACGTCGGGTGACTTCAAGGTTACGCGCGCATGCTGCTTGACGCCGTTCGTATCGAGGAATACACGCGCAAGGCTCACAATCTTCTGCCCGCGCCAGACCATCTCAAGCCTGCCCGTATCCGTGACCTGAGCGATCGGCGTCGCCTCCAGATTCTCGCGATCGGCGAATGCCGTGAGAACGGGCAGCACCTCGGGACGCATGACGAGAGCCATGCGCTCCTGCGACTCGGAAATGGCAAGCTCCGTGCCGTCGAGTCCCTCGTACTTCTTCTTCACGGCATCGAGGTCGATCGCCAGGGACGGCGCAAGCTCGCCGACGGCGACGGCGACGCCGCCCGCACCGAAGTCGTTGCAGCGCTTGATGAAGCGGCTGACCTCAGGATGGCGGAAGAGGCGCTGGATCTTGCGCTCCGTCGGCGCATCGCCCTTCTGCACCTCGGCGCCCGCCGTCGTCAGAGAAGCCTCCGTATGCACCTTCGACGATCCCGTCGCGCCGCCGCAGCCGTCGCGGCCTGTGCGGCCGCCGACCAAGACGACGACGTCTCCCGGCTCCGGCGCCTGGCGCACGACATCCGCCTGCGGC
>ERZ773069.244-NODE-244-length-38163-cov-8.463026_pt1 | contig 38163 bp, 37 predicted proteins | sample MGYA00580619_ERZ773069 | MGnify/ENA primary metagenome ERZ773069 (study PRJEB29015, sample SAMEA2738007) | human oral metagenome | biome: human oral; feature: human-associated habitat; material: dental | place: China | collected 2108 ...
TTTGATATTCGCTGAGTTTCATAAAAGGAGGAATCTGTTCGATGGCACAAGTCACTTACTACGGCACAGGTCGCCGCAAGACCTCGGTCGCACGCGTCCGCCTCGTCCCCGGCGACGGCAAGGTTACGATCAACGGTCGTGAGATGGCGGAATACTTCGGTCTCAAGACGCTCGAGCTGATTGTTCGTCAGCCGCTCAACCTGACCGAAACGGTTGATAAATACGATGTCATTGCCAATGTATCCGGCGGCGGCGCATCCGGTCAGGCCGGTGCAATCCGTCACGGCATCACGCGCGCACTCATCGAGATGGATGCGGAGCTGCGCCCTGCCCTCAAGAAGGCAGGCTTCGTCACGCGTGATCCGCGTGAGAAGGAGCGCCGCAAGTACGGTCTCAAGAAGGCACGTAAGGCGTCCCAGTTCTCGAAGCGCTAATATCGCATTGCAATACAAAATCCCTTCTTCAGCGAAGAAGGGATTTTTATTTGACATTTTCTCAGTTTTAACATATTATATTGCTATAAAAACTATGTTTTACTGAAAGAAGTGAGTTCATGAAAATCTCTGCAAAAGGTCGCTACGGAATCGCAGCCATGGTATTTCTCGCACGCAACTACGATGCGTCCTCCCCCATCACGATCATCAGTATATCGGATCATCTCGGTATCTCAAAGATCTACCTTGAGCAGGTCTTTTCCCTGCTCAAGCGCAGCAAGCTCGTCAACTCAATCAAAGGCTCTCAGGGCGGCTATCAGCTCTCGCGTCATCCGCGCGAGATCACGGCATACGACGTTCTCTCCTCCATCGAAATCTCTCTCATCGAAAAGACCGGATTGGCTTCTGAGAAAATGGATCAGCTGAATCATGTTCTCTCTCGCAATGTCTTCGATGTGCTGGATAAGAGCATATACGAGACACTTAACGCGATCACATTGGAGGAACTCCTTACCGCTCTGAACCACGAGGAGAGCAGCGAAAACCTCATGTACTTTATCTGAGAATGTTCATGCAGACAAAGATCAAAAGTCCGATACATCCGCCCACGAGAGAGCCATTGACGCGAATCCAAAGAAGATCCTCCTCCACCTTGTCGTAGATGAGATGATTGAGCTCATCGTCTGTGAGACGGGACAACACGTTATTGACAATGACACCAACGAGGGTCTGCGCGTGGAGCGCAGAGCGCGCCAAGAGATCATAGAGTACCTTGGCGATGATCTTCTGCAGCTCCGTCCGCTCCTCCACGAGGAAGAGCATGTGCTGATATTCGAGGTGAAGGATGTTCTGCAGTTGTGTGTAAAAGGCGGGCATATGCTCCTCGATTGGATCGACCGCCCGATTCAAATCCATCTGAAAGTGCCTGCGCATCCCCTGAAAGAGTCGCGCGAGCGTTTCGTCAATCGGAAGCTCCTGTGCCAGCCGCTCCTGCAGTTCGCGGGCAAGGTGCAACAGTTCATCATCCTGACGCATATCAGACAGACAGTCGTGGAGGAGTGCAGTAGCATTTTCCTGGAGCGGAGAACCCGCTCTTCCAAGTTCGTCCAGAACATGGCAGGTATGCCGCTGAATCAGCTCCGCCCCCTCGTCCAGATTGACCGTATTCGTCACCTCAAGCAGGCGTGACAGGAACCCATCCCCGATCTTCTCATGCTCCAGGTCTGCCAGTGTCTCCCGAATCGATTGACGCGTTTCCTCTGTGGACACCTCTCGCGCAAGAAGTTGGGCGATCCGCGTGAGTGCCTGCTGATCCCATCCATTCGCTTTGGACAGCGTGTCAAAGCGACTCATTAACGCGGACGGATCTTCACGCAGAATCAGAGACTTGAGCCGCGCGGACAGATATGAAATCGCTTTTTTGTTGTTTTTCCGCAGGAATGATGCACGGATAAAGTGCAGGACGGTGCCAGTCAGCTGTTTCTCCGTCCTTTTTTTATGTAAAAATTCCTGCAGCATGGGGAGCAGATGAATTTTCTCTATGTGACGAAAAAGCTTTCGGCGTGAGAAGAATTCCTTCTGCACCATAATGACAATCGCGTGAATAAAACTGTCCCGCCTGCGCGGCAGGATTGCCGTGTGATACGGAAATCCAAGCGGCTTCCGAAAGAGTGCCGTGACTGCAAACCAGTCCGCAACACCGCCGACCAGAGCCGCCTCACTGACCATGAGCAGCCCCTCCGTCCAAAGCGTCTGCGGGAAATGCAGATGCAGTCCGAGGGATAGTAGAAAGAACAGAAAGGAGCCCAAAAGAGCCGTATCGGCCTTGTTCCATGTGCGCGTCACAGTCCCCACATCCTTTCCGCAAAGGTCACAATGAGAGACAGCCCCATCCCGACGAAGGCACCGACGATGGCGCCATTCACACGGATCATCTGCAGATCAGTACGCACCTTCCCTTCGACAAAGGTAATGAGCTCATCATCCGACTTCTGATTCAGATACTCCCGCACAAAGTCTGCAATCATCTCGTGATGCTTTTCCACCTCTCCGGCCGCGAGATCCTTCATCCAGCGATCTGCACGATTCTGCCACGCCTCAGAATGGACAAAGATGTCTATTTTTTCATTGAGGAGTTCCTTGACATACGGAACCCAAAAGGGATGGCTGCCCTTCATGCGATGTTCGATAAAGTCGGTGAGAATGGTCTCAATCTCGAGCTGCTCGATCACGTGAATCTTGTACCGATGAAGCTCCTCATACAGCTTTGGATTCGCACGCAGCCCGGTCACAAAGGAGACCAGAGCCTGAACACCATCCCGATGGCGGCGGTCATCCACCGCCGTTGCACAGGTCAGAATCTCCTCCAAGCGTACGGTCAGCCACTCCGCAATCATGCCATCGTCGAAGAAGGATAGGACAAAGGCACGTATCATCCCATCGCGTTCATATTCCATGCGTATGGATGCGATGTTCTCATGGAGCATATCCTGAAAGACCTGCGTCCGCACGAGCCGCAGCCCCATGCGGATCAGCATATTGAAAATGCGATCTGCATGGGGCTCTTCTGTCAGCACGTCAAGGAGCTCTGCAAAGCTCTCCTCCAAAGGAAGTGCATGGAGTGCCTGAATCACGTATGGAGTCAGTTCCTTTGCGATGCTGCGACTGTCCACATCGGAGGCAACATGACGGAGGATATCCGTGACCGCCTCAATCAGCCGTTCTCGCCCGCCACGATGCTCCAAATACTCCACAAGGAGAGCACCGATCTTCTCACGCTCAACCACATTCATGATATTTTTTTTGCTGAGCAAATCATCCGCAGAAAAGCGGACAAGGGACTCCATGATACGTGTGCGATTGCGCCGAAGGATGTCCGTCCGATGCGATATGCCGAGCGGACGCCCGAAGATCGCCTTGACTGCAAACCAGTCTGCAAGGCCACCGATGGTCGCCGCCAAGAATCCGTGATGAATTGTTGAAACGAGGAGGGAGCTCCCCTGCCCTGCTGTCCCGACTGCACCAAGTACACTGACGGCAAGTGCCAGATTTGCCTGATTTTCCTTTCGCAAACCGATCGCCTCACATCGTCTTTACAAGGGCTTTCAAATACGCCTTAAAATCTGCACCGAGATCCGCGCGGCGCAGGGCAAACTCGACCGTTGCCTGCAAGAATCCGAGTTTATCCCCCAGATCGTAACGTTTTCCCTCAAAGTCATAGGCATAGACCGCCTCACGCTGCGCGAGAACCTTGAGTGCATCTGTAAGCTGAATCTCGCCGCCCTTGCCCGGCTTCGTTTCGCCGAGAATAGAAAATATCTCCGGGCTGATGATATAGCGCCCAAGTACCGCCATGCGGCTCGGTGCCTCCTCCAGAGACGGTTTTTCCACCATGTTGGAAACGCGCATGAGGCGCGGATTCTCCAAGGTCTCCCCCGCAACAATACCATATGATGAGACCTGCTCATCCGAAACCACCTGACAGCCCAGAACAGAGCCGCAGGTCTCCTCATAGACATCAATCAGCTGTCCCAGAGCCGATCGCTCAGGATGGTAGACAACATCATCACCGAGCAGGACAGCAAACGGCTCATGCCCAACAAAACTGCGCGCGCAGAGGATTGCATCGCCCAATCCGCGCATATATTTCTGCCGTACATAGTGAACGTTCACATCGGTGGTCTCGCGAACGAGGTTCAACAGATCATCTTTTCCCTTGCGCGCCAGCTCGTGCTCGAGTGCAGGCGCGGAGTCGAAGTGATCCTCGATGGCACGCTTTCCATGACCACTGATGATGAGGATGTCCTCGATGCCGCTCGCGAGTGCCTCCTCCACAATGTACTGGATGGTCGGCTTGTCTACAATGGGCAGCATTTCCTTCGGCGTTGCCTTCGTCGCAGGGAGGAACCGCGTTCCGTAGCCTGCGGCGGGAATAACGGCTTTGCGTATGCGCTGTTTCTCTTTCATCTTATCTGCTCCATCCATTATGTAAATAGAGCGCGAGGCGCACAGCACCCCGCGCTTTTCATGAAAATCTGTAATTAGCGTTTCAAAATTTCAAGGACGGCGTCGCCGATCTCCGAGGTCTTGGCATGCCCGCCAAGGTCGGGCGTCAATGTCCTTCGCTCCACGAGCAGGGTCTCAATCGCGGTGAGCAGACGCTCTGCCCATACCGGCTCTCCAAGGAATTCCAACATCTGACTGACCGACCAGATGGATGCCAGTGGGTTTGCAATCCCCTGTCCCGCAATATCCGGCGCACTTCCGTGGATCGGCTCGAACATCGACGGATACTTCCGTTCGGGATTGAGATTCGCACCAGCTGCGAGACCCATGCCACCTGCAATCGCCGCACCGAGATCCGTCAGGATGTCGCCAAAGAGATTGCTTGTCACGACAATCTCGAAGCGCCCCGGATCTTTGACAAAGAACATACTCGCCGCATCGACAAGAAGACTGTGTATCTCAACATCGGGATACTCTTTGCCGATTTCCGCGAAAATTTCATCCCAGAACACCATGGAGTAACGAAGTGCATTCCCCTTGGAGATCGAGGTAAGCGAGCGTTTTTCACGACGTGCAAGCTCGTAGGCATAACGTATGACACGTTCGCAGCCATGACGTGAGAAGACGCCCGTCTGCAGCGCCACCTCACGCTCCGTTCCCGTGTAGAGATGTGCGCCAACATTCGCATACTCCCCCTCGCTGTTCTCGCGCACAACAATCATATTGATATCTTGCGGCGATATATCAGCGAGGGGGCATGGTGCACCTTTTAGGAGACGTATGGGGCGCAGGTTAATGTATTCATCGAAACCGCGGCGAATCCGCAACAGGAGGTCGCCTAGGGATATGTGATCCGGCACACCAGGATAGCCAACGGCACCGAGATAGACGGCATCAAAAGACTTGAGGCGATCCAGACCGTCCTCCGGCATCATTTCGCCCGTCTTCAGATAGTACTCACAACCCCATGGAAAATCCTCAAAGGAAACCGAGAAGTTTCCGTCCATCTGTGCGATGCCGGCAAATACCTTTCTTCCCTCTGCAATGACCTCAGGACCTATGCCATCCCCTGCAATCACTGCAATATCGAAGTGCTTCATAGATTCCCCTCCAAATCAATTTCTGCAAGAATGATTAGAACGCGTCCGCAATCGTCTTGATCAGCAGCGCCTCCTGCTGGCGCGGGAGACCGCTCCGATGCAGTGCGCGTCCAAACCCGATGAGGAAGTCAATCTTCTGGAGCCGCGTCAGGCTGGTATTCTCACGCAACACCTTCGTAATCGCCCGCATGCCCGCAACGCTCGGATCCCGCTGCAGCTGAACCTCCATCGCAAGCTGACCTGCAAGGATGTGGCGGCGTACCTCATCCGAAATACCCGCGAGATCTGCCTCCGAGTTCTGAGGAATCTGTCTTGGTGCCAGCTCCGGAATCCCATCGGGACGCACAGAGTGCTCCACGGCAGGTGTGTGATCCTTTACTGGGGAGACGGCAGGATGCTGTACATTGGTACTGCCCAGAGCCTCGAAGCGATCTGGCTTTTTCGCAGCAGCACCATTCTCGGCGGGAGGTGTCAGCGAGAATTCCTCATGAGGAAGTTGCGGGTAACGCGGATGCTCAGGGCGCTGTTCTGCCTCGGAAACAGCGACAGGAACGCTTGTCGGCAGTACAGAGGCATTCTGCCCCATCTTTTCTGCCTGCCGTTCCATAACGGGAGGCGGCGCAATCGGCTGTGCGACGCCAGAGTCTTGCCGCATCGCATGCTGCTGCGCCGATGCAGGCGACACATTCGTTTGCGGAGGCACGAACGAATTTGCTGCGGGAGAATTCATCACAGGTCGCTCACTGCTTGGGATAAGTAGTTTCTTCGGCTTGGGTGGCGGTGTCGGACGATTCATATTCACGTCCCCGACCAGCTCTTGCACAGGGCGTCCTTCTTTTGCCGCCAGCTTCTCCTCGCGTTTGATATCCTCTGCCGTGATGATGACAGGCTTTGGTTTTTGCGCGGAAAGACTAAAGGACGGATCTCCATTTCGTGCAGCAAGACGTGCGTCTACGCTGTCCCAACGAAGGCGTGCCGGCTGTCCCGCCTTTACAGATGGCGCAGGCGCTGTTGTCGGAGCCGCCACAGACGCTTTCTTCTGCGCCGATATGGATGCCTCATAGCGATCCGGAGCCGCGTTCTCCTCGACTGCAGGCTTTTGTGCAGGATCTGTCACCAATCGATTGGCGTGAAAGAGCTCCTGCGAATCCACAGTACCCGGTGTAGCAGCATATGCCGTACCCGATGAGAGTGTAAGAAGCACCGCAGCGGTGAGCATTGTTCTCTTCGATGACATCTTCATTGATATTTCTCCTTCAATTCTCTCACTCTATGAAAACAACTGCTTACTGCAGTGCCTGCATCGTACGTGCGCCAGCCAAAAAGGCAGAGACAGAGGAGGCACGCAGCTCCGGATTGTCGATGAGCTCGAGGCCATAACGCGTACCGTTTGCACCGCGGAAAAAGAGCACCGCCATCTGGCTGTCCGCCTTTGCCGTTGCATCCGGTGTGCCGTCTCCATCCTCATCAATCTCGATCTCCTTGGCAGTTGTGGCAAAGATCGCCTTGTTGTCCTCTGTCAGATTGATGAGCATAATCCCTTCATATCCGTTGCTGCCCATAATCCCCTTGAGAAGCTCTACCGACTCCTCCGGGCTGATCGCATTGAGGTTAGGAACGCCGTCCTCCGGGAATGCATTCACGTGAATAACCCACGCGTATTTGATATAGTAATCCTCGTTCTCGAAAATCAAAACCTCACCTTCGTGCCCGTCAAGTTCGACTGAGGGGATAACGAAAGCAGGCTGTTGGGGACACATAATGCGATAGCCGTATGATCTGCTCTCATATGCATAGGGCAGTTCGGAGGGCGCGGTCTCGCCTGCGCTCTCCTGAACAGTCTGCACCGTCTCTTCCGCAAAGGCATGAGGTACAGCAGAGAGAACTGCTATGGCACCAATGGCTGCGGCTATTTTTCGGTATCTCTTTATCATAGGGAACTCCTTATCAGATCGTGTATCATAGAAAGTGCTTTTTTGACAGCTGCACGCTTATTCTCCAGCCGTGTTCCGGAGAAATTGTTTTTTGCGACAATCGTATGCGTTCGATCGGCTGCGGCGATATAGATGAGCCCAACCGGCTTTTCCGCCGATCCGCCGTCGGGGCCTGCAATGCCCGTAATGCCGACTCCGATATCCGTCTGCATGAGCTGCCGCACCCCCTCCGCCATCTCGCGTGCCGTCTCCTCAGAGACAGCACCATGCAGCAAAAGGGTCTCCTCAGAGACATGAAGAATGCGCGACTTCACATCGTTTGAGTAGGAGACGACGCTGCCCATGACGTAGGAGGAGCTGCCGGGAATATCCGTCAGCGTACTCGTGAGGAGTCCTCCGGTACAGGATTCTGCACAGGCAATCGTAAGACCGCGCGCACGCAGTTCCCTCCCCAACTCATCAGAGAATATTTCATATGCAGACTCCATCAATGCACCCTCTCACCCACAATATCGTAGGTAAATCCCTGCAGCAGACGGACACGGACAATCTCGCCAACCCGGCTCTCGGCATCCCCCTCGATATAGATCTGTCCGTCCACCTCGGGAGCCTCCCGATAGGAGCGCCCCACGGCAATCGCCTGCTGCTCCGCATCGCGCCCCTCAATCAGGACATCCAACTCCTGATCTTCAAGTCCGATATTGATTTCCTCGGAGATCTTGCTCTGCAGACTCATGAGATCGTGATAGCGCTCCTGCATGACCTCCTCGGAGACCCTCTGCGCCATCGTGGCTGCAGGCGTATCCTCCTCCTCGGAGTAGGTGAAGATTCCCACCTTATCAAAGCGCTGCTCCTCCACAAAGGAGCGAAGTGCCTGATAGTGCGTATCCGTCTCCCCGGGGAATCCGACGATGAACGTCGAGCGGATTGCAACGCCAGGGATGCGTTCACGCAGCTTTTTAATCAACTTCTCTACGCCCTCACGCGTATCGGGGCGGTTCATTGAGCGTAGCACGGCATTATGTGCGTGCTGCAACGGGAGATCGACGTATTTTACAACCTTGGGCTCAGTTGCAAACACCTCGATAAGCTCGTCTGTGAAGTATTTCGGATAGCTGTAGAGCACGCGAATCCATGCGATTTTGTCGATTTTTGCGAGCTCCCGAAGAAGTACGGGAAGCATCGGTTTCCGATAGCAGTCGAGACCGTAGTTCGCGCTGTCCTGCGCGATCAGGACGATCTCACGCACGCCGCTCTCTGCGAGTTCGCGTGCCTCTGCAAGAATATCCTCCATCTCCCTGCTTCGAAAGCTGCCACGGATGAGCGGAATCGCACAGAACGCACAGCGATGATCGCAGCCCTCGGCGATCTTGACATAGGCCGTATATTGAGGCGTCGTTCGCAGACGCGGCGTCTTGGCATCGTAGATGGTCTCGTCCTTGCCCGCGATCAGGAGCCGCCGCCCTTTCAGCGTCTCCTGAATGACCTCCATGATACGGCTCCATGCCCCTGTCCCAATGATGGCGTTCGCCTCTGGGATCTCATCGAGCAACTGCTGTCCATAGCGCTGCCCGAGACATCCTGCGACAATCAGGCTCCGACAGCGCCCCGTCTCCTTATAGTCCGCCATGCCGAGCACGGTTGTGATGGATTCTTCCTTCGCGGACTGGATGAAGGCACAGGTGTTGACGATCAGGATATCCGCCTCCGCAGGCTCATTGGTGATCTCAATCCCGTGCTCCTGCATGATGCCGAGCATGACCTCCGTATCAACGAGATTCTTTGCACAACCGAGACTGATAAAACCTGCTTTCACTGATAAACTCTCCTCCGGCTTTCGTTATTATTCGTAGAACCGCACCTCTTTGATCCAGCGATCCAGGAGGATCTCCTTTTCCTCCTTGCTGAAATACGGCCTGTTTCTAAAAATGTTGATATTCTTCCCTGCAAACATCTGATAGGAAAGTGTCATCGGATTCGTGGTGAGGAAGTAGAACCGATGCTGTGCCAACGAGAGCTGCGCCTCATCCGTCAGCAGCCAGTCGGCAAAGACCTCTGCTGCGCGTGCATCGCGCTCTGACGCACGAAAGGCAATGCCTGTCCCATAGATGACCGCCGACGTGCCATCCACGGGATAGAGAATGCGGATGGGGTACTCGTCATGCACATAGCGGAGTGTCTCGCTCAGAACCGCCACCGAGAGATCTACCTCCCCCATCCCCGCCTGCCGTACCGGCGTGTGCAGGTATTTGGAATACTGTATGATCTTCGGCTGAATCCTGCGCCAAATCTCAAACGCGCGCTGATCCCCGTACTCTGCAATCATGCTGTAGAGCAGATTCGACGAGGCATCTGCTGCCATGAAATCCGTGGTTCCGATGCGAATATCACGCTGCTGCGTGAGCTGCTGCCACGAGTTTGGCAGATCAAGATGCGTCCGCAGATAGTCCTGATTCACCGCAAAAACCACAGGATCATACCAGACCCCGGTCCAGTAGCGGTTCGGATGGCGAAATGAATCCGCGACCTGATCGCTCTTCTCCGAGATATAGGGCACAAGGTAGCCCGCAGCCGCGGCACGATCCAACGTCTCACGATCTGCCAAAACGAGCGCAGCCTTCCCATCCGCCGTCTCACGGGATTGGTCATTGAGACGCTTTAGAATCTGTTCGGAGGACAGCTGAACGAAATTGACACGAATATTATGCTCTTTTTCATACTCCTCAGACAGAACCGCCGCAATCTCTGTCGGAAGTGTCGTATATGCTGTAAATTCCTGCATGGGATGGCGCTTCACCGCAGGCGAGCCGGACGAGAGAAATGCCGACCCAGCAGCAATTATTGTCACGAGAAGAGCAATCACGACGATAAATAGCGTATACCGCTTCATGAGGCTTCTCTTTCTTTACATTGAAGAATCTAAGCTCTTTCCATTATAAACAATTCGCCGAAAATCCACAAGGTATTTTATCCATCCCCCACTGCGCCGTTGTTTTCGAAATAAAAAAGACGCCTCTACAAACGTAAAAGCGTCTCCCCAACTTCGTTTATTTCCCGACGAAGGTCTTCGTCTGCGCCGTGATGTGCTCTGCCGTCAGTCCGAACTGCTTGAGCAGTTCCGCCGCGGGGCCGGAGTGTCCGAATTCATCGCGAACGCCGATGCGATGGACAAGAACAGGTGCGTGTTCGGCAACAACGCCTGCAACCGCCTCGCCGAGTCCACCAAGAATGCTGTGTTCCTCCACGGTCACGATCCTGCCGCATTCCTTTGCCGCACGAATGACAAGCTCCTCATCGAGCGGCTTGATCGTCGCCATATTGATAACGCGCGCCTTGATGCCCTCAGCCGTGAGAAGTTTTCCCGCCTCGATCGCCTCAGGGACGAGAATGCCCGTGGCGATGATAGCGACATCCGTCCCCTCTTGTAGCACCTCTCCCTTCCCGATCTTAAATTCGAACGACTCGTCGTGATAGACCGGTGTCGCCGCGCGTCCAAAACGGATGTATACGGGTCCCTCCATCTCGTAGGCGGCGCGCACCATCTTGCGCGCCTCCACATCGTCCGAGGGGCACATGACCGTCATGCCGGGAACCGTCCGCATGAGGGCAAAGTCCTCGCAGCACTGATGGGATGCGCCGTCCTCGCCGACGGAAATGCCGCCGTGCGTCGCGCAGATCTTGACATTCAGATGCGGATAGCCGATGGTATTGCGCACCTGCTCATAGGCACGCCCCGCCGCAAACATGGCAAATGTGGACACAAAGGGCACAAGCCCCATCGTTGAGAGTCCCGCGCCAACGCCGACCATGTCGCACTCTGCAATGCCGCAGTTAAAGTGACGATCAGGGAATGCCTTCTTAAAGGTACCGCTCTTCGTCGCCCCTGCGAGATCCGCATCCAGAACAACGATATTTTCATGTTCCTTGCCGAGCTCTACAAGTCCGTTTCCGTAGCTGTCACGCGTTGCAACTTTCTTTACGTCTGCCATGCTCATGCCTCCTCAATCTGCTTGCGAATCGCAGCCAGTTCCTCAAGGCCTCGTGCGAGTTCGTCATCATTGGGTGCCTTGCCATGCCAGCCGGCATTGTTCTCCATAAAGGAGATATCCTTGCCCTTCACCGTCTTCATCAGGATCGCGGTCGGCTTCCCTGTCCCCTTATTTGCATGGAACGCCTTGAACGCCTCTTCCAGTGCATTGTAGTCATGCCCGTCAATCCAAATAACCGCACAGCCGAACGCCTCAAACTTCGCGTCGATCGGTGCTGTATTCATGACATCTGCCGTTGCGCCGTCGATCTGGAGGCCGTTGACATCCACTGCGATGCAGAGGTTATCCAGCTTGTAGTGCGCCGAGAACATGAGCGCCTCCCAGACCTGCCCCTCGGCAAGCTCACCGTCTCCGAGCAGCGTGTAGACATTGATGTCCTTGCCGAGATACTTTGCGCCCTTTGCCATGCCCGCCGCTGTCGAAATGCCCTGCCCGAGCGATCCCGTAGACATATCCACGCCCGGCGTAAGGTTCATATTCGGATGTCCCTGCAGACGTGAGCCGATGTGACGCAGCGTCAGCAGCTCATCCACGGGAAAGAAACCGCGATTGGCAAGCGTCGCATAGAGCCCGGGCGCAACATGCCCCTTCGAGAGGACAAAACGGTCGCGATTCGGATCATGCGGATTCTTCGGATCAACGCGAATTTCCTTGTTGTAGAGATAGGTAAAATACTCTGTCGACGAAAGCGACCCGCCGGGATGCCCGCTCTTTGCTGCATGCGTACCGCGCAAAATGCCCTCGCGCACCTTCACTGCGAAAAGCCGGAGATCTTTCTCTTCAGCTGGCGTCATAAAACTCCTCCTCGCCCCAATCAATACATTACCATACGGGTTCATTCTACCCCTTTTTCTTCTCACCCGCAAGATACACAAGGCTACAATTTTTCCCAAATATTTACAAATAGAAAAGTCGCCCCAAAGGGGCGACCCTTTTTGTTACAATTTACTCAGACCTCCATGATGATGGGCAGGATCATCGGGCGACGGCGCGTCTTATCGAAGAGATAACGGCTGAGTGCATCGCGCACATTCGACTTGATCGCCGACCACTCGCGCACATTCTCATCCTCACAGCGATCGAGTGCCTGCTGGACACGCGCACGTGCTTCCTCCATCAGAGCCTCTGACTCACGCACATAGACGAAGCCTCGTGAGACGATATCGGGTCCCGAAACCACACGGTTATTTTGACGATCCATAGTTACGACAATGATAAGGATACCGTCCTGAGAGAGCTGACGGCGGTCACGCAGGACGATATTGCCCACATCGCCGACACCGAGACCATCGACCATGACCATGCCGGACTGCACGCGTCCGACAACCTGTCCCTTCTCTTTCGTGAACTCGAGAATCTGTCCGTTCTCACTGATAAAGATATTTTCCTTCGGCATACCGAGTTCGCGTGCAAGGCTTGCGTGCTGCACGAGGTGATGGTATTCGCCGTGCACGGGCATAAAGAACTTCGGACGCACGAGATTGTGCATGAGCTTGAGTTCCTCGCGGCTGCCGTGCCCCGAGACGTGAATGCCCTTGTCACGCCCATAGATGACGTTCGCACCGAGCTTCATCAGATTGTCCACCGTCTTAGAGACGAGCTTCTCGTTGCCCGGGATCGGCGTCGCCGAGATGATAACTGTATCGCCCGGCACAATCGTAATCTTGCGGTGATCGGATGCCGCCATGCGCGAGAGCGCAGACATCGGCTCACCCTGACTGCCCGTCGTCACGATGACGATCTGCTCGGGACGGAAGTTGTTCACCTCATCGATGCCGATGATCGTCCCCTCCGGCGCTGTCAGATAGCCCAAATCGAGAGAGATGCCAACCACATTCTCCATGCTGCGTCCGAGTACGGCAACACGCCGCTTGTACTTGACCGCCGTATCAATAACCTGCTGGATGCGGTGGACATTCGATGAGAATGTCGCGACAATGATGCGCCCACGCACATTGTGGAAGGCCTTGTCGAATGCCGCACCGACCGTGCGCTCACTCGCCGTATGTCCCTCGCGCTCCGCATTCGTACTGTCGGCGAGGAGGAGCAGAACCCCCTTGTTGCCGAGATCGGAGAAGCGGCGAAAATCCGTCATCTGTCCGTCGACCGGCGTATAGTCGAGCTTAAAGTCGCCCGTGTGGACAATCATGCCCACGGGTGTTTTGATCGAGAGTCCGACCGCGTCGGGAATCGAGTGGTTCACGCGGATGAATCCGACGCTGAAGCAGCCGATGTTGATGATGTCCCCCGCCATGACGGAGTGCAGATTGCTCGAATCCACCCCGTTCTCCTTAAGACGCCCCTCGAGAATGCCGAGCGTCAGACGCGTCCCGTAGACGGGCGCGGGAATCTGCTTCATCACATAGGGCAGCGCTCCGATGTGATCCTCATGACCATGCGTCAGGACGATTGCCTTGACCTTGTCCCTGTTTTCGATCAGATAGGTAATATCCGGGATGACGAGGTCGATGCCGAGCATGTCCTCCTCCGGGAACATGAGTCCGGAATCCACAACGAGAATCTCATCATCCACACGGATGGCAGTCATGTTCTTTCCGATTTCGCCAAGACCGCCAAGCGGTATGACCTGTACTTTCTGCACATTTTTCCCATGATTGCCATTACGATTTAACGACAAAAAACACACCTCCATAGATATGGGACATCTTCTCCTTGTCCCTTTATAAAATAATTGCTCATCCATTCGATCATGAAATCAGAATTCATCCACACGAAAATACAGCGACCGAAGGGTATATCCTCCATCGTCGCCACATGGGAAAGCGCCGTTTTCGCTGTCATTGCTGTGAAAAAATACGACCGCACAGCTGCCCGAAAACTGCAAGAAAAATGATCCGATCCATTCACTTGAGGCTATTTTACCATTCCATTACCAACAATGCAAATAAATTTTGTGCAGATACACAAAAGGCACTCCCCACCGCGTGCAGGGAGTGCCTCATATCGTGCGCTCAGAAGCGCATGGTGAGACCGACACCGACGCCGTTCTCACGGCTGCCGTGATCCGGCTTGAAGTTGTGGTAGTTCACATTGAGATCCAGATTTGCGATCAGCGATTTGTTGAGTCCGACCTGAGACTCATTGAAATCCTTGCCTGCAATGTAGGACGCATAGGCATTGAAACCAAGCACAGACGGCGTGCTGAGCGCCAGTCCGCCATAGGCATTGTCCTCGTTTGTCTGCCCCATATCCCAGCGATAGCCTCCGATCAGACGGATATTCTGCCCGAGAACATTGTACTGCATATAGGCATCCTTCGGATTTCCGTACTCATCGCGGTCATTCCGCCCCACACCGACCGTGATCTCATCCGTTGCCTTATACTCAATGTAGGCTTCCTTCGTACCGATACCAACGGCAGCATCATGCGCGCCAAGGTGATTGATCGGCGCTGCCATCGCTGCTGATGAGACGGACAGACCGATCACCGCAGCGAGCATTGCATATTTCTTCATCGTAAATCCTCCTTTCGGATATGGGCATATTATCCCAATACGGCGTTTGACCCCCCTTAACAGAGGATTATGCTTTGATGAAATTTTTAGTACCTGCCATAAAAACACAGCTTCAAAGGATTTCCTGCCGCTGCTCCAATGCGGAGACAATGCGCTTCTCCTCCGCCATCAGTTCCTCTGCCACACGCAGCTGCATGGATGCCTGCTCATACGAGGTGCCGCCATAGGAGTTCCGCCCGGCGACGCAGGTTTCGGGGCGAATTGCGTCATAGACATCATCGGCAAATAGGCTCGACAGTTTCTGGTATTCCGCAAGCGGCAGATCCAAAAGCCAGATGCCACGCTCGATGCAAAGCGCGACCGCCTGCCCGGAGACGCTGTGCGCCTGACGGAAAGGCATTCCCTTGCGGACGAGATAGTCCGCAAGATCTGTTGCATTCGAGAAGTCCGCCTCGACGGCGTGGCGCATGACATCCGCGCGTACCTTCATCCCACGGATTAGCTGCGCGTAGACGGCAAGGCTGAAGTTCACCGTGTCGATGGCGTCAAACAGCCCCTCCTTGTCCTCCTGCAAGTCCTTGTTGTACGCAAGCGGAAGCCCCTTGACCGCAGTGAGCATCGCCATGAGATGACCGACCACGCGCCCGGTCTTGCCGCGCACGAGCTCGGAGACATCGGGGTTCTTCTTCTGCGGCATCATGGACGATCCTGTGCAGTGCGCGTCGTCCAGTTCCACAAAGGAGAACTCACGCGAGCACCAGAGGATGATCTCCTCCGAGAGACGCGAGAGATGCACCATGAGGATGGACGCCGCCGAGAGGAATTCGAGGATGTAGTCACGGTCACTGACCGCATCCAAACTGTTCGTATAGATGCGCTCGAAGTTCAGCTTCTTCGCGACAAATGCACGATCAATCGGCAGCGTCGTGCCCGCAAGTGCCCCTGCGCCGAGCGGCATGATATCCGTCCGCGCATAGACGCCTTGAAAGCGCTCAAAGTCGCGCGTAAGCATACCGAAGTATGCCATAAGATGATGCGCGAAAAGGATGGGCTGGGCGCGCTGCAGATGCGTATAGCCCGGCATGATGACATCCTTATTCGCGTTCGCTGATTCGACAAGCGCGTGTTGGAGCTCGGCGATGTGACCGAGCACCTCCACGACGGAGCGGCGCACGAACATATGGGTATCGAGCGCCACCTGATCGTTGCGGCTGCGCGCCGTATGCAGGCGGCTGCCCGCCTCTCCAATCGCATCCGTGAGGCGCTTTTCGATATTCATATGAATATCTTCGAGCTCGACGCTGAATTCAAATGCGCCCCTCTCGATCTGTGTGAGAATGTCATGCAGTCCCTTGTCGATTGCCGCGCGATCCTCCTCGGAGAGAATGCCAACCTTTGCCAACATGGCAGCATGTGCAAGCGAACCTGCAATATCCTCGCGGTACATCCGACGATCGAACTGAATGGAGGCTTGGAACTCGTTGATCATCTCATCGGTTGTTTTGGAGAAACGACCGCCCCAGAGCTTTTCGCTCATTTATTCAGGCCCTCCTGCATGAGTGCACGCACCTTGAGCGGCAGACCGAAAAGATTGATGAAGCCGCCTGCATCTGCCTGATTGTAGACATCGTCATGCTCGAACGTGACGAACTCCTGACTGTAGAGCGAATACGGCGACGTTGCACCTGCAGAGATGATATTGCCCTTGTAGAGCTTGAGGCGCACCTCGCCCGTCACGGTCTCCTGTGTGCTGTCCACGAACGCGGCAAGTGCCTCGCGCAGCTGGCAGAACCACATACCGTCATAGACGAGCTCACCGTAGCGGATCGCCATTCCTTCCTTGTAGTGATAGGTTGCACGGTCGAGGCAGAGGTACTCGAGTTCACGGTGCGCATAGTAGAGGATGGAGCCGCCCGGATTCTCGTAGACACCACGCGACTTCATGCCGACGAGACGGTTTTCGCAGATATCGACGATGCCGACACCGTTTCGCGCACCGATTTCGTTGAGTTTCGTCAAGAGTTCGACCGCACCTAGTTTCTCACCGTTGACAGCAACGGGAATGCCTTTCTCGAACGAGATGGAGACGTATTCCGGCGCATCCGGAGCAGCCTCCGGCGCACAGGAGATGAGGAACATGGAGTTCTTCGGCTCGTTCGCGGGATCCTCAAGATCAGAGCCCTCATGAGAGAGATGCCAGATGTTGCGATCCATACTGTACGTCTTGTTCTCCGTCGCAACGGGGATTCCGTGCTTCTTTGCATACGCGATCTCAGCCGTACGGGAATCGAGATCCCACTCACGCCACGGGGCGATGATCTGGAGGTTCGGTGCGAGTGCCTTCACGGTCAGCTCGAAGCGCACCTGATCGTTGCCCTTGCCCGTTGCTCCGTGCGCGATTGCATCCGCCCCCTCACGCTTTGCGATATCGACGAGTGCCTTTGCAATCACGGGACGCGCAAACGATGTACCGAGCAGATACTTCCCCTCGTAGACGGCTCCCGCCTTGAGCGTCGGCCAGACATACTCCTCAAGGAACTCCTTCGTGAGATCGACGATGTGCACCTTCGACGCGCCGGAGGCAAGTGCCTTGTCATGCACGGGATCGAGTTCCTCCCCCTGCCCGACATCTGCACAGACAGCGATGACCTCGCAGTTGTCATAGTGTTCCTTCAGCCACGGGATGATGACCGACGTATCAAGACCGCCGGAATATGCCAGAACTACTTTTTTGATCTGCTTTGCCATGTTTGAAACATCTCCTTAGAAATATAAATCAGTCACCCATAACGAGTGCCATGATTGCCTTTTGGACGTGGAGGCGGTTCTCCGCCTCATCAAAGATCACATCGGCGAAATCCTCAAAAACCTCCTCCGTGATCTCCTCTCCCCGATAGGCGGGCAGACAGTGCATCACGATGCAGCGAGCGTCAGCGGCATCGACAAGTGCACGGTTGACCTGATAGGGACGGAACACCGCCGTACGCGCGTCGTGCTCCGCCTCCTGCCCCATGCTCGCCCATGTATCCGTGACGATGACATCTGCACCCGCAACCGCTTCCATCGGATTGTGCGTGATTGCGATTGTTGCTCCCGTTGCCGCTGCATCCGCCTTTACATTTGCAACGACCTCGGCATTTGGCTCATAGCCCTCGGGAGTTGCCGCCGCGAAATTCATGCCGACCTTTGCCGCTGCATACATGAGCGAGTGCGTCATATTGTTGCCATCGCCGACGTATGCCATCTTGAGACCCGCGAGATTCTTGCCCTTGTACTCACGAATCGTAAGCAGGTCGGTAAGTGCCTGACACGGATGCAGGAGGTCGCTGAGCGCGTTGATAACGGGAATGTCCGCATAGCGAGCCAGCTCCTCAATGCGTTCATGCCCATAGGTACGGATCATGATGCCGTCGAGATAGCGCGAGAGCACGCGCGCCGTGTCCTTGATCGGCTCGCCGCGCCCAAGCTGCAGGTCGCGGCTGCTGAGAAAGAGTGCCTGTCCGCCGAGCTGGTACATCCCAACCTCGAACGACACGCGCGTCCGCGTCGAGGATTTCTCAAAAATCATGCCGAGCGTCTTTCCCGCAAGCAGTTTATGCGGAATGCCCGCCTTCTGCTTTGCCTTGAGATCCGCTGCGAGCGTCAGAATCTCCTCCACATCGTCCGCACGCAGCTCATGAATGGAGAGTAAGTCCATGCCCTTGTTCATCATAATCCCCCTCGGTCACATATGTCAAGGATACAGTGATCCAGTACGCGGATGAGTTCATCCACTTCATTTTTTGTAAAGATCAGCGGCGGGATAAAACGCAGGACATTCCCTGCCGTGCAGTTGATAATAACGCCCTGCTCCAACATCCGTCGAGCGATTGCCGCCGCATCCTCATTCCTCTGCATCTCCATACCGAGGATCAGCCCTGCACCGCGCACCTCCGCGATGTGTGCGGGATATTTGCTCTGCAAGTCCGTGAGTGCCTGTTTGAAATGCGTGCCCACGTCCCGCACACCTGCGAGAAAACTATCATTTGCAACCGCATCAAGCACGACATTTGCCGCCGCGCACGCAAGCGGATTTCCACCGAACGTCGACCCGTGGTCGCCCGCGTGAAATGCCGTCGCAACCTTCTCCGTGACGACAAACGCGCCGATTGGAACACCGCCCGCAAGCCCCTTGGCAAGCGTCACGATGTCGGGGGTGACACCGCAGCTCTCATAGGCATAGAAACTGCCCGTGCGCCCCATGCCCGTCTGGATCTCGTCGAAGATCAGGAGCGCGTCATACTTGTCACAGAGTGCCCGTACCTGCTGCAAATATCCGTCCGCAGGAGTACGCACGCCACCCTCACCCTGAATCGGTTCGAGCATGACCGCCGCCGTATGCTCGCTCATCTGCGCTTCGAGTGCCGCAATGTCGTTGAACGGTACATAATCAAACCCCTGCGGCAGCGGCGCGAAGCCCTTGTGAAACTTCTCCTGTCCCGTTGCGGTCAGGGTCGCGAGCGTACGCCCGTGAAAGCTGCCCAGAGCCGTGATGATCTGCGACTTCTCGGGATGGATCATATGCCCGTATTTACGCGCTGCCTTGATTGCCCCCTCGTTCGCCTCCGCGCCCGAGTTCCCGAAGAACACCTTGCCGCCTGCCGTGAGTGCCGACAGTTTTGCCGCCGCATCTGCCTGCGGCTCGGTATAGTAGAGGTTCGACACATGGATGAGACGCTTTGCCTGTTCGGCAATCGCATCCACGAGCGGCGCATAGTTATGCCCGAGCACGTTGACTGCAATGCCGCCCAGTGCATCCAGATACTTGCGCCCGCCCGCATCCCATACATACGCGCCTTCCCCATAGTCAAGCACAATCGGATAGCGCGCAAAGACCGGCAGATAGCTCGCCGTGTCCCTTGCAATAATTTCATTCTCGTTCTTCATCATAACTCCTGCCTACGGAAGCACCATCGTTCCGATACCGCGCGAGGTGAAGATCTCCAATATGATGGAGTGTGCAAGCCGACCGTCGATAATATGGGTCTTGTGCGCCCCCGCCTCGAGTGCCCTAAGGCACGCCTCCACCTTTGGAATCATGCCGCCCGCAATGACGCCGCTGCGGATGTATTCCTTCGCCTCGTCCATATGCAGCTGTGAAAGGAAACTGCTCTTGTCGCCAAAATCCTTGTAGACTCCCTCCACATCCGTAAGGAGCAGGAATTTCTCTGCATGCAGCGCCCCCGCAATCTCCGCCGCAACATAGTCCGCATTGATATTGTAGCTCTCCCCCTCAGCACCCATGCCGATGGGGGCAATGACGGGCACATAGCCCCGATTCAGGAGATCCACGATGATCCCCGTGTCGATCTCCGTGACCTCGCCGACGTAGCCGATATCGACTGTCCGTGCCCTGTCGTTTTCATAGACAGTCGCGTGCTTCTTCTTCGCCTTGATGAGACCCGCATCCTTGCCGCTGAGTCCGACCGCGCGCACACCGCGCAGATTGAGCAGCCCGACGATCTCCGAGTTCAGCTTGCCGTCAAGGACCATCTCGGCAATCTCCACCGTCTCCTCATCCGTCACGCGCAGCCCCGAGACAAAGGTGCTCTCCTTGCCGACCTTCTTGAGAAAGCCCGTGATCTCAGGCCCGCCGCCATGCACGAGGATCGGACGGATGCCGACGAACTTCATCAGCGCCACATCGCGCATGACATTTTCCTTCAGTGCGTCGTTGATCATCGCGTTGCCGCCGTATTTGATGACGACGGTTGTTCCGTAGAACTCCTGTATGTACGGGAGCGCATCTACGAGAATCTCCGCCTTGTCCTGATCTGAATACATCGTGCGCCCCCTCTCAGGTGTGGTACTCGCCGTTGATCTTTACATATTCATAGGAGAAATCGCAGGTCCAGACCGTCGCCTCGACGTTTCCGTCCCCAAGGTCAATCTCGATGACGATATCATGTGCCGTCATCACTGCGCGCAGCGCATCCGCATCGTATGCCGCGCCGACGCCCGCCGCATAGACGGGGATTCCGCCGAACTTCACCGTCGTCCGATTCGGATCCATCGGCACGCCCGCATAGCCAACCGCGCAGATCACACGCCCCCAGTTCGGATCCTCACCGAAGAATGCCGTCTTGACGAGCGGACTGTTCGCCACGCTCATGCCGACCGTCTTTGCGTCGGCAAAATTCTTTGCGCCCTTGACATGAATGGTGATGAACTTCGTCGCGCCCTCGCCGTCTGCCGCAATCTTCTCCGAGATGCCCTGACACAATGCGAGCAGTGCGCCTTTGAACGCCTCGTAGTCTGCGTTCTTCTCCGTGATCTTCGGATTTCCTGCAGCCCCGTTCGCAAGCACAATCGCCATATCGTTCGTGCTCATGTCGCCGTCGATCGAGATCATATTGAGGCTGTGCTCCATAACCTCGGAAAGAGCCTCTTGGAGCAAGATACCGTCGATATCCGCATCCGTTGTGATAAAGCAGAGTACCGTTGCCATATCGGGGCGAATCATGCCCGAGCCCTTTGCGATGATGCCGAGACGGACTTCCTTGCCGCCGAGCATAACGGAGGTTGTTCCCGCCTTGGAGTAGGTATCCGTCGTGATGATGGCGTTGCCTGCATCCATGCTTCCATGCGGTGAGAGTTCCTTTACCGCCGCATGGATGCCCCTCTCCACCTTGTCCATCGGCAGGAGCTGACCGATGATGCCCGTCGATGCGACGATGATATCCTGTGCGCCGCAGCCGAGCGCATCCGCTGCAATCTTCTGCATGGCGGCGGCATCCACCTCGCCCTGTGCCCCCGTGCACGCGTTTGCACAGCCCGCATTGGCGACAATGGCGCGTGCCGTATGCGTCGCAACAACCGCCTTGGAGACGTGTACGGGCGCAGCCGCAACAGCGTTCTTCGTAAATGTTCCCGCAACGGCGGCTTGCTTTTCACTGTAGATCACGGCAACATCGAGGTTGCCGCTCTTCTTGATGCCCGCCTTGACACCGGCTGCCTGAAATCCCTTCGGGTAGGTAACCCCGAGCTTTGCACTCTCTTCACTAAACATATATTTTCCTCCATTTTCCTACAAAATTATGGATACATGGGCACGAGATCCAGCCCCGCACGCTCATCCAAGCCAAACGCAATATTCATATTCTGCACAGCCTGCCCCGCCGCCCCCTTGACGAGGTTGTCGATGGCAGAGAAGACGATGACGCGTCGTGTGCGCGGGTCGATATGCCACGCAAGGTCACAGTAGTTCGTGCCGCGCACATACTTCGTCGCTGGATATGCACCGCGCCCGCGCAGACGGATAAAGAACTCATCCGCATACATCGCTCCGAACACTTCATCAACCTGTTCCGGCGTCACGCCCTCACGCAGCGTCGCATAGCAGGTCGCGAGGATGCCGCGCGAAATGGGTGCGAGATGCGGTGTGAAATTGATCGTGACCGCAGCGCCGCCCGCATCCGCAAGTGCCTGCTCGATCTCGGGCGTATGACGGTGCGATACAGCGCCATACGCCGTAAAGCTGTCATAGAACTCGGGGTAGTGCGTGCTTTCCTTCGGCGCACGTCCCGCGCCCGACACACCCGACACAGCATCCACCAGAATGCTGTCGCTCTTTACGAGCTGCGCCTTCACAAGCGGAGCAAGCGCGAGGATGCTCGCCGTCGTATAGCAGCCCGCATTGCCGATGATGCACGCCCGCCGTACCTGCTCGCGGTAGAGTTCGGCAAGCCCATAGGCACGGTCTGCACCTGCGTCGATGTGTTCCACATGATACCACGCCTCGTATACGGAGGTATCTGCAAAGCGATAGTCCGCGCCCAGATCGATGATACGCAGTGGCAGATCCGAAACACTCTTTGCAATCTTCATTGCGTGCCCGTGCGGCAGTGCAATGAAGAGAACATCGCTGTCTGCGGCAATCCGCCGCACATCCTCCATGGATTCAAGCTCATTGTCATAAATATTCATCAAATGTGGATAAAGAGCAGATAGTGGCTCGCCCGTATGACGCTCGGATGTCAGATGTGCAATCTCAACATTCGGATGTCCGTGCAGTAAGCGAATCAGTTCTTCCCCGGCATAGCCAGAAGCTCCGATAATGCTTGCCTTCATTTCATCCCCTCCGTTTCATCTTCGAAAAGATTTTATAATTATACATCTTTACTGCATAAGTTTTCAAGTCTTTTTCAAAAAATAAACCGATCCTGCAATTCGTAACAAACGAATCACAAAATCGGTACAAAATCATCTCTTTCGCTGCTGGATCCGCAGAACACGTGCCCCCTTCGTATCGAGACGCAGATGAAGGGGGCGTGCCTTCACATCGTGCGCAAGGAATGCTTCCTGCATGGCGGCTGCCACTTCCTCCGTGCATTTGCGATGCTCTGGAACAAAAGCAATGAGGCAGGGCCCCGCCCCGCTCAAGACTGCACCGTAGGCACCAGCCTTCTTCGCTGCGGCAAAGACATCAAACATGCCCGGGATGAGGGACGCGCGATAGTTTTGATGGAGTGCGTCCTCAAAGGCATTGCCGAGATGCTTCTCCGAACCGCGCGCGAGTGCCGCAACCATCATCGCAGCATGGCTGACGTTGAATATGGCGTCCTTCATCGGAACTTCGGCGGGCAGTACCTCGCGCGCAGATTTTGTCGAGAGATAGAAGTCCGGCACCATGACGACAAAACGCATAAAGATGCGCGGCAGGAAGGAAAAACATTCCACATGACCGTTTGTCACGGTATTCACCGTAAAGCCGCCGAAAATCGCAGGAGCAACGTTGTCGGGATGTCCCTCAATATCCGTCGCCAGCTGCAGGAGATCCTGACGGTCGAAGGGGCTTCCGACAATGGCGTTTGCCGCAGTAAGCCCCGCCACAATCGCCGTTGCGCTGCTGCCGAGTCCACGTGACAGCGGGATCCGATTGTTCATGCGGATCTTTGCGCCCTGGAACTCCTCCGCACGGTCGGCACGCTGGAGAAGATATTGAATGGATTTCCATACGATATTGCGCTCATCGCCCGGAATATACGCCGCGCCTTCGCCGCGCGCAGAGATATGAAGCCCCTTTTCGTGCGTGAGCGTCAGCGTCATTTCGTTATACAGCGTACAGGCAACCCCCAACGCGTCAAAACCCGGGCCGAGATTCGCACTTGTCGCAGGAACGCGCACCCGTACGGATCGCTCATTCATAGCAGATCCTCCTGCCCGTCCGCAACGCGGATCAAGCTGCGCACCTCACGTACGACGGGGAGCGCCTCGAGTGCCTCTACCGCTGCAGATGCCGCTGCATGGGTGACGACATGGGTCACGGCGACGATCTCTGCATCCCCAGTCTCCGTCCAACGCGCCTGAATCACGGACTTGAGGCTAACGCCCGCACGCCCGAATGTCGTTGCAATCTCTCCGAGCACACCCGGCTCATCTGCAACAACGAGACGCAGATAGTAGGAGGACTTCGTCTTTTCCACGGGACAGAGCTTCTTCCTCTCGCCGATCTTGTACTTCATGCGCCCCGTTGTACCGGACACAATATCACGCGCAATCTCGATGATATCCGCAACCACCGCTGACGCCGTTGGCAGCGAACCCGCACCGCGCCCGTAAAACATGGCGTCACCGATGACATTGCCGCGCACAAAGATCGCATTGAACACCCCGTTCACCGAGGCAAGAGGATGCGTTTTCGGCAGGAAGACGGGGTGGACGCGAACGTCGATCCCCTCCTCCGTATTGCGACCAACCGCGAGGAGTTTGATGACGTAGCCGAGATTGAGTCCGTACTCGATATCGTCCTCGGTGATATGCGAAATGCCCTCAACGGAGACATCTTCGAAGCCGATGACCGTATCAAAGGCGAGTGAGGCAAGAATAGCCGCCTTGCGTGCAGCATCGAGACCATCCACATCCGCCGAGGGATTTGCCTCCGCATATCCCTTTTCCTGTGCTCGGCGCAGGACGGCATCATAGCTGACGTGCTTCTCCGTCATCTTCGTGAGCATATAGTTCGTCGTCCCGTTGACAACCCCCATAATCTCCGAGATGCTGTTCGCCGTCAGGCACTCCTTCAGCGGCTTGATGATGGGAATGCCCCCGCCGACGCTCGCCTCATAGAGGAAGTCGACATTGTTCTCAGCCGCTGCAGCATAGAGCTCGGCAAGATGCTCTGCAATGACATCCTTATTCGCCGTGACGACGTGCTTGCCCGCCGCCATCGCACGCAGCATATAGTCCTTGGCGGGCGTGAGTCCGCCCATCACCTCGACCACAACCGAGATCTCCGCATCATTCAGGATCTTGTCAAAATTGTCTGTAAGCGCAATGCCCTCAGCCTCGGGGCGATATTTTTTCGCATCGCGCACGAGAATCTTTGCGATCTCAATATGTGCGCCGCTGCGTCCCGTAATCGTGTGTGCATTCATCGCGAGCGTGCGCACCACGCCGGAGCCGACCGTTCCCGCACCGAGCAGTGCAATCTTAATCGTATTCACCAAATTTCATCCCCCAGTCAAGCCTGTCCAATTACTTCTAGCCGCTGCACGCCGTCGACCACATCCACTTTTTCGAGCAAGGTCTGAAAATCGCTGCGCAGCTTTGCCGTCTCGAGGGAGATATGTACCGTTGCTGCCCCCCGCGCCGGAAGCCCCTGATTGATCGTCAGAACATTCCCGCCCTCCTCGGCAATGACGCGCAAAACATCTTGCAGTGTACCCGGACGGTGACTGATGAGAAGAGCAAGTGTAACAATCTTATCGCGTGTCGCCTCAAAGAACGAATACACATAGTCCTTGTACTTGTAGTACGCGCTGCGACTGAGATTCGCCTTTTCGACTGCCTCATTGACTGTCCGGACTTCCCCGCTGTTGATGAGCTCCTTTGCAAGAATCGTCTTCTTAATTGCTTTTGGCAGAATCTCCTCGCGTACGAGATAGACGCCCGTCATATCAATTTTCATGAATTATTCCTCCAATGGATAGAAAGCCCTTTCTTGTAGACAGTCAAAGTATAGCATATCTGAACTCAATCGCCAAATAAAAGCACGGATTAAATTTTATTCTCCGTCCCGTTCATCAGTCGTTTGATGTTCTCACGATGTCGAACGATGACAAGAATCGCAGCAATCACGGTAAACAGCACATATTCCATCGGATAGCCGTAGAGCGCCGCAAGAATCGGTGTAAGAAAACCCGCGACCACCGAGCCGAGGGAAACATAGCGTGTCATATAGACAATCGTAAACCAAACGACAAATACAATGAATGTCACATCCCCCATCAGCATCGTCAAAACGCCGAGCGATGTCGCAACGCCCTTCCCTCCGTGAAAGCCCAGGAAGATGGAGAAGCTGTGTCCAATGATGGCAAAGAGCCCGCCGAGCACCGCCGCGAGCGGCGTCCCTGCGAGGACGAGCCCCAGTGCAACACCCGCCTGTCCCTTGAGGCTGTCTGCAATGAATACTGCAATGCCGGCGCCCTTCCCGAGCGTCCGCCACGCATTCGTCGCGCCAATATTGTGACTGCCGTGCTCACGCAGATCCGTATGCCAAAAGAGTTTTCCGAGAATCAGCCCGCTTGGAATCGAGCCGATCAGATAGGCAATTACCGCCGCGAGTATATAGTCCGTCATCATTCCTCCTCCTTGCGTGCGCGCACGACAAGGCGCAGCGGCGTTCCCTCGAAGCCAAAGCTCTCACGCAGACGATTCTCAATGAAGCGCAGGTAGGAGAAGTGCATGAGCTCGGGATCATTCACAAACACGATGAACGTCGGCGGCGCAATCCCCACCTGTGTGACGAAAAGGATCTTGAGCTGCTTGCCCTTCTTCGTCGGCGGCGGATTGACCGAGACCGCATCGCGGATGAGTTCGTTGAGTACGCTCGTCTTAATGCGCATGGACTGCTGCTCCGCAACATATTTGACCAGCTCCGTCACGCGCTCAACGCGCTGTCCCGTGAGTGCCGAGGTGTAAAGAACAGGTGCGTATTGCAGGAAGCCGAGCTTCTCGCGCAGATCGTCCGTAAAGCGGAGCGTCGACTTATCGTGCTTTTCGGGGAAAATATCCCATTTGTTCACGACAATGATAACGCCCTTGCCGGACTCATGGACGTAGCCCGCAATTTTCGTATCCTGCTCGAGAATCCCCTCGGCGGCATTGATGACCATGAGCACCACGCCCGCGCGGTCGATTGCGCGCAGCGAACGCATGACGCTGTAACGCTCCACGGGCAGGGTGATCTTCCCCTTGCGGCGCATCCCCGCCGTGTCGATGAGCAGATACTTCGCACCGTCACGCGTGAAATGCGTGTCGATTGCATCCCGCGTCGTCCCGGGCACATCGCTGACAATCACGCGCTCCTCACCGAGCAGACGATTGACAAGCGAGGACTTGCCGACGTTTGGTCGCCCGACCACGGCGATTGCGATCTCGTCGGACTCAGCGCCGTCGCTGATCTCCTCGGGGAATGCCGCAACGATCGCATCGAGCAGGTCGCCGAGATTCATAGCATTCGACGCGGAGATGGGAATCGGGTCACCAAGCCCCAGCGCATAAAAATCGTAGATCAACGATTCACGGTCAAAGCTGTCGATCTTGTTGACCGCAAGGATGACGGGCTTCTTCGTCCGCCGCAGAAGGCGCGCCACCTCCTCATCCGAGGAGGTCAGACCCGCACGCCCGTCGACGAGGAAGAGGATGACATCCGCCTCCTCCATCGCCAGCTCTGCCTGACTGCGCATCGAGCGAAGGATGTGGTCACTCTCGTCGAACTCGATGCCCCCCGTATCAATAATTGTAAACTCGTGATTCAGCCACTCCGCATCCATATAGATGCGGTCGCGCGTTACCCCCGGCATATCATCGACAATTGAAACGCGCTTCTTGCCGATCTGGTTGAACAGCGTCGATTTGCCGACATTCGGCCGTCCGACAACCGCCACTATGGGCTTGCTCATCTGCTCACTCCTCTCCTTAACTAGCTTGCCGCAGGCTTCGTATAGCCCGCATTGCTCTGCCACGTATAGCCCCCGCTCGGACGCTCGCGATGGTACGCGCCCCATGCAGCAAGCGCCTCCCGATAGTCCCGCCCCGTCGCCACAGGCTCGATGCGGACAGAGGGAAAGGACGCCCTCATCGCGTCGAGACTCATATCGTCGAGAAAAACATCCTCGCCCTCACGCAGCGCAGATGCGGGGATCAACACCCCATCCACCGTATGTGTGAGAGATTGGAGCGCCTGCATAATATCGTGCCCCGTAAGAAGCCCCGATACATTGACCGTCGCACCGAAGTGTTCATTCACGACAGGAAGCACGTGGATGCGTCGTGCATCAGGGTCGAGCTCGCGTGCCAGCTGCTCCATCACGGGTGCGACCGCCGTGCCGCTGACGACTGCAATGCGCGCCTCATCATCCTCCTCATCCATCGCTACGCCGGCCTTCACCCACTCCTCGATGAAATTGCGCGTCAGTCCGATGCCGTTATCCAACTGTGGGAATCCATCGTACATCTCGGTGGGCGGCACCTCACGCCCCGCGAGAAAGTAGAATTCATCGCCGAGATAGATGAAGGTGCGCCCCTCCTCCGCACGCATGCGCTCCTGCCACGCTTCCACCTGATCGATCACGCGCGCCGCGCCCTCTCGATCAAATTGGACAAGCGGAAAGGGATCACTTCGGTGCTTCGTGAGACCGACGGGAACAATGGCAAGCGAGAGCGCATGGGGGCGGCGTGCCGTAATGTCACGGATCGTCCGCTCGAGCTCCTCCCCGTCATTCAGCCCGTAGCAGAGAACCACCTGCGTATGATAGTCCGCCCCCGCCTGCTCAAGCTTTGCCAGCTGCCCCAGTATATCCGAGGCTCCCTTATAGCGCAGCATTTCCGCGCGCAGCACAGGATTTGTGCACTGCACAGAAACATAGAGCGGCGAGAGATGATAGCGCTCTATGCGCGAAAAATCCGCCGCCCCCATATTCGTCAGCGTCACAAAGTTGCCATAGAGAAAGGAGAGGCGATAGTCATCATCCTTGACGGAGAGGCTGTGGCGCATATCCGGCGCAATCATGTCGACAAAGCAGAAATAACAGTGATTGGCGCAGGCACGAATCCCGTCGAAGACCGCACGCTCGAACTCCACGCCGAAGTCCTCATCGTAATCCTTGTCGAATGCAATCAGCTCCTGCTCTCCATTCGCATGCTCCACGAGGAGCTCGATCTCCTCGTCCGCCATTGCAAAGCTGAAATCAATGATGTCGCGCAACGGCATATCGTTAACCGAGAGGATTTTATCCCCCGGGACAAGCTCCAGTTCCTCTGCAATGCTCCCCTCCAGCACGCGCAGGATGATGCCCGGATACGTTCTCGCCATATTCCCCTCCTTTCCATTTCATGAAAAAGGAGTGATTTGCATCACTCCTTTATTGTTCTTATAAAGTTATTCGCAGTCTGGCTTACTTCAACCAATCGAGATGAGCCTCAACCTGTCCCTCGGTATTTTCGCTGGCTTCCGCCTTCTCTGCCTGACGCTCATCGACATACTTCTTGATCTCTGCCGCATCTGCATCACGCTTCGCCTTGGTGATCGAAAGCGAAATGCGCTTGCGCTTCGTGTCGATGCGGAGCACCTTGACCGTCACGACATCGCCCGTATGAACTGCCTCGTCAGCACGCTCAATGCGCTTCTCGGCAAGCTCACCCATCGGGATGAGACCGTCAAAGCCCGGCTCGATCTCCATGAACGCACCGAAGTCCGTCAGCTTGATGATCTTGCCTTCGATGAAGTCGCCCTCGGCGTACTGCTCCGCCTTCTCCACCCACGGATCCGGAAGCGTATCCTTCACCGAGAGGGAGATGCGCTTTGCATCGCGATCAACGCTCTTGACAAAGACATCGAGCTCCTGCCCAACCTCGAGCACCTCGGAGGGATGCTTCACACGATGCCATGCGAGATCGGAGATATGTGCCAGACCGTCCACGCCGCCAATATCGATGAATGCACCGTAGTCGACAAGGCGCTTGACCGTGCCGCGCACAGTCTGCTCCGGCTCGATGACCGAGAACACAGCCTCTTCCTTCTCCGCGCGGTCACGCTCGAGAAGCTTGCGGCGCGAGAGCACGAGACGGCGCTTCTGAACGTCGATTTCGATGATCTCCGCCTCTACCGTCTGATCGACATAGACCGCGAGATCCTTGACGAAGTGCAGCTCCATCTGAGATGCGGGAATGAATCCGCGCAGTCCCATGACGTAGGCGACAAGTCCGCCCTTGACTTCTTTCGCAATCTTTGCCTCGACTGTCTCGCCCTTCTCCTGGATCTCCTCGATGACCTTCCATGCAGCCATCTTGTCGGCTTCCACCTTGGACAGGCTACCGCCGTTATCACCGCCAAGCGACTTGATATAGACATCGATCACATCGCCGACCTTCACGACATCGCGTGCATCGTCCGGCGCAGGAACGGCAAGCTCCCTCTTAGAGACAGGAATCTCCTGCTTGTAGCCGATATCGACATACGCCTCATCACGGGATACCTGAACGACTTCCCCTTTGACAACCGTACGCTCTTGGATATCGGGCATATCTTCCTGTTCCAAAAGTTCCTTCATGCTCTGCTCTGACACTGTTTATAAACCTCCTTGATAATCCAGTCCGGCGTAGATGCACCAGCTGTAATACCAATTTTATTAACATGATTCATCCACTCGTCCTGTAATTCTGCTACAGTTTCGATGTGGTATGTTTTGCATTTTGTTGCACATATCTGGGCAAGCCGCGAGGTGTTCGCACTGTTCTTGCCGCCGATGACAAGCATCACGTCAACCTTCTCGGCGAGCTCCAAAGCTGCCGCCTGACGCAGATCCGTTGCCGTGCAGATTGTGCGCAGAATCTTAATCTCGCGCGACTTCTCCAAGAGACACGACACAATGCTCTGAAACCGTTTGGCTGAGAACGTCGTCTGCGAGACGATCCCGAGCTTTCCGATGCGGGGCAGCGCCTCTGCCTCCGCCTCTGTCTCGATAATATGAGCACCATGCCCCGTCCATTCGAAGATACTCTTGACCTCCGGATGGTTCTTCTCTCCGACAATGACGACCGTATATCCTTCCTCGGACAACAGCTTTGCCGAGAGCTGCGCTTTCTTGACGTGCGGACAAGTCGCATCCACGAGTTCTAAGCCGCGTGACTCCGCCTCCTCATACACCTTTGGTCCCACTCCGTGCGAACGGATGATGACGAGCCCATCCTCCATCTCATCGAGTGAGCCGACAGTGCCCACGCCTTCGTTTTTGAGGCGCGCCACCATCTGCGGATTATGAATGATCGGGCCCAGCGTACTGGATGTTCCATCCGGCGAGGCATTCTCTCGGGCAATCTCAATGGCGCGCTTCACGCCATAGCAGAATCCCAGATGCTCAGCTAAAATAACCTCCATAGACCTCACCAAAAACGTATATTGATTCTCAATGAATCGATATATACGGAATCCTATCCACACAATCTGAGTAACAGTATAACACGCCTGCCTCTCCCACGCAAATAAAATTTATTTTTTTTACATTTGTCATCCGCTGACGAAATTTCTCGCCGCAAGGAGAGCAAAGAGCCCGAGCAGAACACTCAGCGTGATGTAAAGAATACCGATGGCGATCTTCCCCTCCTCGATGAGGGTCAGGGATTCGAGTGAGAACGTGGAAAATGTTGTAAAGCCGCCGCATATGCCTGTCTGCAAAAAGAGGATGAGGCGCGGATCTATATTGCTGTGCTTGCCTGCAAGTCCAACGACGAGTCCTATGGCAAAGCATCCGATGAGATTGACGACAAAGGTGCCTAGCGGAAATCCGCTGCCGAGTTTCGGGATGATCTGACCGAGGAGATAGCGAAAAATTGCACCGAGTGCGCCGCCAAGCCCGACCGCAAGGATGTTCACTGTACATCCTCTGCGCGCAGGTGAGAGGTATCATTCATCAGCGTGACCACGGCAAATCCGTCATCTTCGAAGCGGATCTTGTTGACTGCGGTATTGAGCTGAGAGACATGCCAGATGGAGCGAATCGGCATGGAGAGAATGTCGGCGAACAGAATGCGGATTGACGCACCATGTGAAACGATGACAATGCGCTTCCCGCGCTCCTGCGCGACAATCTCGCGCACGCGCCCGGCGACGCGCCGCTGAAACTCCGGAAATGGCTCACTGTCTGGAATATTCACCCGCTCTGGATCGTTGTAAAACGTCTTCATCGCGTCGGGGTTCTCTGCGTTGACATCGTTGAAATTACGCCCCTCCCACGAGCCGAAGTTCAGCTCGCGTAGCAGCGGGTCAGAAATGACCTCAAGTCCGAAGCGCTGCGCCAGAGGTGCCGCCGTCTCCATCGCACGCGTGAGATCGCTCGCATAGATTGCATCCACATGATCGACAACAAGATTTTTTCCAAGTGCCGCCGCCTGTGCGCGCCCCTCCGCCGAGAGCGGTACATCCGAATGCCCCTGAAAGCGCCCCGTCTTGTTCCACTCCGTCTCCCCATGCCGTATGATGATGATCTCTGTCATATCCCCCTCCCCTTTCCATGTATCAAGATTTGATCTCACAGATTACGCCGCCGGAAATAAGGCGTGCCGTCTGCATATAGCTGTAGTTTCCGTCAAATTCTGCGGCAAGCTCCTGCGTCCGTCTCTCCACATCCGAGGCTCCCAGCTCCGATGCCCAGAGTGCACCGACCACGGTGCCGCTGTGCGCCACGAGAACGCCGAGTGCCCCTTTCTTCTGCGAGGACTGAATAAACGCATCCAGCTGTGGCTTTTCCAGATGTTCCTGATTGAGGCGCGCGCTCGCCGTCGCCGCCTGTCCGAGCAGCATTTCCTGACGATCCCCCTCCGTGCGGAACGCCTGCCCCACCGTCGTAAGCATCTGTCGATATGCCGCATCCTGACTGCCGCGATTGCCCTTGCTCTGATAGTAGGCGATAGTGTCAACGGTACCGCCCACATCGAAGATGGAGACGGCGAGGAGCGGTACATTCGAATACTGCCCGAAGAGTTCGCCTGTCGTATGGCTGACGTGGGAAAGCCCCGCAAAGGCGATGCCGTCGCTCGGCTCAATCGCAATCGCAATGTCCATGATCTCACGCCCCGTGAGTTCGCGTCCAAGCGCGCGCGCCGCAGCATAGGAGACTGCCGCAATATCGGCACTCGAGGATGCCATCCCCTTGCCCTGTGGAATCTCGGAATCAAGCCGTATGCCAAACGGGAGAGAGTCCTTGCCGATATGGGCAAGCGTCCGCCGCAGAGCCTCCTCCGCTTTTTCCCCAAGCCCATGCACGCCCGCGAACTGATCCGAGACCGTCGCCACGGCATACATGCTGATGGGCGCGGTCACAAGAAATGGCGTCCCGTCGAGAACGCCTTCCACGAGTTCGCCGCAGGATGCGGGCGCTTTTGCAATTATTTCCATAAAATCCCCCAAACATTCGGATATGATGACGCAAGTGAAAATATGGCGAGGACAAGGGTCTCCGTGAGCACGGTCGCCGCCCCGTAGACATCGCCCGTAACCCCACCGAGGATATTGGTCATCGTACGGCAGAAGAAGAGCACAAAGAGCGTACCGAGTACGAGCGCAAACGTAGCGAGCATTCCCCACGGCAGGACGAGCACCGCCGTCGTCAACGCGGCGATCACGACGGTGCTGCGATCCGCCATATCCGCGAATGTCTTGCCCATGCCGTCCTCACGCGCATAGGGAAAGCACGCAACGGCGAGCACCATCGCGAGTCTGCCGATGATCGGCATGACGAAGAGCGCAGGTACGAGCAGCAGAGGCGCCATATCGGAGAGCAGGGCAAACTGGACGAACATGAGCATGACAAACGACACGACGCCGAATGCGCCGACGCGGCTGTCCTTCATGATCTCGAGCTTGCGCGCACGATCCCGCCCCGAGAACACGCCATCCGCCGTATCCATGAAGCCGTCCGCGTGCAGACCGCCCGTCAATAGGAGCGGCAGGATAAGCAGGAGCGCAGCGGTCAGCGACCGCATGCCGAGCGCATAGAGCAGCAGCCACGCGGCGAGCGCATAGCAGATGCCGAGGACAAGCCCGACGAGCGGAAAGAAGCGCGTACTGCGCCCGAAATCCTCCGCTGTCCACACGGTCTGTCTGACGAGATGAATACGCGTGAGGAATTGAAGTCCGATCAGAAAAGAATTCATGAAGTACTTTCCTAAATACGATAATAGAGAGATAGGAGATAGTAAAGCAGCAGATAGAGGACGGTCACGGTATACATGAGGCGGATTGCGCCGAGGATGTGCTTCGCCGTAATCTCCATATGCGCATCTCCCATATAGGCGCGGAAATGCCGCTCGCCGAAGTAGTAATTGACGCCGCCAAGTCGGATGTGCAGCGCCCCCGCAACGGGCGCCTCCGCATGACCGCCGTTCGGACTCGGATGCCCTGCGGCATCGCGCACGAGAATGTTCAGCGCGTTGCGCCCGTCATAGCCGAGCAGGAACGCCGCCATCACGAAGAGTATGCCTGTCATGCGTGCTGGAACAAAGTTCAACACATCGTCCACGCGCGCCGCCATGCGTCCGAAGTAGAGATAGCGGTCATTCTTATAGCCGAGCATGGAATCCATCGTATTCGCCGCGCGATAGAGAACGGCAAGCGGCGCGCCCCCAAGCGCAAAGAAGAAGAGCGGTGCAATCACGCCGTCCACGGTGTTCTCCGCCACCGTCTCGATTGCCGCACGCGCGGCATCCGCCTCATCCAGCTCTGCCGTATCGCGTCCGACGATGTAGCCGACGTGCTCGCGCGCTGCCGCAATGTCCCCCATGACGAGCAGCGCATAGATGTCCTGCCCCGCCTTTGCCAGCATGCGCGGCGAGATGCAGAAGTAGAGAAGGATGACGCTGACGACATACGCGCCCCACGCCACGGGCAGCTGACGCGCCACCAAGAGAAGCCCCTCAGCAAATGCATAGGAAATACAGAGAACCAGCAGCGTGAGGAGTGACCCCATCGCAAATTTTTGCGTGTCGCTCCCCCGCAGCGGATAGAGCAGCTTCTCCAAAAATGCAATCAGGCGCCCTAGCACGGCGACGGGATGCCATCGCGTCTGCGGATCGCCGAGCACAGTGTCGAGAAAGAACGCCGCCATAGCGATGAGGGAGGGCGAGATCATCTGCGCCCCTCCACGATTTCGCGCAGCTTCTCCATGTCGAGGCTCGTGCGCACCGTTTCGGCGAGACGGTCATAAGCGCGCTCCTTCTCCGCACGATAGCGGTACTGCACGGACAGCTCCTCCCGGCCGCGCCGCACGCGCAGACGGTTGAGCAGTGCACGGCGGAAGTCGTCGTCATCGAATACGCCGTGGATGTACGTGCCCACGACAAGCCCGTCCGCCGAGACTGCTCCGTCAGGCAGATCTACCGCCGTCCCCGCTGCCGAAACAATGCGGAACGGACGATGAACGTCCTCCATAAAGCGCGTCTCCCCCATATGAATCTCATAACCGGGAAGCCCCGTGCCCGCAATCCGCGCCCCCAAAAAGGGAAGGTCAGCGGACGCCGTAACCTGACGCAGTCGCTTCGTCGCCGCAAAGCTCGTCTCAATCGGCAGATAGCCGAAGCCCGCCGTCTCATCGTGCTCGGACTCCGTATGCAGCGGATCACGCACAACACGTCCGAGCATCTGATAGCCGCCGCAGATGCCAAAGAGCGGCGTTCCCTCTGTCACGCGCGCACGGATTGCATCCTCCAAGCCCACCTCACGGATGTAGAGCAGATCCTCCGTCGTATTCTTCGATCCGGGCAGGAGGATGAGGTCGGGCGTCCCGAGCTCGCGCGGCGTGCCCACATAGTAGAGCGCGACATCCGGCTCGTTTGCGAGCGCATCAAAGTCCGTAAAATTCGAGAGCTTCGGCGTGCGGATAACGGCAATGCGCAGCTGATCGCTGTGCGCGGCGCCATCCCCATAGTGCTTCTCATCCAGCGACACCGAATCCTCCTCGTCGATGCCGAGCTGCTCGATATGCGGCACAACGCCGAGCACGGGCTTCCCCGTCTTTTCCTCAAGGAAGTCGAGTGCAGGCGTCAGCAGGGTCACGTCACCGCGAAATTTGTTGATAACAAGCCCCTTGACGAGGGCACGCTCCTCCTCATCGAGGAGTTCGAGTGTCCCCACTAGGGAGGCGAGCGCGCCGCCGCGGTCGATGTCCGCGATGAGGAGGACGGGCGCGCGCAGATGCTTTGCGACGCGCATATTCACAATGTCGTTTGCCTTGAGGTTGATTTCGGCGGGACTCCCTGCCCCCTCGATCACAAGCAGGTCATAGTTTTCCTGCAAGACATCAAGTGCTTCCTCGACCGCCCCCCACGCCTTGAGCGAGTAGCCCTTGTGGTACTCACGCGCGCTCATATTGCCGACCGGCTCGCCCATAATGACGACCTGCGACTGCGAATTCCCCGTGGGTTTCAACAGAACGGGATTCATATGCACCTCGGGCGCAAGCTCCGCCGCCTCTGCCTGTGCAACCTGCGCGCGCCCCATCTCACGCCCGTCGAGCGTGACATAGGAGTTCAGCGCCATGTTTTGTGCCTTGAACGGCACGACACGCTGCCCCTCCTGCCGAAAGATACGGCAGAGCGCCGTTGTCAATATGCTCTTGCCCACGTGGGAGCTCGTCCCCATCAGCATAATGCTCTTAGCCATCAGATCGCCTCCGCAAGTTTCTTGATGTTCACGGGAATGCCGCAGGTAACGAGATAGACCTCTGCGGCGCTGCGCGCAATCTGCTGATTCGCCAGCCCCGCCATATCGCGGTAGAGGCGTCCAAGGCGATGTTCTGGCACAATGCCCGCCCCCACCTCGTTCGTGACGAAGATCGTTGTCGCCTCCACCTCCTGTGCCGCCTGAATCAGCGCACCAATCCGCTCCTCCACATGGAGCACAAACGAGTCACGCTCCTGCTCGTCTTCGGGATATTGGAGCATATCATTGCTCAGGAACATTGTAATGCAGTCAAAGAGAATCACGCCGTGCGACTTCCCCGCCGCGCGGATGGCGTTCTCAGAAAAAAAAGGTGCCTCATAGGTCGACCAGTTGGCAGGACGGCGCGCCTGATGGAGATCGACACGCTGCTGCATCTCCGTATCGTAGACCTGTGCCGTTGCAATGTAGGCGACCTGTGCCCCAGCTGCGGCACAATGTGCAGCATAGTGCTCGGCAAATGCAGACTTGCCCGAGCGGACGCCGCCTGTCACGAGAATTATCTGCCCCATCTGCGACACGCCTCCACAAAATTCTCTGCAGCAGTCTGACAACCTGCGAAATGCAGATGCAGATAGCTCCCAAGTACGTTCTTATAGACACAGCCCGCCGCGTACCGTGCCCCGTTGCGCAGCTTGGTGAAGGTAAACGGGCGCACCAGATCAGCCGCACGCTCCGCTTCCTCCACCGAGAAGTGAAACTCATGCCCGTGCAGCAGGAGTCCCGTAGAGCCGAGGACGGTATCCACCGCCTGCTCTGCCTCCACATAGCCAACCATCTGCAGTTTCTCCGTCATGCGTGCACGCGCGGGAAATATGCCCGCCATCGCGTGCTCCACACCATCGAAGTCAACAAGCGACTGCATCAGATACATATAGCCGCCGCATTCGGCATAGATGGGCATCCCCTCTTCCGCCGCACGGCAGAGGGAGGCACGCATGGAGGCATTTTCGGCGAGCTGCGCCGCAAACATCTCAGGAAAGCCTCCACCGATGAGGACACCGTCCACCTCGGGCAATGCCTCATCATGCAGGGGGCTGAAAGCCACGATCTCCGCTCCGTGCGCCTCAAGTTCTGCGAGGCTTGCCGCATAGTAAAAGGAGAACGCCTCGTCGCGTGCGACACCGATGCGTACGGGAACAAATTTTTCCGCGTTCCTGCTCTCTGTGATCGAAAGCGGTGTGGCACTCTTGGCAAGTTCCAAAATCCCGTCCAGATCCAGCCCCGCCTCCACGCGCTCCCCCACGGCACGGATCATTGCCGCTGCCGCATGTTCCTCCACCGGAGTCAGCCCGAGATGGCGCTCAGGGAGTGAGAGCGCAGGGTCACGGCGAAGTGCCCCATAGACGCGCAGGTCAATGCCCGTCATCGCCTCACGAATCATCTCTTCATGCGTCCCACTACCGATGCG
>ERZ773069.245-NODE-245-length-37995-cov-6.339536_pt1 | contig 37995 bp, 31 predicted proteins | sample MGYA00580619_ERZ773069 | MGnify/ENA primary metagenome ERZ773069 (study PRJEB29015, sample SAMEA2738007) | human oral metagenome | biome: human oral; feature: human-associated habitat; material: dental | place: China | collected 2108 ...
CTTGTAGTACGATCACTAAAATTATTATACTCTATATTTTGATATTTGTCAAATGCAAAAAACTTTCATTTTGCTAAATAAATCTTTTAATAACTTAATTTCACAACCTGATTAAATCTAACTACTATTTTCTAATACTTTTGCTTTTTATACTTGTTTCTTTTATTTTTTATATTCGTTTTCTATAAATAACAACCGTCTTTTCTTTTTTATTTTTATCTTATCTAATTAAGTATAGTGTTATGTGTTCTAAAGTTTTCAAAATAAAAATCCTATCATTTATGTTTATTAATTTGCATATATTTTAAAATATTATTCAATACTTCTATTATATCGTCTTCTTTCATAATAGTAATCAACTCACTTAATTTGTTTTCTCTATTCTTTTTATTTTCTTTTTGCTTTTCTATTATCTTTTTAAAACTATTTTCTAAAAAACTATTTTTTTCATCTGTTTTTTTTCTTAAAATTTCAATACACTCAGCAACTTCATTTATTCTTTCTCTTTTATTACGAAATCGTAATTCAAATATTTTATAAATAAAATGCGCAACTATAAAAAAAACAATTAAAAAGAAAATAAAATTTAAAATATCTTGTAATTTAAATCCCATAATCCAGTTTTTGATGTTATTAAATGTTAAAATTTTTTCAAAAAAAATATTTTTATTCTTCTCAAAATAATCATATAGAAATTTTCCTGTAAAAGATATTACTGGAATAAAAATAGATAATTTTTTGATAAAATTTTCCAATCTTTGCTCATTATATATCTTTTTTATATTTTCTTTCAACTCTTTATAATCCTCTTCTTCTATATTATTATAACTATTTTTTACTTTTTTTATAAAAACATCTCTAGTTTTATCTCTTAAATTTCCCTTAAACAAAGTTATCTTAAATTCATCGTTAGGTTTTACTTTTAAATATCCGACTTTTTCTTCTGGATTATTGTCTATTTTAGAAATTTGAACGTTCAAATTATTAATAATCAAATATCTATAAGTTATAATAATAAATAAAATACCTAATAACAATATCCAATGAATCCAATCTTCAATAACTAAAACTAATAATATAAAAACAAATAAAAATATCCCTTCTAATATCCAATAACCTATTGATTCTAGTTTTTTATCATTTTTCCACTCATGTATGGCTTTTTTCCAATATATCTGCAAAAGATACAGTAACACTATTTCAATTATTATAAAAATTCCTCTTGAAATATTATCATTTAACATATTAATAAAAGGTATTTTACCAATTAAATGATATTTGGAAATTAAAATATAAATATTAATATTTTCACTTAATTTACCAAATAAAATCACAAAATAAGAAAAAGAAAATAATAGTATCACAAAATAGTACAATATTTTAAAATATATATTAGAATACACACTTTCCTCAAATTCTTCTCTCTCGTCTACTAAACTCTGAATAAAAAATAAATGTCTTCTATTCATTGAAATTCCTCCAAACTTATAAATATTTTTTGATTTTACGAATTAAATAAATCACAATGAAAATAGTTTTTATTATTTCAATAATTTTCAGATAACTCTAATTAAAAATTTTCTTATTTTTTGGGTTCTAGTTTTGGTGGTACTGGTTTTGGTAATGGAGCCCCCTCTCCTTGTCCTTTTTTTTGTGACATATTATCACCTCCTTTTTTTTATTTATGAATAATATATTTAATAGTTTTATTCAATAAAATCTTTAAAAAAATAAATTATACTTACAGAAAAAACATACATAAATAAAATTATTAGTAACACTGTAGAAATTATGTCTATAACTTTAATTATTTTTTCATAACAATTGTTATTTCTTTTTTCAATTTGTACTTCTCTTGAACAATCTTTTTCATATATAAATGTTTCTATTTCTAGACCTTTTTTATATGCAAATACTGTCAAAATTAAATCAAGTATCGATAGACTTCCAATTACTAAAAACAATAAAAAAGCAATTCCTAAAACTTCTTTTTTAAACATGTTCTTTTCTAAAATATTTAAGATTGTTAAAATCCCAACTCCACTTATTATTAAAATATATTTTGCTTTGGAATCGCTATAACTTTTAAGTCCCTTGTAAATATCAGAATATCTTTTATTATAATCTTCGTATCTAGCATACTCTTTTTCATCATTTGTCATTTTTTTACCTTCTTCACTTTCTAAAAATAATAAATTTTCAATTATTTACACCGAGCACGAAATACACTCCTCAATCGTAGCCTTCCTAGTTCGAGTATAATAAAGCGACTTCAATCCCAGCCTATGTGCATAAATATAAAGTCTTGCCAAATCTCTTGTGCTGTCTGTACTCTTTGTATACAAAATAGTCGAAATTCCTTGATCTACGTGTCTTTGAATTACAGAAATTAGTTTCAAGATATTTTTTTGATCCATATCGTAAGCGGACTTATAGAAAAAGTAGTTGTCGTTTGTTAAGTACGGCATTGGGTAGAAAGTTGTGCTGTCTCCGTATTCTCTTACTTCGATTGTGTCAACTACTGGCATTACTGAGGCCGTGGAGTTCATGATGTAGGATGTTGACTGGTTTGGGGCGATTGCCATTCGGTAGGCGTTGTAGACTCCGTGTTTCATTACTTGTTCTTTTAGGTTTGCCCAGTCTTCTTTTGTTGGGATGTAGATTCCTTCAAATAGCTGTTTTATTTTTTCTGTTTTTGGCATATATTCTTTTGTAATGTATTTGTTAAAATAGTTTCCATTGGCATATTCAGATTTTTCAAAATCCTTGAAAGTTTCCCCTTTTTCTTTTGCAATTTCCATTGAACGTTCCAATGAATAGAAGTTCACCATCATAAAGAATACGTTACAGAAGTCAAGCGCTTCCTTGCTTTCGTACATAATAAAGTTTTTAGCCAAGTATCCGTGCAGGTTCATTGCTCCCAGTCCTACTGAGTGCAGCTCGTCGTTTGCTTTTTTTATTGACGGAACAATATCAATGTTTGTCAAGTCTGATACCATTGTAAGTGAATCAATTGCCGCTTTTGTAGCTTCTTTTATTCTTTTGTTTTCCATTAATGTCGCAATATTTAATGAACCTAAATTACATGAAATTCCACGTCTTATCGTATCTTCTTCATAATACGCATTAATATCTGAAACTTCTGATAATTGCATAATTTCAGTACAGTTCCCTAAAAGCATACCGTTGAACATTCCCATATGTCTTTTTTCTTCAGTAAAGCAATATGTATCATAAACTCCGTCAATTTCTTCTACGGAAGTTATTTTTTCAAAAGCACAAGCATCTCTATTCGGAGTATGTTCCAAATCAAATTTCAATCTAAATGTTTCAAATCCTAATTCCACAAGTTTTTGTAAGTTTCTATGTGTTATAAGCAATCTGTATAATGGTTTACATTCAAATTTTCCACATTCATCTGTTCCATTATTTAATGGCAGTTCTCTAATTTCAGTATCTCGCATTTTATTTATTTTTGAAAGAATACCAATTTCTTGAAGCAATAATCTAATATTAGAAAGGAATTCCAAATTTGTTGAAGCTATTTGTAATGAATTATTTCCATTATTTTTTGAAACAGTGCCGTCTGCATCTGCCAATCCGCTTAACCATTTAACAATACTTGAAATTTCATAATTAAAAGGTACAAAAAATTTATCTTTTAGTCCCTTGCAATAATTTAAAATTATTCTATCTTCATTTTCTGATTTACTGTATTCTAAATTATCAAATTTATCTAAAAGTTCTTTTTTTTCTCCATACAAATAAATCATTTTATTTGTAAGATTTTTTCTGTCTTTCACATCATATTCACAGCCATCACCTGAATAAAATCCATTTGCATAAGCATTTTCAAGTATTTCACGATTTTCATTTTCATATTTTGGCAAATCAAATTTTATAAGTCTATCTCCAATTTTAAGTTCCTGTGCTCTTTTTTCTACAACTTTTTCATTTTCATCTTTAATATAAAATTTGTGATAAGGTGTTACATCTACAGTTTGAAAATTATCTGTACTAACTCTTAATAACTTTTGATCAGTTCCTGTTTTAATAACTGTAGTTTTACTCCATTCTTCTCCATTCCAAACATGAACTTTTTCATTTTCATGCTGTCCAATTTCTGTATAACCGTATTCTTTTGTTAAAATTTTTGTACACGGAGCAACACACAAATTTGAGAATTTAACTGCTCCAATCTCTTTCAAAGCATGTTCTTTATTTGCATTATCTTTAAAGAACAAATAAGGGTATCCGCTTTCTTTTTGCGTTTGAGAAATTTTTACAAGAAGTTCCCTTGCGTTTATTTTTTTCTTTTTAACATTTGGATTATCAACCAGTTTTTCATACATTTCGTTCATATCCATTTCATCCAAGTATTGTCCATATTCTAGGAATACTGTGTGTGGATTAAATGTATAGCAAACTTCATCTTCCATCGCTAATTGCATAAATTTATCTGGAACGATAACTCCAATTGATAGTGATTTTATTCTAATTTTTTCATCAACATTTATTTTTTTACTATCTAAAAATTCGTTAATGTCTGAGTGAAATACGTTCAAGTAAACTGCCCCAGCTCCAGCTCTTTGTCCCAATTGATTTGCATAAGAAAAAATATCTTCTAAAATTTTCATAATTGGTAAAACTCCAGAGGCCCTACCTTCTACACCTTTTATAGATTCACCTCTTGCTCTAATTTTAGACAAGTTAATCGCAACTCCTCCACCAATTGAAGACAATTTCATAGATGAGTCAAAAATATATCCAATTCCACTCAAATTATCTCCCATTTCATCTAAAAAGCAAGAAACAAGTTCTCCAGATCTCTTTTTCCCAGAATTTAAAAAAGTAGGAGTAGCTGGTTGATACTCTTGATTTATTAACATCAAAGCATATTCTTTTGCCTTCTCAAAGTTTCCCTGTGCCAAATACAATGAAACAGCCGAAATTCTATCCTCATATCTCTCTAAAAATTTCTCTCCAGTATCATCCATCAACGCATAACCTTGATAAAATTTTGAAGCACTCATAAATGAAGCGAATCTAAATTTCTTATCATAAACCATTTTAAAAAGCTCTTTAATTTCATCATGACTATAAATTTGATAAAAATCGATATAATAGTCATTTTTTATTAAATATCTCATTTTTTCTTCTAAATTATGAAAAAATACAGTATTTTTGTTTACATAATCCACAAAATATGAATAAACAGCTTCTTTATCCTTCTCAAGCTGAAAATCTTCCCCTTGCTTAACCATTATTTCATTATTTAAGTATATCCATTTTTTTGCTTTATTATCAACCATTTTTTCATCTCCTATTTATTAATTATTTTCCAGATAATTTATATAATTTTCCACTTCTATATTCGTTCCTGACAGTTCAAATTTCATCAATACTGGTATTCCGTATTTTTGCTGAATTTTATCAGCTGCTAGTGCGAAAAATTGTCCCCAGTTTCTGTTTCCGCTGGAACTTACTGATTTTAATAGTTTACTGTTGTTTTCGTTTTGTAAAAATTCGTCTGTTGTTGTTGGAATTTCTCCAATTTTTGTTGTGAATGTCAGAAAATGCCCTTCGTTTTTGATTATCATAGTTGGATTTATTTTTATAAAATGCCAGTCTGGACGTTGTGATTGCATTTTTTTTATAAACCGCTCAACATTTCCTGTTTTTGAATCATAATATATATACATTGATTTCACCTTGCTTTTTGGCATTTATTCTATTTTTGACTGAATAAATAGCTAAAATTTTGTTTTGTTTTCCAAATTTTGACATAAAATATACTCAAAACTGAATATTTTAATAAAAATTGTTTTGAGTAGTATTATTAATTAATTTAAATTGTATTGTTAGCTCAAATTATTTTTTTTATTACATCATTGAAATAATTTCATTAATTTCTTCCGGCTTGAATCCAATTGTTCTTTTCACTTCTTCGTTTTCTTCAAATAAAATTACTGTTGGAACACTTCTCACTCTATATTTTACAGCCAATTCCGGATTATCAAAGGGATTTATTCTTTCATATTCTACACCTTTTTTATCTAATAAGTCCGACACCATTGCACACGGATTACAGTCATTTTTTTCAAATTTCACTAATTTTTTCATTCTCTTTTCTCCTTTAAATTTATATATATTTTTTATTCATTACACAAAAAACACAATATATTGTGTTAATTTTGATTTTTTTATCGTATATGTAGTGTATCTTATTTTTAAATATTTTTCAATAAGATTATATTTAATTTTTGATTAAAGAGTTTTCTAAGTTGATAAATAAAGGGGTTTATTAATTATATATTTTATATATGGAAAATTGCTTATTTATTATTATTTGTAAAGATATAGGAAAAATAACAATTGGAGAAGAAATAATTAAAATGTATGAATTGATGAAAAATATAATTAATTTCTATATACACATAGATTTTTTTATGATAGAATAAAGTAATATAAATTTACTTACAGGAGTTGAGCAAATTATGGAAAATAAATATAAAAATTCATATAATTTATTACAAAATGATCTAAAAAATAAAATACTAATGCTGGATGGAGCAATGGGAACAATGATTCAGCGTGAAAATTTGACTGCTGATGACTTTGGCGGAGAAAAATATGAAGGATGTAATGATTATCTTGTGCTGAAAAGACCTGATATTATTAAGAATATTCATAAAAAATATTTGGAAGCTGGAAGTGATATTATTGAAACTAACAGTTTTGGAGCTTTAGAAATTGTATTAAAGGACTATGACTTAGAAGACAAAGTTTTTGAAATGAATAAAAGGGCTGCAGAACTTGTAAATGAAGCTATTGCAGAATATAGAAGTGAACATCCTGAAGTTACACGAAATCTGTATGTTGCAGGAGCTCTAGGGCCTTCTAACAAGTCAATCAGTGTTACTGGCGGAGTTACCTTTGAAGAACTTATTCACAATTATTATACCGCTGTTTCAGGGCTTCTGGCTGGTGGAGTTGACTTGATTCTATTTGAAACGATCCAAGATACAAGAAACTTGAAAGCAGCTTATTTGGGGCTTAAAAAGGCTATGGAAGAAAATTATACTGTTCCGTTAATGCTGTCATTTACGATTGAAAGTACAGGAACTACGCTTGCAGGACAAACTGCAGATGCCTTTTATTATGCTGTAAATCACATGAATCCATTTTCTGTTGGACTAAATTGTGCGACTGGACCTGAATTTATGACTCAGTTTTTAAAAACATTGAATAATATTTCAAATACTTATATTTCAGTTTATCCAAATGCAGGATTGCCTAATGAAGACGGGGAATATGAGGAAACTCCAGACACATTGTCAGCTAAAATTGAGCCGTTTTTCCAAAATCATTATTTAAATATTGTTGGTGGATGCTGCGGAACTACGCCTGAACACATTCAAAGAATTAAGGAAAAAAGTATAAATTATGAGCCAAGAGTTATTGATAAAAATAAGGATTTTAACGATGTTTCTGGATTAATAGCCTTGGAAACACCAAAAGATCGTCCAGTTTATGTAGGAGAACGTACAAATGTAATTGGTTCACGTATTTTCAAAAATTTAATTGCCAATGAAAAATTTGATGAAGCGACTGAAGTTGCTAGGCTTCAAATTAAAGGGCGAGCAGATGTAATTGATATTTGTCTTGCGAATCCTGATAGAGATGAGATTGCCGATATGAAGTCATTTCTGGATAAAGTGGCAAAATTTGCAAAAATTCCGCTTATGATTGACTCGACAGATATAAATGTCGTTAAAGAAGGGCTTACTTACTTGCAGGGAAAAGGAATCATAAATTCGATTAACCTTGAGGATGGAGAAAAGAAATTTGCTGATATGGCAAAAGTTATTAAGGATTTTGGGGCTTCTGTCGTTGTTGGACTAATTGATGAGGAAGGTATGGCTGTTTCTGTTGAGAAAAAATTAAAAGTTGCCAGAAGAAGCTATGAACTGCTTACAAAAAAATATGGGATTGACGAAAGGGATATAATTTTTGACACATTAGTCTTCCCAGTTGCAACAGGAGATCAAAAGTATATCGGCTCTGCTACAGCAACAATTGAGGCAATTAGACAAATTAAAGCAGAAATGCCGAATGTAAAGACAATTCTTGGAGTGAGCAACGTTTCATTTGGACTGCCAATTGCTGGAAGGGAAGTTTTAAACACTTATTATATGCAAAAGGCTTATGAGGCTGGACTTGATTATGCGATTATAAATACAGAAAAAGTTATTCCGATGAATGAAATTTCAGATGAAGAAAAAGAACTGTCAGAAAACATTTTATTTCATACAAATGATGAAAATGTATCAAAATTTGCAAATTTCTATCGTGAAAAAAAGGCTGTAAAAAAGGTTGCTGATACAAGTAACCTAACTACTGAAGAAAAAGTTGCAAACTTAGTTGTAGAAGGAAGTAAAAAGGATTTGACAATTTTACTGGATGAATTATTGAAAAAATATTCGCCAATTGAGATTATAAACGGGCCTTTAATGACTGGAATGGATGAAGTTGGAAGATTATTTAACAACAATGACTTAATCGTTGCTGAAGTTCTGCAAAGTGCTGAAGTTATGAAAGCTTCTGTTTCACATCTGGAACAATTTATGAAGAAAGATGAATCATCTGTAAAAGGAAAAGTAATTATGGCAACTGTAAAAGGGGATGTCCACGACATTGGAAAAAATCTGGTTGGAATAATCATTGGAAATAATGGTTACGAAGTAATTGACTTGGGAATAAATACGCCTGCTGAAAAAATTCGTGAAGCAATCATTGAGCATAAGGCTGATTTCCTGGGACTTTCTGGACTTCTTGTAAAATCTGCTACAGAAATGGTGAATACTATGGAAGTTCTGCATAAAGCTGGCATTGATATCCCAATATTTGTGGGAGGTGCGGCACTTACAGAGAAATTCACTGTAAACAAAATTGAGCCTGCCTACAAAAACAACATTGTAATTTACTCAAGAGATGCAATGACAGCTCTTGCTGACTTGAACAAAATGATTGACGAGAAAAAATTTGAAGAATTTAAGGAACATTTACAAAAACGTAGAGAATTAGTGACAATTAAAGATGCGAAAAAACTTGAACAGTTGAAGGTTAAACCAACGGTAAGTGATATCAAGGATGCTGATGGAACATTTGACTTTTCAAAAGTTGAACTGCCAAAATATAACTTTGAAAAAATTTACAAGCCGCAAACTTTGAATAAGCAAATTTTAACAAATATAAAGGCAAAGGATGTATTTCCATTTGTAAACTTGCAAATGCTTATTGGAAAACATCTTGGAATGAAATGGATTGTAAATAATTTGATTGAAAAACAAGATCCTAGAACAATAAAACTATACAATGAAATTTTAGACATTGTCGAAAATGGCGATGAATACTTTGATATAAAAGCTATTTATAAATTTTTCCCTGCACGTAGAAAAGCTGGAAAAAGAAAAGATGACTTTAAAATTGAAATTCTATCAGACGATTTGTTAACAGTTTTGGAAACTTTTGATTTTCCAAGACAAAAATATGGACAATATTTATCGCTAAATGATTATGTAAGTCCAGAAGGAATCGACTACATCGGATTTTTTGTCGCAACTGCTGGAGAAAAATCAAGACTTGTTTCCAATGAATTAAAGGAAAAAGGCGAATTTTACAGAGGACATATTGTAAATTCTATTGGACTGGAGCTTGCCGAAGCAACATCTGAATATATTCACAAAATGATGCGTCAAGATGTTGGAATCATTGATAAAAATATCTCTCTAAATGAGATTTTAAATGCCCAATATCAAGGAAATCGTTATTCTTTCGGCTATCCAGCCTGCCCAGACTTAAGCGACCAAAGAAAACTGTTTAATTTATTGAAACCAGAAAGATATGGAATTACATTGACGGAAGAATTTATGATGTATCCGGAAGCGACAGTAAGTGCAATTGTATTCTCACAACCGTTCTGTAAATACTTTAATATGTAGTTTTTTTGAAATTTTACAACTGTAAGTGAAGTGTGTTATTTTTAAATATTGTAATGCACTTTGCTTATTAAAGAAAAAAATCAGATGGGATAAAATAAAAAAAATTGAAATAATTAACAAAAATAAAGAAAGTTTGTACTATTTCTCATTTAAAAAGTAAAAATTATATTTTAAATATTTACTAACAAGGAGCTTTGACTCCTTGCTAATAAAAAATTTATAAAAAATTTATTCAAAAACTTCTGTTGCATTCGGAACTTCATTCCCCAATGCTACATTTAATGCCACAATCGCTACTTCCAACTGACTTTCATCAGGTTCTCTCGTAGTAATTTTTTGCAGCCACATCCCTGGAACTGCAATTATCTTGGCAAAAACATTATCCAAATGGTAACTTGTCCAACGTTGTATTTCATACGAAAGTCCAGCTACGAAGGGAACAAATAGAATTCTTGTTACTAACTTGTAAATTATCATTGAAAAATGTCCAGTTGGAACTTTAAAAAATAAATCTACTGTTGAAAACACTAGAATACTTATAAACATTACAAGTAAAAGAAAACTTGTACCACATCTTGGGTGAAATCTTGTACATACTTTTGCATTTTTAGGTGATAGTTCCTTTTCCATTTCATAATTCATAATACTTTTATGTTCTGCCCCATGATACTCAAAAACTCTCTGAATATCCTTTAAAAACGAAATTCCATAAATATATCCCAAAAAAAGCACCAATTTTATAACAGCTTCCACAATATTAGCCTTTAAAACACTATCTTTAAAGAAAAATCCCCCAATAGCCGATGGCAACCACATAAACACAGCAATCCCCAATAAAACCGAAGTCATAACAGTAAATCCAACCTGCTTATCCGTCAATTTTTCCTCTTCATGCCCAGCTTGATTTGATGCAAAAATAAGCTCCTTTGTTCCAACAATCATCGCATCATAAAGTGCTATAACTCCCCTCACAAAAGGTACCTTCAACCATTTATTACTTTTTTCAGTAAGTGCTATCTTTTTATAAACAATACTTCCATCCTGCTTACGAACCGCTGTTGCAATCGCCTTAGGCCCTCTCATCATAACACCTTCCACAACAGCCTGTCCTCCGACAGTTACTTTTTTATCTCTCATTTTTACCTACTTTCTCATTTTTTTATTTTGATAAGGACTCAAAATCCTTTTAGTGCTTATTTTCTTAAAAGTTACTCTCTATCAATTACTGCTCTATTTTTTATTCTTTTCAACGATTTATTAATATGTTCAGCCTTATATTTGCTAACTCCCTTTATTTTAGCAATATCCGAAGCCGTCGACATCAAAATTGACTGAACGTTTGAAAATTCCTTTACTAGAATTTCTCTATCTTTTTTACTTATTTTTGTTATATTGCTTAAGAGTCCGTATCCACGTGGCTCTATTTTTTCATCAAGATTTATAATATTTGTATCAAAACCAAGTAGACAAACTATTTTTTCATCATCCAGTAATTCCTCTTTTGTCAAAGATTTTACTCTTAATCCAATTTTTTCAGCCGTTTCATTACTTATTTTATAATCTTTTATTAATGCATCAAAACTCTCGTTTTTATTTAACATTATTTCTTCATACTGGATTTTTATAAGCCGTCCTTCACTCCCAAGTTCTGCCATATATTCAATTAATTCTTCTGACATTCTGAAAAGTAATCCATACATTCTAACACATTCTACAATATCATAAAGAGTTACCATATTGTCAAACTCAAGAATTGATAAATTCACATGATTTTTTTCAATTGCAAGAGAATATTTCTCAAGAGCAGTTATCGCCTGCGAAGATTTAGTCAGTAAATCTCCAATTTCATTTAATAAATATCTAAATTTCCCATAATATATTGTTATTTTATTTCTTCTTTCAGAAACTGCCACAACTAAATTTCCCTTTTGCTGTGCAATTCTATGTGCCGCCTGATGTCTTGTTCCACTTTCATCTGTTTCTATCGAATAATTAGGCTGCAACTGAATATTTGCCCCATAAATTGTCTTTATATCCTCAGATAAAATAATTCCACCATCCATTTTAGATAACTCATAAACTTTTTGTGGCGAATAAACTGTATTTAACTCAAATCCACCTCCCATTACATCTTTTAAATTATTAGGATTTCCCAAAACGATTAGTGCTCCCAGCTTTGCCTCCTGAATTTTATCTATTGCTTCTCTCAATGCTGTTCCAGGTGCTACCCTGTCAAATATATGCTCCAATATTTTCTTCTTATTAACTACCTTTTTTACCATATTTCATCCTTTCGCCCTTTTTTCTGCTGGCCTATCTTATCCTCTCGACAAGTTCACTTATGTTACTTATATAATTAAGTTTTATTTTTATTTTTTCCTTTTCAAAGTCTGCCTGATGGCTTTTGGGCAGGTATACTCCTGTAAATCCCATTTTTTCCAGCTCATTTACCCTATTTTTAATAAACGAAACTTTTCTTACTTCCCCACGTAGTCCCAGCTCACCAATAGCCGCTATTTTCTGGCTTATCGGCACACCTTTTACTGAAGACAAAAGTGAAAAAATTACTGCCAAATCAGAACTTCTATCATTTAAGTCAATTCCACCTGGAATATTTATATAAATATCTTTTGAATTTACATCTACTTTTAAAGAACGTGATAGAACTGCACTCAATATTTCCACACGATTTTTATCATATCCCTCCACTGTTCTTCTTGGCATCCCAAAATTTGGTGTCCCCAATAACGACTGCACTTCAAATAAAAATACACGGCTTCCCTCAAAAATTGGTACAATAATACTTCCAATATTTTTTTCATCCCTGTCACTTATAAAAAATTCAGACGGATTTTTAACTTCACTAATTCCATTTTCCTTCATATCAAAAATTGAAATTTCATTTGTAGAGCCATAACGATTCTTTATTGAACGGATAATTCTATAATAGCTATTTTCTTCTCCTTCAATTTGCAAAACCGCATCAACCATATGTTCCAGCAATTTCGGCCCCGCCAGTTTCCCATCCTTTGTAACGTGCCCCACAATATAAAATGCAATTTCATTTTTTTTAGCAATTTCAATGATTTTCAAAGTTGTTTCCCGAATTTGTGTCACACTTCCAGGAATAGAATTCACATTTTCAGAATAAAGTGTCTGAATCGAGTCAATCACAACAACTTTTGGCTTATCTTTTAAAATTACACTTTCAATTTTTTCAATATTTGTATCATTTAAAATATATAAATTCTCACTTTTTACATTAACACGTTCTGCACGCTGTTTTATTTGCCGTGGCGACTCTTCCCCTGAAACATAGAATACATTTCCAATCTTCGCATATTCCTGCGACAGCTGAAGCAGAAAAGTCGATTTTCCAATCCCGGGACTTCCTGTAATTAACACAACTTCTCCCTTTATAAGTCCACCACCCAGCACTCTGTCAAATTCCTCAAAAGGCGTTACCATCCGAAATTCCTTTTCAATTTCAATTTCTGTTATTTTGCTAATGGAAACATCCTGTGATTCCACATCCTTAAAGGTTCTTTTTATATCAATTTCCTCTTCAAATGTTCCCCATGAATCACAATTAGGGCATTTTCCCAACCATTTTAACGAACTGTAACCACATTCTGAACATATGTATCTAGTTTTTCCTTTTTTTGCAGCCATTTTAAATTCCCCTTTTATTTTTCTACTTTATCAATTAATCTACGTTCCACATTTTCAGTTACAAAAAAACTTAAATCTCCTCTATTTAAAGCAACTTCCTTCACAAGGCTGGAACTCAAATACAAATATTCCCTTGAAGCAGTTAAAAATACTGTTTCAAATTCACTTTTAGCAAGCGTCTTATTTGTAAGTGTAAATTGCAGCTCATATTCATAATCTGATAATGCACGTAAACCTCTTATCAAAATATTTACATTTTCCTTATACATAAAGTCAACCAATAATCCATTAAAAATCTTTATTTCAGCTTTTATGCCTTCTTTTTTTAATATTTCCTGTATCATTTCAACTTTTTCCTCGTCAGAAAACCAAGCTTTTGATTTTGTAGAATTTTTAAAAATACCTATTATTAATTTATCAAATAAGTTTGAAGAACGCTTTATAATATCAATATGCCCCTTTGTTATTGGATCAAAACTCCCTGGATACAATGCTATTTTTTCCATATTGTTCTCCTATTTTTATTTTATATTACATTTTATTTTTACTTTTCTATTTTTTTAATTTTGAAAGAGCTTCCTTTGCTGCATGTTTTTCAGCTTCCTTTTTACTTTTTCCAATTCCTATTCCGTGAACTGTATTATTCCAGCTTACAGACATTTCAAAAATTTTATCATGGTCAGGTCCGCTAGTCTTAATTAAATTATATTCAGGCATTTTTCTATACTTCCCTTGTACAAATTCCTGCAAAACTGTTTTATAATCACCCGTTCCCTCTATTTCTTCCAATTTATTTATTTTCCCAAGTAAAAATTTCAATGCAATACTTTTCGCAGTATAATAATCTGAATCTTTAAAAATCGCACCAATCAATGCCTCAAAAGCATCTCCCAAAATAGATCTTCTATGTCTTCCGCCAGACATAATTTCTCCATTACTTAAATACAAATATTCTCCCAGTTCAAGCTCACTCGCAATGGTTGAAAATACAGGTTCACTTATAATTTGGCTTTTTAGTTTTGCAAGCTCTCCTTCCGTCTTCTTCTCATAAAGATCATAAATATACTCAGTCGTTATAAGATTCAGAATTGCATCTCCTAAAAACTCTAATTTTTCATTGTTAAATCTTCTGTCCTTTTCAATTTCATTGGCATACGACCTATGCGTTAATGCTTCATGCAAATATTCTTCATTTTTAAATTCATATCCTATTTTTTTGATTAATTCATTTACATTCCTATTTCCATTATTTTCCATTCATTTCACCTCCATATTTATTATTTTCTAACAGCAAAAAAGAAAATTATTACAATTTTTACAGTTATTTATTTTAATATTTTATTCTTATAATTCTGCCTAATTTACTTTTTGTTATTCCTTTAACTATAATTTTTTTAATCAAAGATAAAATATTAACTCTATAATATTATAAAATTAAACTTACTATAATTTTTTGCTTCAACAAGGGGAATAAGTCCCCTTGCTCCATAATATTTATTTTGTTATAGTTACACATTTCATTTTTTTTAATCTATTAATTTTTATTATTTATATTTTCTAAAAGCCAATACAGCATTATGTCCACCAAATCCAAGTGAACTTGACATTCCGACCTCAATGTCTCTTTTTACAGGTTTATTTGGTACATAATCCAAATCACATAACGGATCAGGGTTCTCATAATTTATAGTTGGCGGCATAATCCCTTCTGAAATTGCAAGTGCTAAGAATCCGGCTTCAATTCCTCCAGCTCCACCTAATAAATGTCCAGTTGCACCTTTTGTAGAACTTACAGCCAATTTATAAGCATGTTCTCCAAATGCTGATTTTATTGCCTGAGTTTCATTTTTATCATTTGCAGGCGTAGAAGTTCCGTGCGCATTTATATATCCAACTTCTTCAGGTTTGATATTTCCTTGTTCCAAAGCCATTCTGAATGCTCTTGCAGCACCTTCTCCACCATCAGCCGGAGCTGTCATGTGATAAGCATCTCCAGTTTCTCCATATCCTACAACTTCTGCATAGATTCTCGCTCCACGTTTCTTAGCATGTTCCAACTCTTCAAGTATTAACACACCAGCACCTTCTCCAAGCACAAATCCATCTCTGTCAGCTGTAAATGGACGTGATGCTTTCTTAGGATCAGGATTAGTTGACAACGCCTTCAAGTTTGCAAATCCTGCTATTCCTGAAGGAGTTACTGTAGCTTCTGTTCCTCCAGCAATCATCGCATCAGCTTTCCCTAATAAAATCGCCTGAAAAGCATCTCCAATTGAATTTGTCCCTGAAGCGCAGGCTGTAACAACTGTTTTATTAGGCCCTTTTGCTCCAGTATAAATTGAAGTATTTCCAGAAGCCATATTTAAAATTGCTGCCGGGATATAAAATGGTGATACTCTTCTTGGTCCCTTTGTAACAAGTTTTTCCACTTCCTGTTCAATTACATCCAATCCACCGATTCCAGAACCAATAATCACTCCAATTCTATCTGCATTTTCATTAGTAATTTCCAATTTAGCATCTGCTAAGGCCTCTTTTGAAGCTGCAATTGCAAATTGTGAAAATCTTGCTATTTTTTTCAATTCTTTTTTTTCAATATAATTTTCAGGTACAAAATCTTTTACTTCTGCCGCAATATGCACTGGATGCTGTGAACTATCAAATTGAGTAATTGTATCAATTCCACATTCTCCATTTAATAAATTCGTCCACGCCTTTTCTTTCCCTGTCCCTAATGGCGTTACTAATCCTATTCCTGTAATAACTACTCTTCTCATTAATACACCTCTCATTTTTATTTTTTTATAATTAAACTTATATTATTCTCCATTTAAATAGCAAATTTATTATATTCCTTTTTTATAGAAATATAATTTTTATTTTTTAAATGGAATTTAGTACTGATTCACACTAAATTTACTTTAATCAATTCAATTTTGTAACAATAAACTTATTTTAACATTTTTTCATTTTTTTTTCAATAAAAAAGGGGGAAGAACCCCCAAAAAAGTTTTATTCTATTGTTTAGCTTCAATATATTCCATTACATCTTTAACAGTTTTAATTTTTTGAGCATCTTCATCAGGAATTTCAATATCAAATTCTTCTTCAAAAGCCATAATTAATTCAACTGTATCCAATGAATCAGCTCCTAAATCATCAACAAAAGATGCATCTTCAGTTACTTGATCTTCATCTACACCTAATTGATCTACAACTATTGATTTAATTTTATCTAGCATTATAATGCCACCTCCATATTTATTTTCTAAAATTATTATACCAAATGAATTTAAAAAATGCAACAAAAATTCATTATTATTTAAATATTATTTTAACTTTTTTATTTGTATAATAAAATTAATTCAAAATTTAACTCAAAAGTTCCATTAACTCCTTATCACTCATTTCAAACAGAACTTTTTCCCCATCCTTATTTTCTAGTAAATTTTCACTCAACTGACGTTTACTTTCCTGAATTTTTATAATTTTTTCTTCAATCGTACCTTCTGTCACAAGTTTTATAACCTGCACACTTTTTTTCTGTCCAATTCTATACGCCCTGTCACTCGCCTGATTTTCCACAGCAATATTCCACCAAGGATCATAATGTATCACGACATCTGCCCCGACAAGATTTAGTCCAGTTCCACCTGCCTTTAACGAAATTAGCACCACTTGCCGCTCTCCAGCATTAAATTTATTACAAATGTCAACTCTTTCTTTAGACTTCACATTTCCATCAATATAAAAATACTCAATTCCCATATCTGCAAGTTCCTTCTCAATTTCCTTCAAAGTACCGACAAACTGTGAAAATATCAATAACCTATGCCCGTTTTCAGTTATATCTGGCAAAATATCACGTAACACTTCCAGTTTTGCTACTTCCCCCTTATAGTCCTCCTTAAATAAAGTTGGAGAATTACAAATTTGACGCAGTTTTGTCAAAATTGCAAGTATTTTCATTCGATTATTATCATTTTCGTTAAATTTTTTCATTTCACTCTTAGCCTGCTTAATATAAGACATATACAATTGTTTTTGCTCTGTACTTAACGTTACAACCATATTTGATTCAATTTTATCAGGCAATTCAGTCAGCACTTCCTTTTTTGTCCTTCTTAGCAGAAATGGAGCAATAATTTCACGTAAATTGTTTATTTTTGAAGAATTTGGATTTACGATGGCTTCCTTATAAGTTTTCTTAAATTTTGTCAAATTATCGAGATAACCAGGTATTACAAAGTCAAAAATTGACCACAATTCTAAAATATTATTTTCGACTGGTGTTCCTGTCAATGCAAAATTTACTTTACTGTTAATTTTCATAACAGCCTTCTTTATTTGAGAAGTTGTTGTTTTTATATTTTGAGCCTCATCTAGCACTACTACGTCAAATTCTCTATTCTTATATTCCTCAATATCATTTCTCAATGCTTGATAAGTTGTTATTAAAAATCCTTTTGAGCCTTTTGAAATAATTTCCTTTCTTTGAGCTGCTGTCCCCTCAATTAAAGTTGGAGTTATCCCAGTAAACTTAATAATTTCTTCCTTCCAGTTATAAAGAAGTGAACTTGGAACAATAATTAATGCCGAAAAATTTCTATTTTCCTGATAAATTTCATTTAACAGTGAAATTGTCTGTAAAGTCTTACCAAGTCCCATATCATCCGCAAGAATCCCTCCAAATCCAATATCATACATATTTTTCAGCCAGTTAAATCCTAACTTTTGATACGGAAATAAATTTACCTTTATATTATTAGGTTCAATTTCTTCACGATTTTTTATTTTATGAAATAAATCTTTAAATTCATCTATTTTTACAAGATCTTCCTGAATATTTTTAGAAATTTGAGCAAGCTGAAGAGCTTTTATTTTAGAAATCTTATTTTCTCCAACCTTCAAATTAGAAATAGAATCCACAATTCCAACTAATTCCTCAATACTTTTATTGGCAATTTTTACCAGTTCCCCGCTTGAAAGAGTTATGTACTTCTGTTCATTTTTTATAGCTTCCATCACAATTTCCACATCTTCAGTCTTTATTCCTTCAATATCAAAGCTGACATTTAAAAAATTATTTTCAACTTTTTTTATTCCAATATGAACATCAATATTTCGTGCATTTTTTATTTTATTTTCCAAATGAATTTTCACTTTATCTGCATATTTTTTATCAATATACTCTGAAATTTTTCCCAGCCCTTCATAATTTACATTATAAGTTCCTTCAATCAGTTCCACATTCGTAATAGAATAACCTTCCACAAGTTTTTTCAACTCTTCAAATATTTTCGCATTTTTTCTAGGAATAAAGTACTTCCCATTTTTCTCTATTGCACAAACAGTATTTGATAAATTTACTTTCACAATTTCTTTCTCATCAGTTTCCGATACAAATATATCAATACATCCGTCCTCTTCAACATATTCTGCAATATTAACATTCTCATATCCTAAAACTGCACATAATTTTCTATTATCCTCATCTGAAAACTGATTAAACAGTTCTGTATCCAGAAAATCAAATTTCCCAAAAAATCTTTCTTCATTTTCATCCATTTTAAAAACTTTTGTCGTATCATTTGCAAATGTATAAAACGGACTGTTCTCAGAAATTTTTTCAATATTTCTCATTGCAATTCTGTCATTTTCCACAACAAACAAAGGCTCGTAACTATTCATTATCTGTTTAGTTTCTCCCAATAAAACCAGATTCTTCCCCTTTTCCATAGCCGTAAGCAGTTTATTTAAAAGCATTTCATAGACTTTTAGGCCTTTTTTATCTTTAATTCCACTATTTATTACGCTTTGAATCTCTTTACTGTATTCATAAATTGCATTGATTATTTTCTGGTTAGTTTCATTGAAAAAACAATTTTTTGGACTATATGTGATTTTAGAAGTAACTTCATACTCTCTTTCCTTTACGATAGCTTCAATAAATTTCAAAATATCCTTCACATAATATATTTTCTTAAATCCTGCCTTTATCCGCAAAATATAATCTGGGACATTATTTTCCTGATTATAGTCATATCCGTATTTATAGTCGCTGTAACTTCCTTCATCAATTTCCACTTCCAGCCGCATTTCCTGCTTTTCCTCATCATCTATATTTTCACTTTCCAGATGAAGATTGTAAATTTCATTAATCTTTTCAGAAATATTTTCCACATTTTCTAATATTTCCTCATTATTTTCCATATCTTGAAAGTCAGCCGTTCCATTTTTCTCTAAAAACTCAGCATTCCCAGCATTTTCTCCACCTTCTCCGAAAACTTCAAATCTAACTTTCTCACTTTTATTTTTTAAATTAATATTTTCCAAATTTCCATTATTAAGAAGATTATCCGCCTCCACAGAAGTTTCTTCTAATTTAGCAAAACTTGCCGCATTAAGTTTTTTTTTCTGAAGTTTAACTCTCTGACGTGATTTATTTTTTCCATCGTCTTCAGTTTCCTTTCTTTTAACACTCTTTGCAGCCTTTTCCTTTTCTTTTTTCCGTTTTTCCTTGATTTGAGCCATTTTTTTATTATCCTCTTCAAAATCATCCTCAAACATCATTTCAATTTCATCTGTCCCGATAACCTTTGAAATTTTTTCCGAATGATCTGCCATCATTCCAAGTGTTACAATATGTTTACAGCAATTTTTTTTATTATTCTTAAAAAACATACAGTCACAATTAGCCTCTATAAATTCACCCTTTTTCTGTTCAACTGTAATAGAAGTTTTACACAAACTGTTTTCCTTATATTCTCCTTCCACTGTCATAAAATTCCCGTCAGCAAAAAGTGCAGTTATATTTCCCAAACTTTCATTATAATATTCCTGCCCAATTACAAAAATACTCGGTGTAATTTGTTTTTTTAATTCTAATGAAATACTCTTATGTCCCATTTTTCTCCCTTACTTTTATTTATAAACTCAAACTTAATAATATTTTATCATTATTACTGCATTTTCATCTTTCCCATAATAATTTTTCCTTATGGAAATTTCCTCAAATCCAATTTTTTTATAAAGTTTTAGTGCCTTCTTATTTTTCTCATTAACTTCCAACAAAAATTTATTTTTAAAAAAATATATATTTTTAATTTCGATATTTTTCTTATCTTCTATTAAATTTTTCATACTTTCAATTAACAATTTTTTACCAAAACCTCGCCCTTGATATTCCTTTTTTATCGCCACCTCAAAAATATCCGTGCTCTCTATTGTACCATAAAATACAATATATCCCAACACATTTTTTTCATTTTCCCTATTTTTATCAAAATTTATTTCTCCTTTTTGATTTTCTCCCAAATTTTTATTTTCTTTTCCACTCTCATTTTCAAATTTTTTCACAAAAATATTTTTCCCCAAAAAATTAAATAAGCAGTATATTTCATACTGCTCACCTAATATCATTTCAGAAAAATATTTATCTCCAACTTTATTTTTAAAGTTTTCATTATGAATTTTTACCAATTCATCGACAATATTTCCCATTTTATTCTCCATTTTTTATTATTTTACTATTCTTTCCTATATTTGAACTGTTCAATAGTTAAATAATAACTACTTACTAAGTTGCCAAATAAAACTATATTATAATATTCCTATTCTATTTAACGGCCACCATCTCACAAGCAATTCCCCTTTAATTCTAGGTTCAGCCACAAGTCCAAAATATCTGGTATCTTTACTGTTTGAAGTGTTATCTCCCATAGCCATATAATAGTTTTTATCAAGTGTTATAGTTTCTCCATTTAATAATTCTTTAAACAATTTATCATCATATTTGAAATCCATAATTGGCATAACCATTTCATCTCTGCCTTCTACTTTTAAAGTAAATGTATAATATCTATTTGTCAATGTATTTCTTGGATCGGCAGTAAATTCATCATCATTTCCAATTATATCTTTAAAGTTTTTATCAGTTTTTATCAATTCTAAAAATTCTTTCCCTGTAATATTTTTAAAACCTTTTCCATCATAATAACTTTCCCAGTCAACTTGCCCAATTAAAGTACCGTCAGTCATTTTTCCAAATACTTTATCAATTACAATAACTTTATCCAGTTTCACTTTATCTCCTTTTTTAGGAATATAAATTTTATTATTCATAAGTAAACCTTCAGGAAGATAAAATTTTTGCGGTGTCAATCTTTCCAGAACTTCTGATTTTTTATCATTTAACATTATTGCCCCACCAACAGCTTTAACTTTCTCAGAATTAAATTTATCCATAGCTTCATTATACTTTTTCATTTCTTCATTAAATTCTTTTCTGCTATTGGCTGTTGTCGGATATTTTGGATCATTATTAATATTTGCAATTTCAAATTCATTAGTAGTCATTTTCCCTTTTGCAATTTGAAGCGTTGTTCCTGGCTCTCCAACTATTCTTTTCGTATACATCACTTTATCAGTCATTGGTTCTTTAAATGCAATTATTTGACCAACCTTTGGATTTGAAAAGTGATATTTTACCATATTTGTGAATACTCTATCCTTAACTAATATTGTAGGTTCCATTGAACCTGTTGGAATAACATAATTTCCAATATAAAACATTTGAATAACAGCTACTAAAATAACTGCAAGTAATGCATTATCAATTCTTGTCAATGCTTTTCCAAATGTACTTCTCTTTCTTTTTTCTTTTGCAATTCTTTCTTCTACAGAAAGATTATCATTTGGAAATATCTTTTTAAATATCTCTTCTGTACTTTCTTGGTTTACTCTTGACTCTGTCAATATTTTTTCCAATTTCTTATTATCATGTGTGGCTTCTTTTAAAATCGAATGTTCTGTAACTTTTTCCTTTGATAAATCTTTAAATAAATAAATAAGAATTAACGAAATTACAACATTTATTATCAAATAAATATAAAAATTTGTATCTAAAATATTAAACATTAATTTCCCCAAGAACATCATAATAAGATTTAGTAAAAAAATCCATTCATGCTGCTTTCTAAGTACATAAACTACAACATTTAATCCAAAAACTCCATAAATTCCTAAAACCTTGATCCAAATATTTGGATCTTTAGTTTTATCCACAATTACAAAAAATATCGCCGATACAATCAACGCTACAACTGTTAATAAATTCCCAATCATAGTATTTTTTTGATTTTTCTCAAGTGAGACTTTTTGCAATATTTCATCCTCTTTCACTCTTATCCAATGGATAACCTGCTTTTCTTTAAAAAAGAAAAATAATAGAAATAGCGATGCAACAATATAAAATGCTCCCCATAATAACATATTCATAATTTTCCCTCTCCTAATTTGTAATTTTTAAATTTTAAAACTCTCTTTAAAACTGAAATAATAAAAATTATAACATTCAAGTTCACTTTTAAAGCTATAATTACTGAATTATACATAATTAAACTTTATTTTTTTATTAAAATATTAAATTTTTAGTCTGCATAAAAAATAAAAAGCTAGCATTTTGCTAGCCTTGAAGCTACTTTCTAATTTCTTTAATTCTAGCAGCTTTTCCTGATAAGTTTCTTAAGTAGTATAATTTAGATCTTCTTACTTTACCAATTCTCTTAACTTCGATTTTTTCTACTAATGGAGAATTTAAAGGAATGATTCTTTCTACACCGATTCCTTGCGATACTTTTCTAACTGTGAAGTTTTTAGCAACGCTTCCACCAGAAACTCTAATAACTACACCTTCAAAAACCTGTATTCTTTCTTTGTTTCCCTCTTTTACTTTGTAGTGAACTGCAACTGTATCCCCTGCTTTAAATTGAGGTACATCAGCCTTCAAGTAATTTTTTTCTACTAATTCGATTAATTTCTCTTTCAAGAAATTCACTCCCTTCTTTCTAAGACATTCTTTCTATCTATACCAATCTTACCGATTCAAAAACTTTTCTTGCTTATAAATCCTTTATAAAACTGGTAGCAACAATAAAAGCGGAATATCCTTTTATTCAATAACTTATTAAGTTTATCACATTTTCCATTAATTTTCAATACAATTACAAAATTTTTTTCAATTTTTTTAAAATTTTTAAAATAATATTCTTTTTTTCTAAGATAAGCCTTTTTATCCTGAATATTTCAAACTCAAAAATTACAGCATTATCAAATCCCTACATTCATTCAATCTTCATTTATAAATTCTAAACAGTTTAAAGTTTTATTTTAATTTCTCAATCCACTCAGCTTCCTTAAATCCAACCAGCACAAAACCCTTCCCTACCAAAAGCGGCCTTTTCAACACCATCCCATTGCTTGCAAGTAATTCAAACTGCTCCTCTTCCGACATTTCCGCCAATTTTTCCTTCAAGTTCAGCTCTTTATAAACATTTCCACTTGTATTAAAAAATCTTTTTAACGGCAATCCGCTTTCTTTATAATATTTCTTAATATCTTCCTTCGATGGTGTTTCTTCCACAATATGCTTATATTCGTAATCAATCCCATTTTCCTCCAGCCATTTTACAGCCTTTTTACAAGTTGTGCATCTTGGGTAACAATATACTTTGTTCATTTTTTTACTTCCTTTCGTAATTTATTAAAATTTAAATTAATTAATAAACTGTTGACTTTTTAATCAAGAACTTCTTGTAATTTATTGCTTATAATATGCGTTATTGGTCTTTTAGAAAGTTCTGTTATGTATTCTTGTTTTATTAATTGTTCTATATTTTTTTTCAATGTAGGCATGCTTATTTTAATTATTTCGGCTAATTGCCGATCTTCTAAAGGAAAATCAGAAAAGATATAATTCTGAATATAAATAAACAATATATTCTTCTTTAAGTTATCTAAATCTAATTTATCTAAATAATCTTTTGAATATTTTAATTTTTCTATTCTATCCATCAGCATTTTAATTATACTTTCTTGTCCTTTTTTTATCAATTCCATAATTCCTATAAGAAAAAATGTTATTTCTCCAAAATTTTTAGGTTTAGATGTATTTAAAAATAATTTTGAATATTTTTCTTTTTCTGAAAAAATTGAGTAAGACAATGACAATCCTGTAAATATATCAAGTTTTCTAGCTAAATACATTGAAAAAATAAGTCTACCAAATCTACCATTTCCATCATAGAATGGATGGATATATTCAAAATAATAATGGGTAATGCATGCTTTTAATAAAAAATTTATATCTTTTCTATTCATAAATTCTATCAGTTTTTCAATATGCTCCAATATTAGTTCTTCCGTTGTATCACCTAAATGAACATTTTTCATTCCCGTTGTAATATGAACAATACCTTTTCTAAATAATTTCCCATCTAATTTGTTTTCTGGATTAATTACAATTTCTTCACTAAAAACTTCATCGTATATTTTTCGTATTTCTTCTGCTGAATTAATTTTTTCAATCTTATTTTCTGTTATTTGCTTATATTTTTTTATAATTCCTGAAAATCTATATTTTTTACTGGAATTCATGCTATCATACACATCTTTTTTTGTTGTATGAACTCCTTCAATCCCATTACTTTTTATTATTTCATTAACCATAATTTCTCTTACGCAATAATTTAAAGCCACTTCAGGCAGTTCGTTAGACAAATTTAAAATATCTCTACTATTTTGAATTATTTCATCTTGTAACATTAATACATTTTTTATTGGCAAAAAAAACAATTCCACTTCCTCTGAAACTCTTTCTCCTCGTAAAATTGGCGAAATATATAAGGATGTTTTATAAACACATGGATTTTCAAGTCTTTTATTCAATTCTTCTTCAATATTAGCTTTTTGATAGTATAATTTTGATAATTCCAAATAATTATTCATAAAAAAACTCCTATTTTTTAAATATTTGTCATATTATACCTTATATTTCTAAAAAAATAAAGTTTTTTCAAGTTAATGCTAAAATTATATTTTTATAATTGAAAACTTTGCATTTTTTTGTTTTTTAATCCATAAAGTTTAGCGTAATCAAAAATATAGTCTTTTTTAGATATTTTGGCTAAATTTATAATAAAAATATAAAAAATATCTAGATTTCACAAAATTCTTATTAAAAATTTGCATTTCTAATTCATTATACTTGTTTAGTGATTCAATATACTTTATCTTTAACAAAGGGGCTTGATTCCTTGCTAATAATATTTATTTCACTATATTTCAAAATTTATACAATTATTGAACAGGTTTGTTTCTTTAAAGATTGAAAAACTTACTATAATTCAATATCACTCTCATAATACAAAACCTGATTTATATTTCCTTGTAAAAATTCAACCTTTTCCCTAATTTCCTCAGATACAAACGGCATTTTTATATCTGACAGAGTTTCTTTTAAAGTTTGTGTTAACTCCACTATCTGCACTTTATATTTATCGAGTTTTAAATCATTTGCCATTGATTTTATACAATCTTCAAGAGTTCCTATTTCATCGACTAAATTTATATTTTTAGCTTCGCTTCCAAGCCACACTCTTCCTTGTGCAATTTTTTCAAGTTCCTCATCATTCATTCCTCTGGCTACCATTACATGTTCCTTAAACTCGCCATAAACTTCGTTCATATTATGAATTAATTTCTCTTTTGAATCTTCTCCCAACTTTTCAAACGGATTCAGCATATCAAAGCCAGCACCTTTTCCAAATCCTTCCAAATTAACGTCTAACTTTTTCATTGTTCCTGCAACTTCAGGATACATCATAACAACACCGATTGAGCCTGTCAAAGTAAAGTTATTCGCAAATAATTTTTTTCCAGTTGTAGCAATGTAATAACCACCGCTTGCACAGACATCTCCCATTGAAACATATATTGGCACAGTCAATTTTTTTAATTTCTTATATATTTTTTCAGAAACTAAAGCACTCCCGCCAGGCGAATTTATTCTTAACACCAACCCTTTCAAATTCTTTATTTCTTTTAATTCCTCAAGTTTTTCACAAACATTATCATAGGTAATATTTTTGTTAGGATTTTTCACATCAATAACACCTTCAAGGTTCACTGCTGCAATCGTATCTTTTGCTTTTTCCTTTTTTTCTTTCAACATTCCTATGTATTCTTCAATCGAAACAGTATCTTCCTTGTAATTTATCCCAATTTCATCATAATCAGCAACACCGTCAATCAATTTATATTCCAAAGCCTTTTTCGCCCCAGCAAAAATTAGATTTCCACTCAATATCTCATTTTCAATATCAACGCCTCTTTTACTTTTTACCAATTCCACAAAATCTTCAAAAACTTTATCCTTTATATTTTTAATTGATTCCTTTTTCTCTTCCGACATTTGGTTATGGCTATATTTTTCTCCAGCCACCTTGTAATCACCAATATGAAGCACATTCATCTTTATCCCAAACTTTTCCAGAAACGACTTTAAATAAAATTCTTTATGAAAATATCCTCTAAAAATAAGAGTTGACTGTCTTGTGTCAAACATATAAATCTTATCCGCAAGTAAAGTCTGTCTATATCGACCTTCCTCAAAAAGCGTTCCTATTGCCACTACTTCCTTATTTTTCCTAATCTTGTCAAAAATTTTAGCAATCTCTTCCAGCTGTGAAAGTGTCAAATTTAACTTATCTACATCAACAATCACTTTTTTTATATTCTTATCTTCCGCAAGATTATTTAACCCTTGCAATATTTGATAATACGATAATTTCTCTTTCCCCTTTAATGCTGGCATAGCCACATCTTCCTTCAATTTTTTAACATCAAATACAACAGTTTTTATCTTTTTTAAAGACAATTTCTTCTTATTTTTTACTCTAAGAATCTTCTTCACAAGAATTAAATTTAAAATTACACACAAAATAAGCATTATTACTATTTCTAACAGCATTTTCAAAATAAACATCATCTCAACTCTCTTTTTTACTTTTAAACTATTTCACTAATAATCCCAATCCAAATGCAATACAACATCCTATTAACAATAACAATTCTTTCATATTGAAAATTAATATCAAAAAAATATACATCAATATTAAACTCCCCAAAATATAAAATACATTTTTCATCCTAATTTCAAAATCATACATAACTCCAAGTACAAAAAATACTATTAATGGCAAAATTAAAGTTACTGAAAAAAATATTGGAAATTCAAAAAAACGAAATATAAATATCAATATTGAACTAGTACTATTGGTTTCTATTATCATATTTCTTGTATACAGAGCTATCGGATACAATACTAATTGTGAAATAAAAAACGGAAACAACGACATCCAATCTGGAAATTTTATTTTTTTGTCTTTATTCAATTTATTACTCCTATCAAAAATTTTATTTCATGGCACTATATTCAGATTAATAATTTTTTATTTATACTAATTCTAATTTAAATAATGAATCTAATATAAATTTAAAAAGTTGACGGAGCTTTTATTTGTTCAACTACGACTGTCTGACGACTGAAAGGAGAATGGAATTGAAAAAATAAAAGTTGTAGTCTAGCCATAGGTATTGCGTAGCAATCTTGCCACAATTTTAATTATCAGGATAAATATTTATTGCAAGATAAGGATTTGCGGCAATGAGCAATCCTGCAAAAAAAAAGAAAAAACATAACAAAAATAGTATTTTATTTACTTGATAACAAAAAATTTGACTCCCTTGCTAAAATGAATTTTTAGAAAATTTACTATTTAAAATAAAAATAATATTGCAAACTTTTAAAAACAACTAAACTAAATTAAGGAGAAAAATGATTAGAATAAATAATATAAAAATGCCTGTAAAACACAGCGAAAATGATTTAAAAAAAACAGTTTACAAACTTTACAAAATTAATGAGAATGAAGTAAAGTCATTTGAAATCGCAGGACAGGCAATTGATGCTAGAAAAAAAGATAATGTCGTATTTGTTTATGCGGTGGATATTTCCTTTAACTTTGATGAGGAAACGGAAAAGAAAAGATTTGAAAATGTAAAAAATGTTCGAAAAATTGAGAAAAAACCTTATTTTGTGGATAAAATTGAGAATTTTACAGAAACTGAAAATGTAAAACGTCCTGTTATTGTTGGAAGCGGACCTGCCGGAATTTTTGCTGGACTTGTGCTTGCTGAAGCTGGATTAAAGCCAATTATCATTGAGCAGGGAAAAAATGTAGATGAGCGTGAAAAGGATGTTTATAATTTTTTCAAAACTGGAAAACTTGATAAATATTCAAATGTGCAGTTTGGAGAAGGAGGAGCTGGAACATTTTCAGATGGGAAACTAAACACGAATACAAATAATTTTCGGATTCAGAAGGTTTATGATGAATTAATTCTCGCTGGTGCTGATCCCAAAATCAATTATATGTCAAAGCCCCACATTGGAACCGATAAATTAATCGAAATAATGCGTAAAATCAGGCATAAAATCGAAAGTCTTGGAGGAGAGTACCGTTTTAGCACAAAACTTGTAAAAATAAACTATGAAAAAACTAATTCTGAAAATAACAAAATAAAAAGCGTTTTAGTTGAAAATGTGGAAAATTCTGATGAAAATAAAATTTATGAAATTCCAACAAATATTTTAGTTCTCGCAATTGGACATAGTGCAAGGGATACTTTCTTTATGCTAAACGAAGAAAATGTGGCAATGGAACGGAAAACTTTTTCAGTAGGAGTCAGAATTGAGCATCTTCAAAGTATGATAAATTATTCGCAATATGGAAAATTTGCTGATAAATTGCCGGCCGCAGAATACAAATTAAATGTAAAGACAAGCAATGGACGTGGAGTTTATACGTTCTGCATGTGTCCTGGCGGTGTAGTTGTGCCATCTTCTAGCGAAGAAGGCAGACTTGTCGTAAATGGAATGAGCTATTCACAAAGAGATTTAGAAAATGCAAACTCTGCAATTTTGGTAAATGTATTTCCTGAAGATTTTCCAGGAGAAAGCGTTCTAGCTGGAGTTGAATTTCAAAGAAAATTGGAAGAAAAAGCATTCGAGCTTGGTGGAAAAGATTACAAAGCTCCTATTCAGCTATTTGGCGATTTTGTAAATAATAAAATCTCAACAAAATTAGGAAAAGTAAAGCCAAGCTACCTAGCAGGCTACAAATTTGCAAACTTAAATGAAATTTTTCCACAATTTATAAACGATTCTATAAAAGAAGGAATTACCTTAATGGATAGAAAAATAAAAGGATTTGCCAGTTATGACGCAATTCTTTCAGGTGTCGAAAGCCGTAGTTCATCTCCAGTGAAAATTCCTAGAAATGAAAGATTTTTCTCAAATATCGAAGGGCTTATGCCTTGTGGAGAAGGGGCAGGATACGCAGGTGGAATTATGTCGGCAGCAGTTGATGGGATAAAATGTGCAGAGTATGTGATTGAGTATTTTCTAGAAAATTTACTAAGTTAAAATTTTTGATTTTTGCCAATAAATATGCTATAATCTCAACATCTTTAAGATATTTTTCAAGCGACTTCAAATTTATAATAATTTAAAATATATAGTTGCTTGAATGAGGGAGGATATTATGTTTTGTACTTTAGTATGCTGTATGGATGGGAGATTTATTCATATTTTGAATGAATATATCAGAAGTAATTATAGATATACTTTTGTTGATACCATTACTGATGCAGGAGCTGTAAATAAAATTGTTAGTGATGAGGAGTATTTAAAAAAAATAGAAGATAAGGTTGTTTTAATTTCAGTTAATAAACATAAATCTGACCATATCTTTGTGGCAGGACATAGTGACTGTGCCGGTTGCCCAACTAATGATGAAACACAAAAAGGATATATTCGTAAAGCAGCCGAGAAAATGCATAGCGACTTGCCTCACGAAGCTGTTACTGGACTGTTTGTTTATGAAAATGGAGAAATTGAAATTTTAGTGGATTATGATATAACAGATACTAATTAATTAAGTCAATAAAAAAATAAAGGAACTGTCTTTAAGTGATAGTTCCTCTTTTAATTTATACTAAACCTCATTTAAACAATGGATAAAAACCTAATATTGCTAAATAATTAAAATATAATTTAATAAACTGACGGAGCTTTTATTTGTTCAACTACGACTGTTTGACGACTGCAAGGAGGAGTTTCGGAGTTGGGCAAATAAAAGTCGTAGTCTAGCCATAGGTATTGCGTAGCAATCTTGCCACAATTTTAATTATTAGGATAAACCTTTACTGCAAGATAAGGATTTGCGGCAATGAGCAATCCTGCAAAAAAAAAAAATAAAAATAAAAATAAAAATAGTAAAAAACTGATATTAAATAAAATAATCCAATATTAAATCTTCTTGTAAAATAGAAACTATGTTAAGAGCCAAAAGTTTTAATTCCCTACTAAATAGTATGTAATTCAAAATTTGTTAAACATTTGCTATTTAAAGGGGAAATAGTATTAAAGAAAAAATATTCTTAATGTTTAGCATTTAGCATTTTTTCAGCAATCTTGTAATTTGGCATATATCGTTCGATATAATTGTAAAAACCTTTTCCATGATTTGGATACTTTAAATGTGTCAATTCATGTAAAACCACATATTCTATCTCAAAAGGAGTTCTTTTTATAAGCTCCGTATTAAGATTTATATACTTTTTTACATAATTACACGAACCCCATCTAGTCTTCATAGGCTTTATTGCCACTTTTTCCACATGTTCATCCAATATTTTTAGCCATTTTTCCATAAATTGTGGAAATAATTTTTTTGCATTTTCAAAATACCATTTTTCCATAATTTTTTTCTTTTCGTCAATATTTTCCAAAATATTTTCATTAACTGTTAAAATTATACTCGGTTTTTTTTCATTATTTATTAAATTCACGCCATTAAAACTCCCAGTTTTCACAGTTAAATTGTATTCTTTTCCCAAAAATTTATGAATTTCGCCAGTTTTGTACTCAAAGCCCTTCTGTTTTTCCTTCACATCTTCAACTTTTTTCAAAACACTTTTTATCCATTCTTCTTTAGAACGGATAAAATTTTCAATGTAATCACGATGTAAATTCATTGGCACAGAAATATAAACTTCCATATTGGGCTTTATTCGTAAATTTATATTTTTTACTTTTTTTCTGTGAACTTCATAACCTAAAATTTTCTCTGCTTTCATTTTTTTACTTTATTTTCCTTATACATTTATTTTTCTAAACTCTAACCTGTCTTCGACTTTACAAATACTTTTCTTGCCTTTTCCAGTACATCCTTCTGTAATTTATAAGTAACTAGCTTTAATGCTTCTTCATAAGTACACCACTGAAAAGCCTCAATTTCAAAAGTATCAATCTTAACATCTTCATCTTGTGTAATTCCTGCAAAAATCGTAACTTTCTTAATAGTTTTTTCGTTTGGAATATACTTTATTTCACGTTCAAAATTTGGAATAATTTTTATATTTACATTTGTTTCTTCGTAAACTTCACGAATTGCTGTTTCTTCCTTTGTTTCATTATTTTCGATATGTCCTTTTGGAAATCCCCAGTTACCATTGTGCATTTTCACAAGCAAAATTTTTTCAGTATTTTCATTAAAGACAATCGCTCCACATGAATTTTCATACTCAAATTTATCGTTTAGATTATAATGCTTTACAATATATTTTAATAATGCTTCCTTCTCATTTTCAATTTCATCTCCTAAAACAAGTTCATACAGTTTATTTTTTACTTCTCCAATTTCACGATTGCTAAATTTAAGATTAATCAAATCAATTCCAGTTATATCCAAGTCATTAAACTGTGGTATTTTCCCCTGTTTTTTTATATTTTCAATTTTATTCCAAAAATTTTGCAAAATTTTTTCATTTTCTTTTTTTCTGCTAATTCCTTTAGAATTTAAATCTGCATAAAATAAATTGAAAAGTCTTTTCAAATTTTTTTCTTCCATTTCTATAATCAGCTTTTTCAACGTCTTATCTGAAACGTCCTGATAAATTAACATATGATTTCTTACAATTTTTTTTACTGAATTTGTAAAATCATTAGAAGCTTTAAGCTCTCTCAACTCTTCTTCCGCAATTAATGCGCTTTCTTTTTCATGTCCATAAAAATGAAAAATACCTTTTGCATCAATAATTTTAACATTTATTTTTCCTAAATCGTGAAAAAGTGCGGCAAATCTCGTTATCAAATCGTAATCACAAAGATGGATAACTTTTATAATGTGGTTAAACAAGTCATCAGTATGATTGGGATTATTCTGATTAAAATTATAGGTATAACGAAATTCTGGAATTATTATTTCTAAAACTCGTAATTTTTTCATTTCAACAAAAGCTTTTTTTGAATACTTCCCCATTAAAATTTTACTTAATTCGTCAAAAATTCTCTCTTTAGATATTTTTGTCAAAAATTTCCTTTTTTTATAAATAGCTTCTGATGTTTTTTTATCCAAATTAAATCCTAACTTTGAAACAAATCTAAAGGCCCTCAAAATTCTAAGTGCATCCTCTTCTATCCTTAACTTAGGTTTTCCTACAAATCTTATAACTTTCCTTTTAATATCCTGCCTTCCGCCATACAAATCAACTATCCCAGTTTGTTTGCTGTAAGCAAGTGAATTTATTGTAAAATCACGTCTTGCTAAATCTTCTTCGATTGTTTTTACAAATTTTATTTCCTTTGGGTATCTACTGTTGTAAACTCCTGTTTCTTTACGAAATTTTGCTATTTCATAACTTTTTCCATTGACATTTATCATAAGAATCCCAAAATGGGCTCCCATTTCCTTTGGGCTATAATCTGCAAAGATTCTTTTTAATTCTGAATAACCTATATCAGTTGCGAAATCATAATCACCGGGATCCTTATTTAGAATTTTATCTCTAACTGCTCCACCAACAAGAAATCCTGTTCCGTTTTTATTCAGTTGTTCCAATATGAATTTTACATCATCATCCAAATCAAATCGCATTCCAAATATGTCCTTTCAATTATTTTTTCCATACTTTTATAGAATATTTCATTTCCAAATTTATTTTTATTTTGTAAATTAGCTCTAAAATATTTAGTTTCATTTTTATTTTTAATTTACTATACTCAAAACTTTTTATTTTTTTCTTAATTTTGCAATATAAAACCCATCTAAATATTCATTTTTATACGAAATATAAATTCCCCCAAATTCATCTCTTATATTGTCAATATTTTCAGGAATCTCTACTTCCATAATTTCCAAATCCTTATATTTTTCGAGAAAATACTGAATATTATTAGTATTCTCATTTTTAGAAAATGTACAAGTGCTGTAAACTATTTCTCCGCCATTTTTCAAAGATTTATACGCACTTTCAAATATTTTTTTCTGAAGTTTCTTTAAATTTTTTATATCATTTGCGGTTAAATCATATATTTTTTCAGGCTTTTTTCGAAGAACTCCAAGTCCGCTACAGGGCATATCTAAAAGTATCTTATCAAACATTATGTCTAAATTCTCAATTTGTGTAGCATCATTTAATTTTACTTCAAAATTGCTATAATCATATTTATTTTTAAGTTCATTCAATAATTTCACTTTATGCTCATGAATATCAGTAGAAATCAGCTTTTTAGGATTAAACAGCTGTAAAATCGCAAGGGACTTTCCACCAGGAGCAGAGCAGGCATCAAGTACTGTTTCCCCATCTTTCACGCCTAAATTTCTCACAGCCAGATAAGACGAAGCATCCTGAATCACAACATCTCCATTTTTATAAATTTCTGTATCAAAAATATTTGAATTTGATAAATAATAAACTTCTCCAACAGAAAATAAGATGTCTGTCTTAATATCTTTCAGCAATTCCTCAAATTTTTCTCTCGTAATTTTATTTTTATCAAATCTAATTGACAAATAACTTCTTTTTTTATAAGATTTAAGCATTTCCAAATAATCATCAGGATAATCAATTTTCATCTTATTCACAAACCATTGCGGATATGACAAAACAATACTTTCCCTATTATCTTTTGGAATTTCCTCATCAAATTTTTCTTTATTTTTCAAAATCGTCTGTAAAGTTGCATTCACAAATCCAGCTTGATGTGCATTCAAAATTTTTGCAATCTCTCCAGCTTCAAAAATAACTCCCGCATTATCCGATTCCATAAAAAACAATTGAGCAACCGAAATTCTCAAAAGCTGATTTATTTTCCGTTTTTTCACATTTCTAACACTTTTTCCTATCAGATAATCAATATAAATCAAATTTTTTATCACAATATTTATTACATTTGTAATAAACATTTTTTCTTTTTTTGTATAATTATTTTTAGAAAAATAGTAATTTAACTGGATATTACTGTATTTTCCATTCTGAATTTCATCCAGTAAATTTACTATATCTAATTTTATATTATTTCTATTTTTCTCTACCAATTTCTTCCCTTCTAATTTATTAAACAATTTATAACAATATTTTTTATAAATATTTTTAAACAATCTAAATTTATTTTATATTTATATTAGTTTTTTTACGCAGAGGTATCAGACGCCATACCTCTGCACACCCGCTTTACGCAAAACTTTCTTATAAAGAAAAGATAAAACTCGATTTTGAAAAAAGATTATTTTAACATTAATAACTGAACGTAATTTAAAATATATTCCAAAATCTCAAACAGTTATTTTTTCTTTAACGAAATTTTGCTTGATATTTATTTAACAATCTGTTGCACTAAAATTAAAATGTCATGATTTTTTTTGGAATAAAAACGACTAAACACATTTATGTGTTTCTTTCGCCATAACTTTATTTCCATTCCCATTTTTCTATTTCCACATTTACATCCTTATCTGCAAATACACTTATTCCATCTGCATTTTTTTCAGGGAATATTCGTGAAGAAAATACTTCTGCACCGCCATTAATAAACATTTCCACAGAAGAATTGTCCACAAAAACAGTAAGTTCTAATTCCGAAATATCTCCAAGATAAACTTTTCTTAATCTTTTATCAGGTTGTTCTCCCTTTGTTCTATCCAATACGAATTTTTTATCATTATAGTCAAATTTTAAAACTGTTTCACTATTTTTACCAGTTCGTAATTTTAATCCAAAATCAGAATTAAAATCAGTAAATTTAGCTTTTAATTCATAAGTTACTCCTGTTCCAACTTTGACTTCTCCAGTAACTTTTCCACTAAACTCAATTTTTTCTCCACGGATACTTTCCATTTCATTTATAGGCACTTGATAAAGTTTTCCATCTATTACTTTAAGTTCTCTTGGTAAAGTTAGGCAGTGAAGCCATTTATTTTTTACAGTTGGAAAATCTTCTTCTTCTGGAATTCCCATCCAGCCTACAATAAGCCTTCTTCCTTTATCATCTTCCATTGACTGTGGTGCATAAAAGTCATTTCCTCTGTCAATTTCCACAAAGTTTGATGAGATTTCAAATTCAGGGTTTTTATAATCTAATTTTCCAAATAAATATCCTGTCTGATATTTATTGTTGTATAAATCTCCTTCTGGCTCTAATCCTTGCGGTGAAAAGACCAATAAATCCTTTATTTCTCCTGTCTTTTCATCTTTTAACTGAAAGTAATCAGGACATTCCCACATAAATCCAAAGTCTTTAATTTTTCCATGATTTGCTCCTGCAATTTCCCCTTCAAATTTCCAGTCTTTTATATTTTCTGAACTGTATAAAACTGCCTTTCCTTCCAAATCTTCACTTTGAATACCAATTACCGCATAAAATTTCCCATCTTTTTTCCAAATTTTTGGATCTCTTATATGTCGAGTGTATCCGTCAGGCTGATTTACAATGCTTGGCTCCCATCTCTCAAAATTTTCTCCGTCACTTGAAACTGCTAAGCATTGGTAAGATTCCCTATTTCCATCAGAATCTTTCACATTTCCTGTATAAAACAAATAAAGTTTTTCATCATCTACAATCGCACTCCCAGAATAAACGCCATCCTTAGAATACCTGGTATCAGGTCGCAAAGCCGTTTTCAACCTTTTCCAATGTAGCAAGTCATCACTTACACTATGAGCCCATGTCTTATTTTTATGATCGGTTCCTAATGGATTCCATTGATAAAACATATGATATTTTCCTTTAAACTGTGAAAATCCGTTTGGATCATTGATTAACCCCACAATTCCTTGAATATGATATTTTTGTCGCCAAAAATCCTTTTCAACAATTTCTTTTTTTTCTAAAATTGCTTTTTCCTCATTTTCTTTGACTTTTGTAAAATCCATATTTTAAGCCACCTTCCAAATTATTAAATCTAAATTAAGTATTTTATTATTTATATTTTGTTATTTTTGTTTTTCATTACATTTTACCATATTTTATTGCTTTTTCCAAATTTTTGGAATTTTGCTCTAATCAATACTCTTTACCATTTAATATTAGACTCCATTTAAAAATACGAATAAGTTTCTATAATAAGATTGTTTGATAAATAATTTATAATCATTCAACTAAATTATTTTTTAGATATTTTGATAAATAAATATTTTTTCGTATTACTATGTTTTTTCTTTTTTATTTTACAAAATTGCTCATTGACATAAATTTTTTGAAAAAAGTTTATAATTTAAATAAATTTTAGTATTAAATAAAAAGAAACACCATTTCTGGTGCTTCCTTATAAAGAATTATTTTTTGATTCCGCTGTACAAACATCAATCTATTTCTTTACATTATAAATTAATTTTTCCCCATCGCTATCTAGCACAACTGTACTATTTTCAGGTACTTCGTTGCTCAAAATCATTTTTGATAAGTTAGTTTCTATATCTTTTTGAACAAAACGTTTTAGAGGTCTTGCTCCATAAGCTGGGTCATAAGCCTCGTTTACAATATAATCTAGAGCTTTGTCTGTAAATTCAATTTTTATATATTGTTCCTTTAATTTATCGTTTATTTCATCAAGGATAAGCGAGATAATATTTTTCACACTTTCTTTTCCTAATGCTTTAAATACGATAATATCGTCAATTCTATTCAAGAATTCTGGCTTGAATCTATGTTTCATTTCGTTTAACACAGCCTCTTTTGTAGACTCTGAAACTTGCGGATCTTCTAATATGATTTCGCTTCCAATATTTGAAGTCATAATGATAATTGTATTCTTAAAGTCTACAACTTTTCCTTTTCCATCTGTAAGCCTTCCATCATCAAGTAGTTGCAACAGAATATTAAATACATCTGGATGAGCCTTTTCAATTTCGTCAAACAAGATTACTGAATAAGGTTTTCTTCTTACAGCTTCTGTCAATTGTCCACCTTCTTCGTATCCTACATACCCTGGAGGCGCTCCGATTAATCTTGTGGTGCTGAATTTATCCATGTATTCACTCATATCAATTCTAATAATATTGCTTTCATCGTCAAACAGGTTAAATGCAAGAGTTTTTGTCAAATAAGTCTTACCAACACCTGTTGGTCCTAAGA
>ERZ773069.246-NODE-246-length-37923-cov-10.841027_pt1 | contig 37923 bp, 37 predicted proteins | sample MGYA00580619_ERZ773069 | MGnify/ENA primary metagenome ERZ773069 (study PRJEB29015, sample SAMEA2738007) | human oral metagenome | biome: human oral; feature: human-associated habitat; material: dental | place: China | collected 2108 ...
TTAAACCACATGCTCCACCGCTTGTGCGGGTCCCCGTCAATTCCTTTGAGTTTCAGCCTTGCGGCCGTACTCCCCAGGCGGATTACTTATCGCATTTGCTTCGGCACGGACACTCTTCATGCCCACACCCAGTAATCATCGTTTACAGCTAGGACTACCAGGGTATCTAATCCTGTTTGCTCCCCTAGCTTTCGCACTTCAGCGTCAGTTACCGTCCAGTGAACTATCTTCATCATCGGCATTCCTGCACATATCTACGAATTTCACCTCTACTCGTGCAGTTCCGTCCACCTCTCCGATACTCTAGCCCTGTAGTTTCCGGGGCAGGCCTGCGGTTGAGCCGCAGGTTTTCACCCTAGACTTACAGGGCCGCCTAGATGCCCTTTATGCCCAATAATTCCGGATAACGCTCGCGACATACGTATTACCGCGGCTGCTGGCACGTATTTAGCCGTCGCTTCTTCTGCAGGTACCGTCACTTTCTTCTTCCCTGCTGAAAGCACTTTACAATCCGAAAACCTTCTTCGTGCACACAGAATTGCTGGATCAGGGTTGCCCCCATTGTCCAATATTCCCCACTGCTGCCTCCCGTAGGAGTAAGGGCCGTATCTCAGTCCCCTTGTGGCCGTCCACCCTCTCAGGCCGGCTACCTATCATCGCCTTGGTGGGCCGTTACCCCACCAACAAGCTAATAGGACGCAAGGCTCTCCTGCAGCATTCCTTTTCATCAGACTGGACATGAGTCCGCCTGACTTTATCAGGTCTTATCAGTCGTTTCCGTCTGTTATCCCTGACTGCAGGGCAAGTCCCTTACGCGTTACTCACCCGTCCGCCTTGGCTAGGCTGTGCAAGCACAGCTTCGCCAAAGACTTGCATGTGTTAAGCATTCTGTCAGCGTTCATCCTGAGCCAGGATCAAACTCTTCATTCAATATATTCTTATATATTTAAATTTCACCTAATTAGTCTTGACGCTATCTTTTTCAAGATGCTTGACTTGTTGATTATACACTTAATTGCTTCTTTACATTATTAATATCTCTATTGTCCATGATACATTTTCGTATCGACAAGATATATATTATCATAAAAGGGATTATTTGTCAACTACTTTTTTAAATTTTTTTGATTTTTTCAAAATTTTTCAACTTTCCATACTTAAATTCTCATTTCACTATTCCACCTTCATTCGATATTAAAAGAGTTTTAATATATTTTTTAATGTTTTTAATTTTCTAAATAATCATTTATTATTTGAATACTTTTCATATAATTTTCTGTAAGACTTTTATTTGACTTATGTAGTAATTCAATATATTTTTGATTATTTTTTTTTAATAAATTTTGTAATATTTTATCGTACTCAAAATCTTGAAGACTACTTGAATTAGCTTTATCAGATATATTCCTTATATATAATAATACATCAAAATTTGTATGTCTTACAAAATCCTCCACTACTGGATGTTTTTTTCCTGTTTCAAGAATTGAAAAGGATTGCAAAGAATAAAAATCTGTATCAATGAAACTTAGTTTTTCTGCATTTTTTATAGAATCCATTATTCTTCTATTATGTTCATAGGCTATATTGCTGTAGTCATCATATTGAAGATTATCTACATTATTTTGGAGTTCATCTTTTACATATTCTTTTTTATACTCTTTTACATAAGTTGTATTGTAATAATTTGCTAATTTATGGGTTAAATTAGTTTTTCCTGAATGTTGTGAACCTATTATTGCCACTTTCAAGACAAAAAATTCTCTTACGTATTTTGGAATAAAAAACCAGTTTTTATAAGGATTTTTTCTTATTTCTGTTGCACTTATATGAAAATTATTTCTATTTGTATCTATCATTTGGATTTTTAAATTTTTATTGAATGTACTTTCAAAATTTGGCAATGTTAAAAAATTGTTTTTGTAATTTTCTACATCTTGAGTTTCATTTGTAAAAATTACATCTACTTTTATATTATTTTTCAAAAGTGTCTCCTGTACTCTTTCACTCCATAATTTCCAGCCATTTGGATAAAATGGGATTCCATCTTCTGCCAAATGTATGATTTTTATATTTTTCTGATGCTTAAAGGTTTTTTCAACAAATCTAAGCCGATCCTTTATAGTCGGCATTTTTTTCATCCTAGATTCTTCAAAAAGTTCTTTATCTCTATCAACATCACTACAGACAACAACGTATAAATTTTCTACAAAACCGCTTGCCTGCTGTATAAAATCAACATGTCCGATATGAAGTGGATAAAATTTTCCAAATATTATTCCATTTTTTAACATCTAACTTTCTCCTTTTTCTGTTTTTTATTTAACCATTTTTAAGATTATAAAATTCCAATAAACACAGCATTTTTAGATTTGTTATTTTTCTCTGCTTCCTGGTTATAAATCTTGTTATTATTTATCTCTATTATTTTTATTTTTAGTCAGTAATTTGACTTTGAACAGTTTTAAATAAATTGTCTGATTTTTTATCAAATTTTACATTTGAAATTTCTGTAAAACGTTTGCTTATTTTATTTGAAGTTGTTGTAATGTCTTTTACATCTTTGGAAACTTTTTCAATATCCTTTTGAAGACTGTTCCAACGAGTTTGGTATCTTCCAAATTCAATATTTAATTTTTCAAGTTCCTGCTGAATAATGCTAGAATATTTATCACGTTCCATATTTGTCATTATAACTTGAATTACGGTTAATACTGATATTAATGTTGTAGGTGAAGCTATTCTTACATTTTTCTTGTTGGCATATTCTATTATGTCAGTATGATAGGCATTTATTTCAGCAAAAATTGCTTCGGCAGGTAAAAATAGCACTGCCTGTTCACTTGTTTCATTTTTTATTATATATTTTGAAGAAATTGCATCTATATGTTTCTTCAGGTCATTTACAAAATCTTTTCTCGCGCTTTCCCGCTCAATTTGGTTCAATTCATTATTATACATTTTTCTATAATTTTCCAGCGGAAATTTTGAATCGACTGCGATATTTCCCAATGGTTCGGGTGTAAAAATAATTGAGTCAACTATTGTGCCGTTTGAAAGTTTATATTGCTTCTGGTAAAGTTTGTCGTTTTTTTCTCCAAAAACTGATGCCAAAATTTGATAAAGCTGAACCTCGCCAAATATTCCACGGCTTTTCTTATCAGTAAGAACATCTTGAAGTGAAACAACATTACTTGACAACGCTTCAATTTTTTTTTGTGCCTCATCAATTTTACTAAGCCTTTCCAAAACATTTCCGAAAGTCTTTGTTGTTTCCTCAAAACCCTTCGACAAACGTTCTTCCACTTTCGTATTCATCAAATCAAGTCTATTTTCCACCTTCTGATTTAGTTTCTCAAAATTCTCATTTATATTTTGATTAAGCATATCCTTAAATTCATTTATATTTTTTGTCAGTTTGTTATTATTCTCAGTCATAACTCCAGTTAGCACCGTATTATTTTCATTCAATCCAGTTGATAGCTTTTGAATAGCATTATTCATGCTTTCAGTTAAACGTTGACTATTTTCCGTATGATTCTTAGACAAAAGCTGGTTATTTGTATTTATCGTTCCATTTATATTTTGCCCAAGCTCATTAAATCTTAAAAGCATTTTTTCATTATTTTCTGCCAAAAGAATTCCAATATTGCCTGTTCCTTCGAGCAAGCTATTTTTTGTACCTAAATTTATTGATTTTTCAATTTCATCAAATTTTCTCTTATTTTCCTCAAAATTTTGCCGATTATTTTCACTAATTTGATTTAATATTATCTTTTCCAACCTCTCATTATTTTTTTTATTCGATAAAATAATTATAATAGATACTAAAATAGTATTTACAATTATTGCCAATATTGTCAACACCGTTTTACATTCCCCTTTCCAACTAACTAATAAAACCTTTTTCAAATTCTTATTTTTCTAGAAAAATTTCCAAGTTCCGTCTTCATATCTAACTCTTTTTCCACTACTTTCAGAATCTTCCACTTCTGATATTTCTATTGCTTCTTCGGTTTGCTTTTCAATTTCTTGTTCCTCATTTTTAGAATCTATTTCCTCTTTTTCTATTATTTTTTTAGAATCTTTTACTTTAAAATTTTCATCCTTTTGCTTTGGCTCTTTTGAAATTTGAAAATCTATTGTCAATTCTTCTGGTTTTCTGGACTTTACAGACGTTCCTGAATTTTCAAGATGTTCTGTTTCTGAGAACGATGATTTTTGTTCTATATTTTCGATTTCACTTTTATTTCCATTCTCACCTTCTGGATTTTCAATTTTTTTCATTGCCAGTTTTTCTCTTATTTTTTCAAGAAGTTTTCTATCCTCTTCATTTAAATTATCAAAAATATTTTCATAATGTTCAATATTTTTAGTATCAAATTTTTTCATAAATTCTCTAATTGTTATACTTTCAGGGCTATAGGCAACTTGATATTGACTGTCTGAATTTTTATCATAGAAAACTTCATTAATAAATCCCATTTTTTCAAGGTCAGAAAGCACCTCTTTTACAAAAAATACTTCCATTCCAAGCCTGTCAGTTAATTTTTGATATGTAAATGCTTCTTTTTTTTCTACGAAATTCTTAATAATTAATGATAAAATTAGTATCCCTGCTTCTCTTTTTACTTTTATCGGCATTTCAATTTTTTCACTATACAAAAATTCATCTGAAGTTTGTATTGAAAAAGCTATTTGAGCTCCAAGCAAAATTGTTACCCAGACATATTGCACCCAAATTAAAAAGATTGGGATTAATGCAAGACTTCCGTAAATTATATTATATTTCGTAATTGAAGATTGTAACAGTAAAAATAGTAATTTCCATCCAAAAGTAAGTGCCGTTGTTACAATTCCAGCAAAAATAGCTGGCTTAATTTTTACATTTGTATTTGGAATAAGGTAAAATAAATAACTAAATAGGATAATATATGTTGCAGGTCCAAAAAATCCAATAAACAAATTTGTTAAAACAGCATTATTTGGAAAATTTTTCACTATTTCTTCAATCATAACTGAATTTAATGCAGATAATAAAACAAAAAATATTGGTCCTAAAAATATAATCGCAATATAGTCTACCACTCTTCTTGTAAGTGATCTTTTTTTATTTATTTTCCATATTTTATTAAATGAATTTTCAAGCATTATTAGAACTTTAACAGCAGAGTAAATCAAAATTACAATTCCCGCTCCAGTTAATATACTACTTTCAGTTGATAAAAGTAACTTTTGAGCTATATCTACAATTAATTTTAAAAAACTGTTATTTCCAGGCCATAATTCAAAGAACTTCTGAATAAATATCTTATCTAAGCCAAATCCCTTTGTAATTCCCAACACAAGGGCAACTACAGGAAAAATTGCAAGAAGTGAATAATAGGTTAGAGAAATAGCAAGTATTTGTGTTTCTCCATCTCGATAATTTCTATAAATTAAATATATCATCTTTTTTATTTCATCAATCTTTTTTTTCAACCCTTCTCCTTTCTTTTCCTTCTTTCCTTTTAATTCTTTTTTTTCTTTCATAATTTTCTCCATTATTTAATTTAAAATTTATTTTTACCCAAAATTAAAATATTCTCTTTCTTCAAAAATTTCATCCATAATTTCATCATAATTTTCAATTTTTTCTTCTTCAGCCAATACATCCTCCAACTTAGGATTTGTAACTGGATGTTTTGGTGCAAAAATTACACAGGAATCCTCATACGGCTCAATAGATTTTTCATAAGTTTCTATTTCCTTCGCAATTTCTATTATTTCCGTTTTATCCATCCCAATAAGCGGTCTAAATACTGGTAATTTTTCTACTGAAGCATTTGTACAAGTAAGCCCTCCCATTGTTTGTGAAGCAACTTGTCCAAGACTTTCTCCTGTAACTAAAGCCTGATATTGCATAGTATTCGATATTCTTTCAGCTAGACGCATCATAGCACGTCTTGTTAAAATCGTAGCCAGGTCTTTTTTTGTCTGTGTATTTATTGCTTCCTGAATTTTTAATATATTTAATGAATAAAGCCTTGTTTTTCCGACATAAAGCGATAAAATATCTGTCAGTTCCTTTACCTTTTCAAGAGCCTGCTGACTTGTAAATGGGAAGCTATGGAATGTTACAAAATTTAACCGCATTCCTCTTTTTGCCATCATAAAAGAAGCAACAGGACTATCTATTCCTCCAGATAAAAGCACAAGCCCTTTTCCAGTTGATCCAAGTGGAAGTCCCCCATAAGTTTTTATTCTATCTGTATAAATATAAACATTTATTCTAATATCAACATTTATCATAACATCAGGATCATTCATCTTAACCTTTTCAAAGGGACTGTTTACAAGCACATAAGCTCCCAATTCACGTGCATAATCCATAGACTTCTTCTCAAATCCCTTATTGCTTCTATTAACTTTTATCTTAAACGTCCTAGCCCCTTGTTCATAAGCATAATTTGCAAACTTCAGCACCTTTTCCTTAATAAATTCATCGTTTCTCTCAACTTTAGCCGACTGATTAAGCCCCACAATTCCAAAAACCTTTTTTAATTTATCTGTTATTTCATCTAAATTCTCAGGATTTATAAAAACATACAATTTTGACAAATCATCAAACAATTGATATTCAAACCCCTTCAACACTTTATTAATTTTATTTCGCAATTTTTTTTCAAACTGCCCTCTATTTTTTCCCTTTAACGACAACTCCCCATAAGAAAGTCCCACTGCATTCAATAAATTTTTGTCAGTATAATTGTTCATTTTTTCCCTTTCCATATTTTATCTAAATTTATAATAAAACTATCTCATTTTCCTAATTCTTTCTACACTTTCCTTCAGCCTTTTTACAACTTCATCAATTTGCTCCACTGTATTTTCACTTGAAAAGCTAAATCTTATCGCCCCATCCAGTTCCGACTGATTAAGCCCCATAACTTCCAGTATTCTGCTATTCCCTTTTTTAGAAGAGCAAGCCGAACCTGTAGAAACATAAATCCGATACATTCCTAAAAAATGTGTCAGCACTTCACCTTTTGTCCCCTTAAAAGAAACATTCAAAACCTTTGGACTCGATTTTTCAGGATCAAGCGATGAATTAAGTTTAATATCTATAATTTCTTCACAAATTTTATCAGCAAGCATTTTTTTTATATTTTGAGAATACTTCATATCTTTTTTATCCTCTTTTGACAAAATTTCCACAGCCTTCGCAAATGCAAGAATCAATTCTGTCGGCATTGTTCTTTTTACAATCCCATTTTCCGCATTTGAACCAAAAACTACATCAGCAATTTTAACACGTTTATTTACATAAATCGCCCCAATTCCCTTTGGTGCATGAATTTTATGACCGCTCACCGTTATCGCATCCACAGAAATTTTATCAAATTTTATATTTGTACACCCAAATCCTTGCACAAAATCAGTATGGAAATATGTATTCCTATTTTTATTCCAAATAATCTTAGAAATCTTCTCCAAATCCTGAATTGCTCCAGTTTCACTATTTACAGCACCCACAGAAACCAAAATCGTATCTTCACGAATCAAATCTTCTAATTGCTTTAAATTTATATATCCATCCTTGTCAACATCCAGATAATCAACTTCAAAACCAGTATTTTCATAATGCCTAAATACTTCATAAACAGATGGATGCTCAATCTTTGTCGTAATCAGATGCTTTTTTATACGGGAATTCGCATTAACAATCCCTTGCAACAAAAGATTATTTCCATCTCCGCCTCCCGCTGTAAAGTAAATCCTGTCAGCCTCCACTTTTAGATAATCAGCCACAATTTTTCTAGCCTTTTTTATTTTCAAAAGAATTTTATGAGAAAAATCATGAATCGCATCAGCATTCGCATAATTTTCCTCCATTGTCTGAACTAGCACATCTATAACTTCTTTATACGGCTTTGTGCTAGCAGAATTATCTAAATAAATCATTCTCCCTCCTTATCAATTTTTATTAATATAATCATTTGTAAAAATCTAAAACTCCAATTAACACAATATTCTATTATTTTCCAATAAAAGTCCTTAATTTTCTACTGTAATAAATACTAAATGCTGATTAATTTTTACAATCTTAACTTTTATGAGTTTTTATTTTTTTATTTCATAAAAAATTATATTATTTCCTAATTCTATTCAATATTTGATTTACTTTTACATTATACTATATTTTGAAAAAATTATCAAAAATAAAGTTCTTATAAAATATATTTAAAAACTTTAAGAAAAAAAAAGAGAAAATCAACTGTAAAATCCAATTACAATAAATTTTCTCCAAATTATTTTTATTCTTTAGTTTTTCATACTTCAAAATATTATTTTAATGCAAATGCCTTATGGTTCAACGGTCCAGTATAATCATTTAATTTAAAAGATTGCTTCAAGGCTTCTGCTATTAATTTTTTAGTTGTAACAACTGCCTGGGATACTGTCGCCCCTTTGGCGATTTCTGCAGTTACTGAAGCTGAGAATGTGCATCCCGCTCCATGATTCCATTCTGTATCTATTTTTTCAGATTCAAAAAATTCAAAATTCTTTCCATTATATAAAATATCTACAGATTTATCTCCTGCAAAAAACTTTCTTCCTTTGATTACAACGTTTTTTGCACCTAAATTATATATTTTTTTTGCCGCCTCCTTTGCTTCCTCAATCGTATTTATCTTTTCTATTCCAGCTAATTGTGCTGCCTCAAATAAATTTGGTGTAACAACAGTTGCATAAGGCAATAAGTATTTTTTCATTGCAGTTACATTTTCTGGAAAAAGATTTTCAGTTGATCCGCTAGTTACTTTACAAACCATTACAGGATCAATAACAATCGGATTTTTCAAATCTTTTAAAACAGATCCCACATATTCAATAATTTCCGCAGTTGGAAGCATTCCAGTTTTTAATGCATCTACTCCAATTCCATTTATAACAGTGTCAATTTGCTCTTTAATAACATTCAACTCAACTGGAAAAACCTTGTGAGCCCATCTATTTCGTGGATCCATCGTAACAATAACTGTAAGGGCATTCATTCCATAAACTCCTCTTTCCTGGAAAGTCTTTAAATCAGCTTGTATTCCAGCTCCTCCACTTGTATCAGATCCTGCAATTGTTAAAACTTTTTTTATAGACATTATGCTACCTCCTATTTTATATTTTTTTATTAAATTATCTTGCAAATTCAATATTTTTCATAATTTCCTTAGCAATTTCAGGCTTATTCATCGTATAAATATGAATTCCTCTAATTCCATAAGCCAGTAATTCTATAATTTGCTCACTTGCATACATTATTCCAGCTTTTTTCATAGATTCTGGATTATCCCCATATTTTCCCAGTAATTTATCCAGTTTTTCAGGCACAGAGCATTTTGATAATTCTATAATTCTTTTTATCTGTTTCGCATTTGTAACTGGCATAATTCCTGCAATCAATGGAACTTTTATATCTAATTTTTCAGCCTGTTCCTTAAATTTTATAAAAACATCATTGTCAAAGAACATTTGAGAAGCCAAAAAGTCAGTACCAGCTTCAACTTTATTCTTTAAATGAAATAAGTCAACTAAATCATTATTTTCATAATGAGTTTCAGGGTAGAACGCACCACCAATTGAAAAATCATTAAATTCACTATTTTTTCTCAAATCACTAATCAATTCTGAAGCATATTTATAATCTCCCCTATTATAAATCTCTTCTGTTTCCCCTTGCGGAACATCTCCACGAAGTGCCAAAATATTTTTGATATTGCATTTTTTAGCCTCCTGCAAATAATCATTAATTTCACTTTTTTTACTTCCAACGCAAGTCAAATGAGCCAACACTTCCGTCTTCAAATTATTTTTAATATGTGAAGCCATTTCAATAGTCCCACCTTTAGTCTTTCCACCTGCACCATAAGTAACACTAATAAAATCAGGCTTATATTGTACCAATTCATCTGTTACATCCTTTAATTTTTCCACAGAAAAATTCTTATTTGGCGGAAAAATTTCAAAGGAAATTAAATGCTTCTTTTTCTCAAATAAATCTTTTATTCTCATAAATCCTCCCAATTTAAATTATTTTTATTATTTTTAAAAGTTTACAAAATTCTATTAATACACTCTTTTTCAATTTTATGTTTTCTATTTTTATTCAATTTCACAACAAAAATTTTTAATAAAAAAAATTATACTTTTGAAAAATAAAATTTTATAATAAAGTTGCTATTTAAATAAAAAGTAACATTTGTATTATCAATTCTTTTATATTGTACTACAAAAAATTCATTTTGTAAAATTTTTAACTATACTTTTTTATTTTTATTTGTAATAAATTTTAGTTATAGCAAAACCCTAAAAGTTATAGTTTTAAAATAATTTTTCTACAATAAAATTGAAAAAATAAATTGATTTTCTTGGAAAAATAAAAAGTACAAAAAAAGAATTCCTAAAATTTTCTAATTCTAGAAATTCTTAAAAAAAATTTATTTATGTTTTTTATAAGATCTAATTCTATTTGGAAGTGAGAATAATTTAATAAATCCTTCTGCATCCTTATGACTATACAATTCACTCGCACCAAATGAAGAAATCTCTTCATCATACAATGCAAAATCAGTAAATCTTCCAGCAATTTTTATACTTCCTTTGTATAATTTTAATCTTATTGTACCAGTTACATTTTTAGAAGTTTCATCTACAAATGCATCAAGACCTTCTCGAAGTGGTGTAAACCATTGTCCTGAATATGCGATACTTGCATATTTTTGTGATACTAATTTTTTAAACTCAAAAGTATCTTTATCAAGAATCAAAGTTTCTAATTCCTTTAATGCTTCCATTAACAGTGTTCCACCTGGAGTTTCATAAATCCCTCTTGATTTCATTCCAACTAGTCTGTTTTCCACAATGTCAATTACTCCAACACCATTTTCTCCAGCGACCTTATTTAGCCTTCTCAATAATTCCACAGGCTCTAGAGCTTCACCATCTACTTTTACAGGCCATCCTTGTTCAAATGTAATATCCACATAAGTTGGCTTATCTGGTGCCTTTTCAGGTGGAGTTGTCATCATGTATACAACATCTTCCTTATGCTCATTTTCAAGATTTTCAATATCTCCACCTTCATGAGAAATATGCCATAAATTTTGATCTCTCGAATAAATTTTTTCTTTTGTTGCACTTACTTTTATACCTTTTTTTTGTGCATAGTCAATCGCATCTTCTCTTGAAGAAATATCCCAAATTCTCCAAGGTGCAATTATTTTTAATGTTGGATCCAATGAAAATACACCAGTTTCAAATCTAACTTGGTCATTTCCCTTTCCAGTACATCCATGACAAATATATGCCGCCCCTTCTTTATGAGCCACATCTACCAATGCCTTAGAAATCAAAGGTCTTGCAACTGAAGTTCCCAAAAGATATTTGTTTTCATAAACTGCTCCTGCTCTTAATGCACGGAATGCATAATCTCTTACAAATTCTTCTTTCATATCCTCCACATAAACTTTTGAAGCACCTGATTCAATAGCTTTTACCTTTACTTCCTCCATATCATCATCTTGTCCCACATCAACACAACATGCGATTACATCTAAGTCGTAATGTTCTTTTAGCCAAGGAATGATAATTGATGTATCAAGTCCACCTGAATATGCTAAAACTACTTTTTCTTTTGCCATATTTTTTGTCCTTTCTAGTTTAAAATTTATTCAATTAAAATTTATTTGGAAAATTTTGTTTCAATATTTTATTCCAACTGTCAACTCTATTTTTTTGAGTTTTTAGAAATGCGTCAACATCTCCTTCAACTACAACTTTTTTCATTACATCTCCATTAGATAATTTTTTTACAACTTTCAAATCATCATCTGACACAACTTCTCCAAAAATTGTATGATTACCATTTAGCCATTCTGTTGGAACAGTTGTAATAAAAAATTGACTTCCATTTGTTCCAGGTCCTGCATTTGCCATAGCTAATTTCCCAGACTTTGAAAAATTCAATCCATTGTCAACTTCATCTTCAAACTGATAACCAGGTCCTCCAGCACCAGTTCCAGTAGGATCTCCTCCTTGAGCCATAAAATTATCAATTACTCTATGAAATTTTAAGCCATCATAATATCCTTTTTTAGCTAAATTTACAAAATTTGCTACTGTTACAGGCGATTTTTCAGGCAATAAATTAATATTTATATCACCCTTGTCAGTCATAATTTTCACTTTCATCTTATATTCCTTGCTGTATGATATCACACCTGCCATCATTACCATTAGAAACGACAACATTAATAATGATATTTTTCTAACCATACATCCTCTCCGTTTCTTAATTATTTTAATTGCATATTTTATATACACTCAAAGTTTTTTTACTATTTTCCATCAAATACTGTTGGATATGCCTTGTCATTATTAAATGCCCAAGAACCAGTATAATAATAACTATTGTCATCTGAATTATAAATTAAATTTTTACCTGCCTTTAAATGCATATATTTATATTTTTTCAAAAGTTTTTCAGCTTTTTTAGTATCCTGAACTAACACTCCAACTTTTACATTTTCATAAGTTTCTCCATCAAATACACATTTTTCAAAGTTTACATCTACCCTAGAATCCTTAGTATTTATTTTTTTAAATTCACCAAATTCCTTTGGAACATTACAATAAGAATCCTTTTGAAGTTTTGCTGTTTTTTCGTGAACCTTTTTAGTTTCTCCAGCTGCAAACATTGTCATAGAAATTGCAAATAATGCTAAAATACTTTTTTTCATAATAAGTTTCCTCCTAATTTATATATCCAAATCTTTTTAATCTGAACTTTCTGCTCTTTATATGCAGAATTCTTGGGTAATAGATGTCTCAAATAGCCAACTAAATTTACCAAGCTATCCCCATAGTTCCTATGGTTCTTACAGAGTACCGGTACTCTTAGTTCTTTTTGTCGCATTTATATTTTTCTTATAAATTCGGCTTTAAAACAACTTTTCTATAGTATAGCACATTTTCTATGATTTTTCCATTTTTTCTTATATTCAGATTATCAAAAATCATAAATTTTATCATTTACTTAGACTATTTTAATATTTAACTGTTTTAAATTAATCAAATTTAAAGTTTAATTTATTTTTTTATAATCCCAATACATCCTTCATAGTATAAAGTCCTGCCTTTTTTCCAAAAAGAAATTCTGTAGCTTTAACTGCACCATCTGAAAACATCTTTCTTGATAACGCCTCATGCTTTATTTCAATTATTTCATCATTTTTAGCATAAATTACAGTATGTTCTCCCACAATGTTTCCACCACGTATAGAATGAACGCCTATTTCCTTTTCAGCACGTTTACTATGCCCTTCCCTTCCATAAACTATTCTATAATCTTTTCCATCGTTATCTAAATTTTCCTTCACAATTTCCAACAAAGTATTTGCAGTACCACTTGGCGCATCAATTTTTCTATTGTGATGTTTTTCAACTATTTCAATATCAAAATCCTTTAGCAATCTTGTGGCAAAAGCTACAATTTCATTCACAATATTCACACCAACAGAAGTATTTGTCGCCTTAATTATTGGTATTTTTTTTGAAGCTTCTTCAATTTCCTTTATTTGAGCTTCAGAATGTCCAGTTGTTGCAATTAATACTGGAACTTTTTTATTAATTCCAGCTTCCAGTACATCTTCTAAAAGGCTAAAGTGTGAAAAGTCTATAATTGCATCAAAATGTACATTATTTTCCTTCAAGTTTTTAAAATCTCCATTTCCAAGCGGGTCAACAAATCCAACAAATTCATTTCCAGAATTTATTATAGATTCCTTCACATATTGTGCCATAACTCCAGCACCATAAACTACTATCTTCATTTAACAATCTCCTTATAATTTTAAGTTCAATTTTTTATTATTATTATAAAAGACCGAAAATCTCGGCCTTTTTATATTGTTTTTATCAAAATTCCTATTTAACTGCTCTTAACATTTTTATTTTGCACGAATTACTTCCATACGGTAGCCATCTGGATCTGTCACAAAATAATAATGCCCTGGTTTTCCAGGCAAGCCCTTAATATCAGTTGTTTCATATCCAAGTACCTTATGTTTTTCATTATCTCCTTCCAAATCATCTGAAGCAATTGCAAGATGTGAAAAACCATCACCAATCGTATATGGTCCGTGACCGTAATTGTAAGTCAATTCAATTTCAAAATGTTCACCTGGAAGAGCCAAATAAACAATAGTAAACTTATGCTCTGGATAATCCATACGTCGATCTTCCTTGAATCCAAATGCTTTTTCATAAAATTCAATAGATGCTTCCAAATTTTCTACACGTAAACAAGCATGTATCATATTTAAAATAGCCATTTTATTCCTTTCCTTTTCATTTACTTTAAAAATATTTAACTACTTCTTGAACCACTCATATCAAGTCTAAGACCTGGAAGTTTACCTTTTATTACTTTTCTTTCAATTAATGATTCTGAAGCTCCAACTTTTGTCAATCTTTCTACAACTTCAATTATAAATTCATCATTTTCTTCTGAAATATAAGAACCTTCTGGTATTCCTAAAAGCTCTCTTCCTTCTGGAGTTGAAACTGGTGTATTTATATATTTTATTAATTGGTTTGTATTTTCATCTAATCTTACAGTTCCCCATAATAAATCAAAGTTATCTGAAACTTTATCATTTGGCGTTATAGCTTCTACTGAACGTGCTACTTCAGAAAAGTTTCCATATTGATCTTCATATCCAATAAATACTTCATAATCTTGATTTACATCAATATTAGTAATATAATGTGAACCTATTCTTTCATGTCTTATAATTTTTCTGTATTCGTGTCCATCTTTGAAAAGTTTGATAACTATATTGTCAATAACTCCGTTATTTGATGCTAATCTTTCATATGTATCATCACGAATTTCCCAGTACATAAATAATGTTGTAGGATTTTTTGGCATTAGTATAATTTCATCTACAAAATATGCTGCTGGCAATGGAGCTTTATCGAAGTAAATATCCTCATGATTTGAGTTTCCATCATATTCAACACCTTTTGCATATTTTGAACGGTTAATTTCAGTTTCTGTATATCTATGTTTTATTTGATCTGGTGAAATTTTTTCATAGTCAAAGTTCAAAGATTTAAACATTCTTCTATATTTCTTTCCAAAATTTCCAACTAATTTTCTATTTATGAAATTTCTATAAAACGTTCTGCTTCTTTTTATTAAAAAGTATTTTACTAAAATTCTCTCAATAATTTCTCTTTCAATAACTTCAAAAGAAACTATTTCTTCAACTTTTTTAAAGTTTTTTCTTCTATTTCCAATTAATTTTTCATTCACGTAATTTCTATAATGTGTTCTTTTTCTATTTTTTCTTACTTGCTCCATTCCCATTCCACCTTTACATTAATTGTTTATTTAATTCCTATTTATAATAATTATAACACATTTTTTTAAATTTTAAAAATTTATTTTTTGCTCAAATTACTCTGAATACGTTTTTTCGTTCCTAAAATATCCCGATCTTCTTTTATTTTTTGATTTTTTGCCTTTTCAATAGCAACTTGTCTTGCCATTTTTTCAGCTTCTGCCTTGGTTGTTTCAACTATATTTACTCCCAAAATAACAACTTTATCCTGTCTGACTTCTAAAAATCCACCTTCCAGATAATATGTCACATCTTCCTTATCCTTTTCACGTACAAGCATCTCTCCTGCACCAATAGCTGTTATATAATTAATATGCTTTGCGAGTATTCCAATATCTCCACTTTCTGTACGTAATTTTACAAATTCGACAGGCTTTTCAAAAACAAGTCTTTCTGGAGTTACTGCTTCCAAAATAAATTCTGCTGCCATAAAGCCTCCTTCCGTTCCAAAGTATGCTTACTTTTAACTTTAAGTATTGGAAAACAGGGAGTTCATTATCCCTGTTTCTATTAAATATTATTTTAAAAATTATTCACTCATCAGTTCTCGTGCTTTTGCAACTGCATCGTCTATTGTTCCAACGTATAAAAATGCCTGTTCTGGCAAATCATCATGAAGTCCGTCCAGAATTTCTTTAAATCCACGAATTGTTTCTCTTAAAGGCACATATTTACCTTTCATTCCTGTAAACTGTTCTGCTACTGAGAAAGGCTGTGAAAAGAATCTTTGGATTTTTCTAGCACGATTTACTGTTAATTTATCATTTTCATCCAGCTCATCCATTCCTAGAATTGCGATAATATCTTGTAATTCCTTATATCTTTGTAATACTTTCTGAGTTTCCCTTGCAATTTTATAATGCTCATTTCCAACAATTTCAGGCTCAAGTATTCTCGAAGTTGAATCAAGCGGATCTACTGCTGGATAGATTCCAAGTGATGCAATTTGTCTTGACAATACTGTTGTTGCATCCAAATGGGCGAATGTTGTTGCTGGTGCCGGATCTGTCAAGTCATCTGCTGGCACGTATACAGCTTGTACTGATGTAATTGAACCTGTGCTTGTCGAAGTTATTCTTTCCTGCAAGGCTCCCATTTCAGTTGCCAAGTTTGGCTGGTATCCTACGGCTGATGGCATTCTTCCAAGTAGAGCCGATACTTCAGATCCTGCCTGAGTAAATCTGAATATGTTATCAATAAATAAAAGTACATTTTGTCCTTCCTTATCTCTAAAATATTCCGCCATTGTAAGTGCTGTAAGCCCTACTCTTAGTCTTGCTCCAGGCGGCTCATTCATTTGTCCATACACTAATGCTGTCTTGTCAATAACTCCACTTTCTGTCATTTCATTATATAAATCACGTCCCTCACGTGTACGCTCTCCAACTCCTGCAAATACAGAAAGTCCTCCATGCCCTTTGGCAATATTATTAATTAATTCCTGAATTAACACGGTTTTTCCAACTCCTGCTCCTCCAAACAGTCCAATTTTTCCACCTTTTAAGTATGGAGCAAGCAAATCTACTACTTTTATTCCCGTTTCCAGTATTTCAGAATCTGTTCCTTGCTGTTCAAATGACGGTGCATCCTTGTGGATAGACTCCCTTAACACATCTGCATCCAATTTTTCACCATCATCAACCGCTTCCCCTAGTACATTGAAAATTCTTCCCAATGTAGCTCTTCCAACGGGAACTTGAATTGGTTTATCAGTATCGATAACTTCCAGTCCACGTCTTAATCCTTCAGTTCCAGACATTGCAACTGCTCTTACAACATTGTTTCCGTTGTGGGCGTGAACTTCAGCTACTAATTTTTCTCCGTTTTCCTTATACACTTCAAGTGCATTATAAATATCAGGCAATTTTTTTTCAAATTTTACATCTATAACTGGCCCAATAACTTGCACTAATTTACCTTTATTCATCGGTTACCTTTAACCTCCTTCTTAATTTATGTCCAGATTCTTTAAGGTTGTAAAAAAAATTACTGCACTCCTAAAGAACCACTTATAATTTCTGTCAATTCCTGTGTTATTTTTCCTTGTCTTTCACGGTTGTACTGCACTTCCAAATTTCTTATCATTTCAGAAGCATTATCGTTAGCCTGTTTCATCGCCGACATTCTAGCTGAATGCTCACTTGCCGAATTTTCAAGTAACGACTGATATAATTTTATATTCAAAACTTGTGGAACAAATGAGTTCAACACTTCTTCCTCTGACGGATCAAACACATATTCCTTTGTTGGCAATCCTTCCTTTTTTTCTATTGGAAGTAATTTTTCCACCTGAATATTATACTCAACTGCTGATACAAATTTTGAATAAATCATATAGACTTCATCATAAAAATCGTTTAAATAAAACTGCACTACATCTTCACTGATTTTTTTACCAGTTTCAAACATTGTTTCCGGAATCATCTGTGTATACTCACTATCCACATTAATATCCCGATTTTTACAATATTCTTTTGCTTTTCTTCCAATTGTTACAACTGAAACATCTTTTCCTTCCTTCTCAAACTGCTTTCTCATGCTCTCAAGCCTTCTAAAAGTATTTGAGTTAAAGCTTCCACATAACCCACGATCTGATGTCATCACTATAATTCCGACTCTTCTAACTTCTGGCTTTCCATCAAAAATTACAAATTTATTTCCCTTAAGACTTGCAACTAAATTATCAAAAGCCTCATTTACAGCATATGCATAGTTTCTAGATTTTAGAGTTAAAACCTGAAATTTTTTAAATTTTGTAGAAGAAACAATATTCATTGCGTTTGTTATTTGGCTTGTATTTTTTACACTGTCAATACGTTCCTTTATTTCTTTCATATTTGCTGACATATTATTTCACCTGCTTTACCACACATATTCTTTTTTAAAGTTTTTTATAAATTCATCTAGTCTGCTTTTCATTTCATCGTCTAATTCTTTCTTCTCACGAATTTCAGTTAAAATTTCTGAATTATTTTTAAGTGCTTCTATCAAATCTTTTTCAAATGTTCTGACTTTTTCAGTTGGAACATCATCAAAATATCCATTTGTTACACAGTAAAATGAAATTACTTGTTCCTGAACTTTAAATGGAGTATATTGTGGCTGCTTTAATACTTCCATAATTTTAGATCCACGGTTAAGCTGATCTCTAGTTGCTTTATCCAAATCTGATCCAAACTGTGTAAATGCTAATAATTCATTGTACTGGGCAAGTTCCAGTTTTACTTTCGAAGCAACTTGTTTCATAGCCTTAATTTGTGCCGCTCCTCCAACCCTTGATACAGAAACTCCTGCATTTATTGCTGGTCTGAATCCTGAATTAAATAAATCTGTTTCCAAGAATATTTGTCCATCTGTTATTGAAATAACATTTGTTGGAATATATGCCGAAATATCTCCAGCCTGTGTTTCTACAATTGGAAGTGCTGTAATTGAACCTCCACCCAGTTTATCGCTTAATTTTGCGGCTCTTTCAAGAAGTCTTGAGTGAAGATAGAAAACATCTCCTGGATACGCTTCCCTTCCTGGCGGTCTTTTCAACAGCAATGACATTTCACGGTAAGCTACCGCATGTTTTGATAAATCATCATAAACTATTAGCACATCTTTTCCTTGATCCATAAAATATTCACCCATAGCAACCCCTGAATATGGTGCTAAATATTGAAGTGGTGCTGATTCTGAAGCAGTGGCTGCAACAATAATCGTATATTCCAATGCACCTGCCTCTTCAAGTTTTTTATAAATTTGTGCAACTGTAGATCTTTTTTGTCCAATTGCTACATAAATACATATAACATCATTATTTTTTTGATTTATAATTGAATCAATGGCAATCGCTGTTTTTCCAGTCTGTCTATCTCCAATTATCAATTCCCTTTGCCCTTTTCCAATCGGAAACATTCCATCTATTGCCTTTATTCCAGTCTGCATAGGCTGTGTAACAGGTTTTCTTGCGATAATTCCTGATGCCTGTCTCTCAATCGGCATATATTTATCAGCTGTTATCGATCCTTTTCCATCAATCGGATTACCAAGTGCATCGACTACTCTTCCAAGCAGCTCATTTCCAGCTGGAACTTCAGCTACTTTTCCTAACCCCTTTACTATGCTTCCTTCTTTTATCCCTTGTGTCTTTCCAAAAATTACTGCTCCAATGTTACTTTCTTCCAAATTTAGTGCCATTCCGATAGTTCCATTTTCAAACTCTAAAAGCTCTCCTGCCATAGCGTCACTTAATCCGTAAATTCTGGCAATTCCATCTCCCACTTCCAAAACCGTTCCAGTATTGGAAATATCCAGTGAACTTTTGTAATTTTCGATTTCGCTTCGGATTATTTTACTTATTTCTTCTGGCTTGATTCTCAAAGAAAAGCACCTCCGTTTCTAAAAATTTTTCTTCATTTCTTCAATCTGATTTTTTATTGAACCGTTAATAACTTCATTCCCAATTTTTAAAATCCCTCCACCGATTATTTCTTTATCAACTTCAAGATTTAAAACAATTTTTTTACCGTATTTTTTTTCAAGTTTTTCTATTAGCAGTTCCCTTTGTTTCTCTGATAGCTCCTTTGCAAATATAGCAGTTATTGGAAGTTTGTTATTTTCCTCATAATAAAGTTTTAAAAAATATTCCTTTATATCTCCAACTAATGATAGACGCTGTTTTTTTACGATATATTTAACTATCCCTAGCGATTCTTTTGTAAAATGGTCAAACGATTTTTCTAAAAACTTTTCTTTTTCTGAAAATTTTTTGAGAGGATCTTCCAAAATTTTTCTAAATTCCTCCTCTTCTTCATAATTTTCCATAAAAATATTTAGTACTTCCCTAACTTCATTTATACTGTCAGAAGATTTTGCTATATTGTAAATTGCTGATGCGTATCTTTTTGCAATCTCATCCCTAGCCATTTTAATCTCCTATCTCATCAATAAACTTATTTATAGTTTCATCCTGCTTTTCATCAATATTTTCCTTAATGATTTTTTCTGCAAGTTCAACTGCTATTTCTCCAACTTCCTTCTGAAGTTCAAATTTAGCATTTTGCCGCATTTTCTCAATATCAGCTTCAGCTTTCATCATCATTCTTTCACGATTACTCATAGCTTGTGATATAATCTGATCTTTTCTGTCATCTGCCTGTCTTTCGGCTTTTATTAGAATATCATTGGCACGTCTTTTGGATTCCTTTTTCAATTTTTCCATTGTTTTTTTCTGTTCTTCCAATTTTTCCTTTTCGTTTTCAACAATTTCCATTTCAGACAAAGCCAGTTTTTTTCTATCTTCTAGCACTTTATCAATCTTTTTTGCAAAAGTTCGTGAAAAAAAATAGACTAATACTATAAAGTTTATTATCTGAATAGCCATCGTAAAATCAATGTTTACTAATCTTGCTCCTTCATTCATATTTACTCCTTAATTTACATTATTAATCCTATTTTTGTTTCTCTAAAATTTATTATTTTCTTACCCTTTCAAGAAAATTAATAAGAAAGCTATTACTAACGCATAAATTGCTGATGACTCTGTAATTGCAAGCCCTGTGATTAATGTTTGCATAATATCCTGTTTTGCTTCAGGTTGTCTTGATACTGCCTCTACTGCATAACCAGTTGCAATCCCTTGACCTAATCCTGCTCCAATTCCTCCTATCGCTGCAATTCCTGCTCCTAATAAAGCTGCTGCTTGAACTATTCCTTCCATTCTCTAATCCTCCTAATTTTTATTAATTTATTTTTTATTAAACATAATTTTTATATCATAATGCTCTTATTTATACAAAATCCCTAAAATTATAGACTTTGAACATATAAAAGAATTACAAAACTATAATTTTTAATTCTATTCTTCCTCACCTAATGCTTCACTTATATAAACTGAAGAAAGTATTGTAAATACAAAAGCCTGTACTATACCGATAAATAAATCTAAATATAGCTGTATAAGCATCGGCCATCCAACTGAAAACGAAAAACTTCCTTTCAGCATATTATTTGTCATGGACTGAAGCAATCCACGTCCAACAAGGCTATATAATAGTCCTACAATTACAAGCCCTGCCAACATATTTCCAAATAGCCGCATTGAAGTATTCAGTACTTTTGAAAAAATATCCACAATATTTAACGGAAACATAAACCACATTGGTTCAAATAATGATTTTATATATCCTTTTAGACCTTTTTGCTTTATAGAAACTGCCAAGAAAACAACAATTACCACAAGTGATAGCCCAATTGTCGTATTTGGATCTGCTGTTGGCGTTCTAAAAAATGGTTTTACTGTTCTAATTCCATTCTCCTTAACTGACATCATGATAAATGGAAATAAGAAAGTACTTAAATTCGAAAACATTATAGATGCAAACAATGCTGCAAAAAATGGTATATAAGTTTTTTTATGTTTTCCAAAGGTAGTCAAAAAGGTATTTTCAATAAAATGATAGTATTCTTCCATAACAATTTGCATTTTACTAGGCTTTTCTACACTTATATTCTTTGTCCCTGCTCTTACGATAAATATAATTATCAGCATAACTGCCCAAGTATTAAGTACTGTCTGGCTAAGCGAAAATTTAAAGTTCCCAAAAACAAAATTAAAATAATGTGGTGCTTCAACAACTGAACTTGGTGATTCAAATTTTACTGGTAAAAATGTGGAAATAATTGATAAAATTATATTCACAACAATCATCATAAGAAATAAAAATCCCAAAAATTTTAAAATTTTATTTTTCATTATCTCCCTCCTTTCTCCCAACTTTGAGCAAAGATTCAATATTCTTTGTTACATATAATTATTATACTCCAATTAAATTCATTTTGCAAATTTTATTCTTATTCAATTTATTCCTTTATTTAAGCACTTTTCTCTGTATTTTCCCATACCAAATAACAAATTAATTAAATCACTTTCTTTTTATTTTTCTCATTGCCTCCTTCAAACAGTACAATTAATTTATCATTTTTATTTAATTTGATTTTCTTATTCTTGTTTACATTTAAATGAACACCATAATCATTTTTCTTTTCCACTCTTTCATCCGTATCTCTATATCCTAATAAAATAGTTCCTTCATTTGCTACAATTGTAGAAAGTTCTTTAAAAGTATATTCTCTGTCAAAATTTTCAATATAGTTATCTGCTGAAAACATATAAATTTCACAGCCTTCTCCACTAAATAATTCATCAAAAACATAATAAAGTCTTTTTTCTTCAGACAGCTGACTAATTACTGAACTTATTATAGTGTCACTTATTATATAATCAGATACTTCTGTTAATTCTACGATTTCTCTATTTTTTTCATCGTATATTTCGATAACAATACTTTTTTCCTTCAATGAAGATTTACTATTTTTTTCCAGCATTTTTTTTATTAATAACATTGTAAGCATTGATTTCGCATCCTTTTCTTGTGTTTCAAGATCGTCATAACCTAAAATTATAATACTTTCGTAACTTTCAAGATTGAATTTTTCTTCAATATACTCTTTTTCAGAAATTCTGTAATCTGTTATATCTTCATTTTTTACATTTTCGTACCCCAAATTATCCTTTAAATGTTTTTCCACTTCCTTATCCATCTTTGCAATTATATGAACTTCTGAATCTACACTCACATATTCGTAAAGTTCGTCAATTATTTTATATATTCTTTTATTATAGCCTAAAATTAATGTCTTGCTTTTAGGCAAAATTACATCTTCCGTACCACTTTTCCATTGAAATTTTTCTATTTTTAACTCTTCAAAATGGAATTCAGGATAACCATCGTCAGACTGAAAAAGAATAAGCTCATCTCCTTCCTCTATTACACATCCTATATTTTCACCATCTATTATATTATTATTAAATTTTTCGTAAGGATTTAAAATTATATTTTTTTGTATTCCTGATAACTTGCCCTCTGCCATTTCTGTTTGATAAATTTCTTTCAAGTTATTTTTATCCAAATTTTTCTTACATATTCCTAATACAATGCTTGTAATGCAATTTAATGAAATTTCCTTAAATGTTTTTCCTATTAGCTCCTTACCAACTTTAGAAAAATAAATTTCATCATTATCATAATTTAAAATTTCTGTTGCAATAACACTAAATCCTGGCTGTCTACTTGCTTGTGCTGTAATCCGTGATAACCACTTTTCACTTGGAATATAAAGTATATTCTGATTTTCTTGATTTTGGAAGCAAAAATCCATCAATTCTTTATTATGTTCATCTTTTATTTCTGTAATTATTTTTTTAGCTTTTTTTCTTAACGCTAAAATACATTTTATAGTATTTATATCTTCTCTATCTTCTTCTGAGGAAAGTATAATTATTGATTCTGCATTCTCAGGATGAACAATATTTAAGTCATCTATATCTATTATACTTCCTGAACGGCAATATATTTTAGTTTGATAAGTTTTATGAGCTTTTCCATCTAGAGAATTATGAAAATTTTTCAAAAGTTCTTTTTGATTTATTCTTAAATTTATTTCGTCTTCCATTTTTATTTTATCATTTTTAGAAAGTATCACTATTTTTTTATTTTTATGATTTGCATTTGAAATAACAAGTTCACTTATTATCTTAAATATTGTTGGATTCCATCCCAAAATAAGCGTAAAATCTTTTTTTACAATCTCTGTTTTCCCTTTACGGATTTCAATAAATAAATTATCAAGCCCTGTTGTCAAAACTCCAACTAATGCACCAAAGATTAATACTCCAAGTAACGTAACTACAGCTGACACAATTCTATATCCCCATAATCTGTCATTTTGCAAACCACCTGGATCTATTACACGCAAGAAATTTTGCCAAATCGCTTCAATTAAACTTAAACTTCCAGTTTCATTATCAGGTCTCAAATTCATCAAAACTAATACAAATGAAAATACAACAACTGTAAGAATCATTGTTACAGCAAGCCATGCTATTATTGATACAGTTCCTTTGGATAGTGTGTCTTCTAACATTCCCTGTATTTTATTTTTCAGTTTAATTCTGTTAAAAGAATCAGATTCCTTTTTCATAGTACTTTCCTCCTATTTTTAATTCTTTTTCAATATTTTAAACTATATATAAACTTATTTAATAATAAACTATAAGATAAAATAAATATTTTTTCAAACAAGATTCTGATATTTTTTAAGTCTATTATTAAACTTTTCTATTTAATTTCGAAAACTGCCTTATAAAAAACACAAACTTATTTTTACATTTACACTCTATATTATATCCAATTTTTTATATTTTTCAAATTTTATTCAAAACTTTTATAAATTATAAAAAAAATCAGCACTACTGAAGTCATAACAACTTCAATATTACTGATTTCTCCTTTTCTTTAATCTTTTTTTATTCTGTAATTAGAACTCTTGATTTTCTCTATTAGCATAAGGCCCTTGTGCTAAACTGCTTGTTGCATTTTTAGGATTAGTTAATAATGATTTATAGCTAAAGAATATGCTTCCTTTTACTTCTGGATAATTTCTGTTGAAATTTACCTGATTTATTAATTCTTTTGCATTTTGCCAATCATTAACTTTGTATGCAGCTTGTCCTATATATAGATTTGTTTTTGTTTGACCTGCATATTTACTCCACCATTTCACAAGCGTATTATACTCAGCAGCTTTATGACCCTGATTCCAGTAAATTTGCGGTGCTACATAATCTATCCACCCTTTATTCATCCACAATAAAATATCTGCATATAAATCATCGTAGTTTTGAACTCCAGCTTTTGTTTCAGAACCTCTAGATGGATCAGTAGACACATTTCTCCATACTCCAAAAGGACTTATTCCAAATTCTACATTTTCATTTTCTTTTTTTATAGAAGAATGCAATTTCTCAACTAATTTATTTACATTGTCTCTTCTCCAGTCACCAACTGATGAAAATTTATGTCCATATTTCTGATACTGTGCAGAATCAGGATATTCTTGATTTTTAACTTTATATGGATAAAAATAATCATCCATGTGAACGCCATCAACATCATAATTTTTTACAACTTCAACGATACTGTTTACAACATAGTCATTAACTTCAGGAATGCCTGGATTTAAGTACAATTGACCTCCATAAGCTACTGTCCATTCTGGTTTTTTACGTCCAATATTATCTTTTGATAATTTATCTCTTGAACTAGATACCGAAAGTCTGTATGGATTAAACCATGCATGAAATTCTATCCCTCTCTTATGTGCTTCTTCTACCATGAATTTTAGCGGATCGTATCCTGGATTTATCCCTTGAGTCCCTGTTAAGTACTCAGACCAAGGTGCATATTTAGATGGATAAAAAGCATCTCCTGATGGCTTAATTTGCACAAATACTGCGTTCATATTCCATTTTTTCACATTATCAAGAATTGTTAAAAATTCTCTTTTTTGCTGCTCAACACTAAGTCCTTTTTTTGACGGCCAATCAATATTACTTACACTGGCTACCCACACTCCTCTTAATTCTTTGCTCTTTGTTACTTTTTGATTATCAATTTTTGATGCATTATGATTATTTCCCATAATAATATTAGAGGCATTTAATGTAGTTGCCATTAAAACCGTAATTGCTAATACTGATACTTTTTTTATAATTGATTTCACCAATATCTCCTTTCTGAATATCAAATCTTCAATATCATTTTAGTACATTTTTCCTAAATTTTCAACATATTATTCTTATTTTTTTATATTTTTTTGTATAGATGTCAAACATTTGTTACAAAAATGTTTCTTAGTTTACACTTCAAATTCTTTTTATAAATACAGGCAATATTACAACCTCTCAATTATAAAATCTATTAATTCTGAAAAGATTGAAAATTTATAATTGATTTGTTTAATTTTTATTTTTTATTTTAAAATACTCATTTAACGCATTTTTTTCAATTTCCTTCAATTTTTGAATATTTTCATTAATTATTTTATTCCCACTAATATATCGAATCAGTTTCTCATTCTCATCAAAATAGTATCTTTTTTCAGTAATTTTTGATTTTTTACTATTAAAAATCTCCCCAATTTTCAGATTATTTTCTTTATACCAATTCGCATTTATATAATACGGAACATTATATTTTTGAGTTCTGTCATAAATAAAATAAACTTTTCCATTTTTTATATAGTATTCAGTTAAACTGTTCCAGCTTTCACTATAATATTCTGTTATAATTTTTTTAATAGTTCCATTTTGAAAATAATATTTTATAACACCACCATCTGTGCTCTTTTCACTATCTTCAATTTCTTTTACTACATAATTTTTTACAGCATTCGTACTTGTATAATCTTTCTTAATTTGAGCAATTTTATTTTCAATATTTGAATCGCCAAAAACTATACAGCTAATTAAAATAGTTGATATTACAATTTTTCTAAAAATTTTCATAAATCCCCCTCTTTAACTATGATTTTTTATTCTTTCTATATAAGTCTAACTAACTTATAATTTGTAATAATTGTCTGTGTATGTACGTTCTTTTATATCTTCTATATTTTTTATAAAAAGTAAAAGACCCATAATCAATGCATAATTTCAAAATCAACTAATATCGGCAAATGATCTGAAAGCTGAGTTTGTATAACTTCATAACTTTTTACTTTTATTTCTTTGGAACAAAGCACAAAATCAAGTTCACGTTTGGGATTCCAACTTGGAAAAGTTGGATCTTTTCTTGTATTTACATTTTTTAAATCGGAAGCCTGTAAAAACATCTCAATTTCCTCTTCTCCCCAGAACACATTAAAATCTCCAGCAACTATAACTGGCTTTTCACAATTTTTTATAATATTATAAAGCTGCACAATCTGTTTCTGTCTTGTTTTCCCACCAAGTGCCAAATGAACTAAAAACACTACTACATCTTTTGTTTCCACCTCAATAATCAATTTTTTCATTCCAATATCCAGATAATGAAATTCTTCCCGTAAAACAGGTTTTTTAGAAAGTAAGGCATTTCCCTGCTTTCTTACCATCGGAAATTTCATATAGTTGGAATCTTCCTCATATTTATACTGATAAACATTATTATTTCTAGTAATTCTTCCAAGAAGTGTAGCCTGATTTCTACTATACATTCTAAATGAACCAAGATCAACTTCTACAAGTCCCACAATATCAGGCTTATACTTATTTATAAATTTCCCAATCCGATAAATGTGCTTTACTGAATGCCCTAAATATCCTCGTATATGCTTAAACGGCTGATTCAGATACTTTCCTGTTCCATATCGAATATTATACAAAAGAAATTTCATTTCCTCTCACTTCTCTTTCCCATATTTACAAAATTATATTATAATTCAAACCTCTTTATAACAATTCCAGTTTAAAACAAAAGTAGAAAATTAGACTATATCTAAGGTAATCCATTGCTTTTTTACACGTTTTTACTCCAATTTTTAAGTTGAGTGGCTAATACTGAATATTTATTTTTTTACTATTCCAACTCCATCTCCAAACGGTAGCAATACAAAATTATACTCTTCATTCAATTTTTCTATAAATTCTTTAAGCCTTTTTACAATTGTCTTATATCTTTTTGGAATTTCTTCCTTATCTACCGCAACCAGCCCACGAAACATTAGATTATCAATAAAAATAATTCCATTTTCATTGAGAAGTTCATAACTCATTTCAAAAAACTTCAAATACTGACCTTTCGACGCATCAATAAAAATAAAATCATATTTCATATTTTTATTAAGTTTTGGAATTTCCTCCAAAGCATCTCCCAAAATCATCTTATTCTTTTTGAATAATCCAAGTTTCTTGAAATTTTCCACAGCTTTTCCATAACGAATTTCATCAATTTCCATTGTTGTCAAAAACCCGCCATTTTCATTAGCAATTTGTGCCAAAAATAGCCCCGAGTATCCTGTTGCAGTTCCAATTTCCAAAATATTTTCAGCTTTAATATTTCTAGCTGTAAAAATCATATAATTTAGCACTTCATCCGTAATAATTGGCACATTTTGTTCCAAACTTTCATTTTTTATATCCTGTATAATTTCATTCCTTATTTTAAACAAATTCTGTGCATATTTTGATGATTCTATAAAATTTTCTATCATAAATTTTCCCTTTTTCTTTCATTGTATATTAACATCCATTTAAAATTGAATCTATAAGATTTGAACATTATACTCATAACTTTTGATTTCAACTTTAAACTTTGCTTTAATCCAAATTATTTTAGATAAATCAGTAATTTATTCCATTTTATAAACCATATATTATATTATATTTTATTTATAAAGAATTTTTACTTCTTTTATATTAAGAGCGGTTAATAACAAATCCTGTATTTAAATTATTTGTGTTAAATCCAATATTTTCATTTCTAACTTTAATTTTTCATATTTTTAATTTAATATTTACAGCATTTCCCCCATTTTAAAAATAGGCAACATAACTGAAAATACAATAATTCCGATAATTACTCCAATAAAAATTATAGAAAGTGGCTCAAACATTTTTAAAAACCATTTTATTTTCTCGCTAACTTTTTCATAATAAATTTCATTTAAATTAAAAAAAGAAATTTTCATTTCTCCAGTCTTTTCCCCAATAGTGAGAAAACTAATATATTCATTATCAAAAAAAGTTGTATTTTTAAAAGATTTTTGGATACTTTCTCCTTTTTCTATTTTCAAAATAATCTTTTTTACTTCTTCATTCAATATATGACTTTTGGAATTCGTACACATTTTTAAAGATTGAATCAATGGAACATTGGCATCTGTCAAAGAATACATATTTCTAGTAAAATTCAATATGCAAATATTTTTATACATTTGTCCAATCATTTTTGTTTTTAAAAAAAATTTTTCAAAATTCTTTTCATTTTTTTCTTTCCAATTCTTTAATCCAAAAATTAAAAAAATTATGGCAATTAAAATAAAGACACCATATTTATCCGTTATTTTACTAATATTTATCACAATTTGCGTAACTTTTGGCAATTCCTGACCAATATCAGAATAAATTACCACAAATTTAGGCACTACAAATTTTAACAGTATGAATACAATAATTAATGCTGTAATTATAACTGTTACTGGATAAATGCTCAAATTTTTCACATCTTTTTTTATTTTCTGATTAAACTCGTACTTTTCATACAGATTCTTAAAAACTATTTCCAGATTTCCAGTTTCTTCTCCGATTTTAATCATTTCCATAAATTCCTTATTTGTAGTAATCTTTGAAAAAGCTCTATGAAGAGAAACTCCCTTTTCAATCTGCTGTTTTGTGCGAATTATCTTACTTTTCAAATCTCCACTATAATTCTGTGCAACAATTCCAAGTGTATCAATTAGTGAAATTTTACCATTTAATAAATAATACACACTTTTGGTAAATGATAACAATTCCTTTTCATTAATTCCACTTTTATTATTCTTTACAATATTTATCATTTTAATTAATCCCCCCTTGATTAATTACAAATCAATCATTATTTTTTACTGTTTTCCAACGCAATTTTTCCCAATGCAATCGATCCGATAAATCCAGCTTCATCCCCAAGCCCTGGATAAACAACATAATCTTCAATTTTTTCTAAAATTTCCTCTTTTTGAACATAACCGTTTAAAAATTCCAGTACATATTTTCTAATTAATGGGAACAATTGCTGCTGTTTCATAACTCCTCCACCCATAATTATTTTTTGTGGCGATAAAATTAAAGTATAATTCACAACAGCCTGAGCCAAGTAATATGCTTCCATATCCCAAACTTCATCTCTATCAGCAAGTTCAAATCCTTTTTTACCCCATCTATCTTCTATTGCAGGCCCTGCTGCCATTCCTTCCATACAATCCTTATGGAAAGGGCATCTTCCTTCAAATTTATCATCTTTATGTCTTTTCAAAAATATGTGTCCCATTTCAGGGTGAGTCAAACCTTGAAGCATTTTCCCATCAACAACTGCTCCAGCCCCAATTCCAGTTCCAACAGTAATATACATAACATTTTTAAGATTTTTTCCAGCACCCCACCAACTTTCCGCAAGTGCCGCTCCATTTACATCTGTATCAAATTCCATCGGAACATCATAATGTTTTTTCAATTCTCCAATTAAATTGTAATCACTCCAGTAAGGCTTTGGAGTTTTTGTAATATATCCGTAAGTTTTAGAGCCTTTTACAGGATCAATCGGTCCAAAGCTCCCAACTCCCATCACATCAAATTCCTTATCTTTAAAGTATTCGATAACTTGTGCCATTGTTTCTTTAGGAGTTGTAGTTGGAATACTTACCCTGTCAATAATTTTTCCGTCTTCAGTTCCCAATCCACATATAAATTTTGTTCCCCCAGCTTCAACTGCCGCAATAATTGCCATAATTTCACTTCCTTTTCTTTTTAAATTTTTATTTGTATTTTTTATTTTAAAACACCTTTAAATTAAAGGACATTTCATTTTTATATATTTTTTAATATATTGTCATTATCCTTGTAAAATTCTATTATTTCATCTTGCGTTGCTGTAGCCGTTCCTATTTTTGCCACTACAATTCCAGATGCCATATTTGCAATTATCCCGGCCTCATACAAATCCGCTCCAGCACATATCGAAAGTAAAAATGTTGATATAAAAGTATCTCCAGCCCCTGTAACATCATAAACTTCCCTTGCCACAGTCGGTATCCTCTTATGTTTTGTTCTAAACAGCGAAACTCCTTCTTCACTTCGAGTAAGCACAACACTGTCTAGTTTTAAATCATCCTTTAACTGAGCCATTTTTTCAGCAATTTCTTCCTCGCTCGTAAATTTTTTCATTCCAAAATAATCCAAAATTTCTTTTCTGTTCGGAGTCATTGAAGTTGCTCCAACATAATTTTTAAAATTCTGCGGCTTTGGATCAACCATTACTTTTTTGTTATGTTTCTTTGCTATCTCAATTACTTTTTCTGATAAATATTTTGTAAGAAGCCCTTTATTATAATCAGAAATCAGTACTGCATCAATATTTTCAATATTTTTTTCAAAATTTTCCAAAAGTTGATTTTGGATATCTTCTGAAATATCAGTATCTTTTTCCCAATCCAATCTAAGTAACTGTTGACCTTGTGACAAAACTCTGCTTTTAATAATTGTTGGACGGGTTTCATCCTTCACAATTCCAGCAGGATTAACGTTTTTATCTTCAAGTTCCTTTATAAATTTTTCTCCATTTGCATCATTACCAATTACTCCGTAAACGAAAACTTTTGCTTCAAGCGAAGTCAAGTTATTTGCTACATTTGAAGCTCCTCCTAATACAAATCTTTCCTCTTCAATATTCACAATTGGAACAGGTGCCTCTGGAGAAATCCTGTTAACTTTCCCAATTAGATACTCATCCAGCATCATATCACCAATTACAGCAATCCTAACACTGTTAAATTTTTTTATTATTTCTTCAAGTCTTTGAATTGAAATCATTTTTTTCCTTTCCTTAATTCAAATTCATTAATTTAAAATTTTCAATTATATTTTTAATTTTAAATCTTTATTTAGTATTATACTACATATTTTGGAAATTTGCAGTATAATTTATAAAGTTTTTCATTTGAACTCAAAAAAATTTAAAATGATTATTTTTTTATTAAGTTTTATCTTGAATTACTGCTTCAATTTCAATATAAATATCCCGCATTTCCCTATTAGTACGTCGATACTTAAACAATGGACCAATTATAGGAATTTTTGATAACACCGGTACTCTTCTTATCGTTTCCTTGCTCACATCCTGCTTTAGCCCTCCAATAAAAGTTGAGCCACCATTATTCAATGTAATTGTTGTTTTAGTCTGATTCTTCTGTTTAGCTCCAGAAGATGCGTTATAGCTTGAAGTTAGCTTAAAGTTGCTTATTTCTGTATCAATTTTAAGCAGAATTTTCTTTATTCCATTAATTTTTCTAATTTCAGGATTTATCCTAAAGACTATACCAGCTTCAGAAAAGATTGGTTCTACATATTCCGTATCTTTCTTTGTAGTCTTTTTTTCTCCAACAAGCACTTCCTCCGTAACCTTTAATTCCCCTTCCTCATTTTCCATAATCATAAGTGTCGGCATTGCTTCTATCCGTATATCTCCATTTTCTTTCAGCAAGTTAAAATCTATTCCTAAAAATCGTCCTCCTTTTGAAAAAATTGACGCAATCGAAACTTCTCCATTCAAAAATTTTGCTACTAGATTATCCTTAGTCGCATTAGAATTATTACTATTTATGCTCCAGTCGATTCCAAGTCGCTCAAACAAATTTGAACTTGTATCAATTATAGTTCCCTTTATTATAATCTGCTCCTTTTCCTTATCCAGCGACTTTATAATCCTTTTCATCTCCTCAACTTTACTCTCATCTCCACTAAAAATTACTTTATTATCAATTCCAATAACTTCAAATCCAAAAAATCCATTAAGTGCCTCAGTAATATCCTTTACATTTCTGTATTCCAAGTCAACTTCCCCAGTTTTCTTTTTTACTTCCTTTACAGTCTGCTGTGCATTATTCTGATTCTGTCCCTGATTCTTATTTTCCTCTTTTTTAGTTACAGGATTATTATCTTTATTATCCTTTTTATTACTGTTTTTCCCCTTATTATCACTATTTTCCTTTTTTTCAGCCTGCACTTTCTTCGGAACTTCATAAATAAATATTTTTTTAGCATTTTCCACATCGCTCTTATTCACATAATCAGCCGCTTTCGCTCCAAAAACATTACTCAAAGCAAGCAAAAAAGCAAAAAAGCAAACAATTAACAATCTGTAACTTCTCTTTTTTTTCAAAATTCTAATCCCCACTTTCAAATATGTGATTTATACAATTTTCCCTTTATTTTCAATATTAATCTTCCTTTTATCTGTAACTTTCTCTATAAAGCCAAGCGAAATTTTAAATCCATCGCTTGTAAGTTCCATAAACATTTTGGAAGTATCAATATATTTTCTGCTTTTATTCACAAAATAAATAAATTTTCCAAAATCATTAAGACTTCCATACATCATAAAATGAATATATTTGAGCCTATATCCATTGCGTTCCCACACATTTTCTGACTTTGAGATTTCCTTCATTTTAAGCCCGCTGTCATGCGAAAACACATAAATCATCTTTTTAAATTCAGATTCATTTTTTATTGACAAAAATGACAATCTTTGAGTCAATGCCAATATTTGATTGTATTCTCCCATAATTCTTTCACGTTCTGACTTTTTCTCCTCCACTACATCTACAATCTTACTTTCTAGATTCCTTTTATTCTCAATCAAAATCTTTCTATTATTCAAAACCTCTCTATATTTCCCATATTTTTTGTTAATACTTATCAGCATAAAAACAACTCCAGCCACAAGTATCAATATCTTCAAATTTAATTTTATCATCCTATTTCTTCCTATATATCTTTATTCTATTAAAAAGTTTAATCACTTAGTAAAACTTAAATGTTTTTGATTATTTAGCTTTAATATTTATCAATTTAAAATGGTTCAAGTACATACTCAAAAACTGTTGCAGTATCATTATCCTTCAAATACCCCAATTCAGAGCTTGGATATTTTCTCAAAATATTATTCTCAAATTTTTCAAAATTACTAAAATTCTCCATCTCCCCCTGCACAGTCCACTTGGTATTCTCATAATTAATTTTCGTATAACCAATACCACTTTTACTATTTTCAACTAAAAATTTTATAACTGAATAATATTCTCTCCTTTTTATCGCTCCATCAATTTCACGAAGTGTGGCAAGCTCCTTTGAATAATCTGGAATTTCCTCAGCCTTCTTATTTAAATAGTCCTTTTCTAGCGATTTTATCTCCTTCTGAATAATTTCATTTTCAACAGTTTTTTTCTGAAGTGGAATTGAATTATAAATCCCAAAATACGCAATGACACAAATTCCAGCAATAACAATATCCGAAAGTTTTATATTTTTTACGCTCTCTTTATCAAAAATTGCCGTTTTCTTCACAAAATCAGGACTATCCGAAAGTTCAGCCCCTGTAAATATAACTTTTACATCATTTTCTCCACTTCCAACAACTATCATATCTCCGAAATCAAAGTTTTCAACATCATCCACATCCTCAATTTTCAGCTCAATTTTTTCTATTTCAGCAATTTTCTCATCCACAATTAAAATCCTAAGGCTATTTTCTTCTCCAATCTGTAAAATCTCTATTCTATCACTTTTATTCACTAACTTTACACCATTATCAAAAATTCCTTGATTATCACTACTCTCTTCATTTATATCAATTTCCTCTATTTCACCAAAATTCCTATCAATATCTAATTTTTTAATAACTCCTGTTTCCTGAATGCCTTCAAAATTTCCTAACACATTCTGAAAATTTTCTTCATTTCCCAAAAAATTATTTTCGTTTTCAAAATTTTCACTCTGATTTATTTCAAAATTTCCGTCCTTATAATAATTATAAACAGCATCAAAATCTATTTTCAGCTCCGAAATTACCACAGAATATTTTTTCAAACAATTTTTTACTTTATTAATCTCCCTTTTATCCAAATAAATATCTAAAAATTGATTTTCCAAATGATTTATAACGAATTTTCTATTCACTAAATTAATCTTTTTCTTAAAAATTTCTGAAATACCTTCTAAATTTACAGACTTTTTCTCTAACTTTTCAACATTATTTTCTTTTTTATCAGATTTTTCCACATTTTCTCCAAAATTACTAAATAAAAAATATGAAAAATGTAAAATTACAGTCGCTTTCGTATTTTTTTCAATCTGATTTTCCTCAAAAAACGATTCTAAAGCCATTTCCAGCTCCTGATTTTCAAAAAAATATATTTCTTCGTTAAAATATATATAAATTTTATTTTTACTTCTTATATATATTTTTATTTTTTCTCCCATCACTCCCCCTTTAATATTTTATTTTATTTCTGAGTATTTCATTTTGAACAGTTCTATAAAAAACCTGATTCCAAAACCCTCATTTCCACTTCCAGCGAACTTAATCTCCTAAACTCTACTTTTTCCTGAAACAATATCTCTTCATTCAAAATTTTCCTTGCAAAAATAACTTTCAATTCACTATAAACCTTATTTTCTTCAAGTGGTAATGAATATTCATTATCATTGCTGTCCCTTATTGACTTAACCTTGTAATTCCCAACACTTTCAGTATTTTTTGCTAAAAAAATCAAATTTTTTATCTCAACAGCTTGCCCATCTTTTTTTAAAGCACTATCAAAATATCGCTCTCTCCTATCTAACAGAACTGTATTCCCATCAAATAAAATCCCTTTATTCAAAATTCGTTCTACATTCTGATTTTCCTTATGTATCAAATATTTCTTCTCGACATTATTTTCCTTTTGGCTTTTCAAAAACACCATTTCCTTTTTCTGTCGCACATAGTAAGCAAAATTAATTGAAAATGCTGAAATTATTGACAAAATTACCAAAACATAAACAAGGCTAGCCCCCTCATTTCTTTTTTTTATATTCTTATTTTCCCCCCAAAGTTTTATATTTTTCAATAACCTAAAATATCTATTCCCCATTATCCAAAACCTCAATTTAAATTCTCACAGTCCTAACACTATCATTTTTATCACTATTTAACTTAATAATCAGTAATTCCCCCACTTTCTCAAACCTTGCCTCACGAAATTTTCCAACTTCAGCTCTACTTCCAAATTTTTTCAAATCTTCCGCATCAGAAATATACAATTTTCCTTTATCAAATTCAATTTTGTAAAATAGTTCATTCAATTTAAAAACTATTTGATTTTCTTTAACAAAAATGTTATTATTCTCTCCTTCATAAGAAAATCCTTGAATATCTCTATTCTTTATATCCAAAATAATTTTATCCATCGAAAAATACATTTTCTCATACATTTTCTGATTATCCTTCTTTGCCTTTTCCACAATAACCACACGTTTTAAGAACGCAGAAACTACGAATACAAGCACAGAAAATATAAACATACTTAATAATATTTCGACTAATAAATATCCTTCTCTTTTTTTCATTTATTTTCCTCCTGCAAACTAATTTTTTAACTGCTTTCATCAATATTTGGAAAATAATAATCCTTTATTTTATCAATATTTATTTCAAAAATATATTCTTTCTGTCCAAACTCATTCATAAAATATCCATCCGCCTTTTTTATTTCCAAATTTATTTTATCTTCCTGAAACTTTCCCTTTTTATCTATTTTTTGTTCCAATTTTTTCAAAAATTGATATTTTTTCTCAATTGCAAATCTATTATAAAAATCATCTACTTTTGAAATCTCATATTTTCCAATAAAATTTACAATTTCATTATATTTTTTTGCCTTTAATATTTCAGCCATATTTTCAATATTTACATTCTTTTCATTTAAATTATCGACTTTAACGTCTGTTTTAAATGTCTGTAAAAATAAATTTGCAACTGGCACAATGATAACTGTTACAAAAAACATCGAAATTAAACTCTCAATTAAGGTTTCTCCACTATTCCTTCTCATCTTTTCCCCAACTTTTATTTGCCAAAAATCTCAAAAATAACATAACTTACGATGATAAACGGTGCAAATGGAATATATTCATACTTTTTCCACTTTTTCAAAAATAAAAATAAAAAAGCAACTATTCCAGAAAAAATATACAAAATCATATAAAAATTTACAATCTTCTCCACTCTAAAATATCCCAAAATACCGCCAATCCCCATCATAAGTTTCACATCCCCAAAGCCTATCAGCGTTTTTCCAAAATAATCTTCTAAAATATAAAGTACTATCATGGGCATTGAATAAGCACAAATTCCCAGATAATAACCTTCTAAATTGGTATTTTCAATTGCTAATATAAATCCTAATACAATTAAAATAACAAAACTTTCTTCAGGAATAATCCTTTTTTTCAAATCAATCCAGATAATTCTAAAAAAAATACAATATTTCACAATTTCAAGCACAATATTCATTATTTCCTAATTTCTTCCCCTGCAAAAGCCTTACTTCCTGCAGATACTTTGGCAAAAACTTCTCCATTCTGATAAACTACATTTCCTTCAATGTTTCCAATCTTAAATTTTCCGTTGCTGTCCAGCCCAATTCCAAGTTTATTGAGATTTCCATGCTCTGTTAAAATATCCTGTAAGTTCTTAGGTGCATCTCCACCATGATCAATGCTCCAAGAAGTTGTAGTATTATTAAGTTCCGCAACTGCTCCAATTATCTTGCTTCTATTCGCCTTATTCAAATACTTACCAACTTGTGGCACTGCAATTGCCGATATTATCGTAATAATCGCTACTACCAGTATTACCTCTACGAGTGTAAACCCTTTTTCCCTTTCCTTTAATCCTTTGTTTTCTTCCCTTCTTTTCATTTTTTCAATTTTACTCTTTTCTTTTTTTGAAACCTTATCCATAATTACCCACCTCTTTTTATTAATTTTTATTTAATAATTTATACTATATTTTTAAATAAAAGTCAATATATA
>ERZ773069.248-NODE-248-length-37863-cov-4.513674_pt1 | contig 37863 bp, 34 predicted proteins | sample MGYA00580619_ERZ773069 | MGnify/ENA primary metagenome ERZ773069 (study PRJEB29015, sample SAMEA2738007) | human oral metagenome | biome: human oral; feature: human-associated habitat; material: dental | place: China | collected 2108 ...
AATCCAGAATACGGATATGAATTTAGCCATACGTTAGAAACGCAGATTAGAGGACAACTCAAGAATGGTCTCGCGATGATTGATTTTTATGAATCGTGTGATCAAAGAAATCGATTATCCCATTATGGGAATGACTATATCGCTACGCTCTGCATGAAACTATAATGTGATATTTAGAAAAGAGACAAAATTAACCCCCTCGGTTTCTTCATAGTGTTTGGGCGCCAAGGGCTTCTGTTGACCTTCCGGATTTCTTCATAGTATAGGAAATAACTGTACCGGCAAGAGCCTAGGTCTCTTTGCCTACCGAACTTTAAAGGGGCAAACGTTCAATGTGAAGTACTACTGGAAGATTTTTAGGTGTTGTTGGGTTTCTTTTGGGAAATCCAACACGCCTCTTTTTTTACGAAGAATTTGGCGTATAATAAAGGTGACTAAATAGAAAGCGGTGATGAGATGGAACAACTGACAGATCAATTAAGACAGACATTTGTAAAGGTGTACGGCACGGAGCCGGAGGAAAGCTTTTTTGCGCCGGGACGTGTGAACTTGATTGGGGAGCATACCGACTATAACGGTGGGCATGTCTTTCCTTGTGCAATTACACTGGGGACTTACGCGTGGGTGAAGCCACGTACAGACAACAAGCTTCGTCTCTATTCGGATAATTTTCCGAAGGACGGCGTTCGCGAATTGGACATGACCGATCTAACATACAAGGCTAGCGACTCGTGGGCGAACTATGTCAAAGGCGTCTTCGTATACTTGGCGGACCTCGGCTTCGATTTTCCATACGGCATGGACATCGCATTTTACGGAAACATCCCGAACGGCTCAGGCCTCTCATCGTCAGCCTCCTTCGAACTACTCGTGGGCGTCATCGCTCGCAAAGTATATACTCTAGGCATCGACACACTGGGGCTTGTGAAGGTTGGGAAACGGGTGGAAAATGACTTCATTGGTGTCAATTCCGGCATCATGGACCAGTTCGCTGTGGGGATGGGCAAGAAGGACCACGCCATCTTCCTCGACTGTGCAACGCTGGAGTATGAACTCGTTCCAGTGAAACTCGGCGACTATCGTATCGTGATTATGAACACGAATAAACGCCGCGAACTGGCCGATTCGAAATACAACGAACGCTTTGCCGAAACGCGCATTGCCTTGAAGGAACTACAAGAATATGTGGCTATCGAAACCTTGGGAGACCTCACCATCGATCAGTTCGATGAGTTGAAGCATCACCTATCTAGCGAACTCCTCGTGAAACGTGCTCGTCATGCCGTTAGTGAAAACGAACGGACGGTGCTTGCGACTCGTGTCTTAAAAGAAGGCGACCTCGCCCACTTTGGCCGTCTGATGAACGAAAGTCACCTCTCGACCGAACTTGATTACGAGGTCACCGGCAAGGAACTCGACACACTCGTACATACCGCTTGGGAACAAGCAGGCGTTCTTGGCGCTCGTATGACGGGTGCTGGATTTGGCGGCTGTGCCATCGCGTTGGTGCATAAGGACCATATCGATGCCTTTAAAGCCAACGTTGCCAAAGTTTATTCTGAAAAGATTGGCTACGCTCCAAGTTTCTACATTGCCGAGATTGCGGATGGGGCGCATTAGTACAAACAAAAAAAGAGCATTGGATCTTGACCATCCAATGCTCTTTCTGGCTTTAGTGTTGTGAGTATTCACTATCTACACCTTCACTATAGCATACTTCTTTTTATAATCAAGGAAATCGATATTCTGTCAGAAAAAGAGACAAAATTAACCCCTCGGCACCTTCATAGTGGTACCGTACAAAATATCCAGTGCTCTCTTTATGAAAGAATGAAAATGCGAGCTCTGGTTGAGGCGCCGTTCAAGTTTAAGAACCAAATCATAACATAAGGCTTCCGGGACCTTTTGGATTCTATAGTAATGGAAATAACAGGTGTAACCGAAATGAATTAGGGCGTCAGTTGATTTGATCAACTTGACGCCCTTTGAAGTTCGGTAGGCAAAGAGACCTAGGCTCTTGCCGGTACAGTTATTCCCTTTACTATGAAGATATCCAAAGGCAAAAGGAAGCCTTCGGTTATCTTGTCTTTTTTTTGCTATTTTTGAACCGACACAACTTCGAGCTCGCCTTTTTCGTCCTGAAGGACGCGGAAACCAATCTCGTCGCCTTCTTTTGGCCCGTCTGGATGCTTCGAGTTCATCAAGAGCGTGCCAAAGCACTGGTTGCCTTCGACGCGCGAGATGCGCACCCACAAGCGTTCGGGTTGCTTCGTTTTGTCTTCGTAGTAGACAGCCACGCCAAAGTCATCGGGGTGCGCGCGGTGGCGGAATTGGTCGAGGCCTTGGAAGGTTCGTGTTTCTTCTTTTTCCTTGCTCTTTGTGTCATAGACTTCCGCAATGACGCGTTTTGCACGGTCTGCGATATAGAAATCGACTTCAATCCATTTCATCGAACAGAACTCGCAGTCATCAAGATTCGCCAGACGAATGAGATACATCGTCTCTTCTGGAATCAATCGCATGTCTAGCGTTGATTCTCCCTCTTTAGCCACCCATAGCGGTTGGAACGACACGCCAGCCTCTTCGTCGATATATCCGTAGAGGACAAGCCCTGTGTCTCCTGCCTTGGCCACTTCTGGCATCACATCTTCGATCAGCGCAGCACAGCGAATATACACGAGTTCATGGTAGAAACTTCTAAACGAAGCCTCTTTGACGGGTCGCATTTGTTGCGCAATCGGGATTTCATTTGAAAACAGCTTCCCTTCCATATCGACCCCTATTGGAAATCCACATCGTTCTAGCCAGTCCTCACTCGTCACTTCCGGAATCGGTTCGCCAAATGCTTTATTCAAGAAACGACTTCTACAATCGTCCACTAGGTTTCCAGGAAGGTGTATCGTGAGATCTTCTAACCATTTCCAACGATAATCGTCCGGCAAATGCAAGAGCAAAATCTGCGTCTTGCCTTCATGCTCGTAAATGTCCAGCACCTTAAAGTGGCTGTCGCGGTTAGCAATACAGAGTCCCCAGTTGGTTCCATGTTCTGCATAAGACAAGTCCACCATATGGTTCGATAAAATACTATAGCGGTGCGTCGTCACCATTCCTCCAACCCGACACGTCGCATCGGTAAAGGCGGGATTGCGAACGACCTCTCCGACTCTGTAACATGCCACTTCTTCCGGCGTGAGGTTAATATCTCTAGCAAACAGCTGCAATCCCGGCAGCATCTCATTCATTAAGGATTCGAGTTGTTGTTTTTCTGTCATGTTCTATTCTCCCTCTTACCACGTTGCGCGTGATAATGTTTCGCTATTGTACGGCTGGAGGTTCACGGTGCTCGACTTGATCGTTCCATCCGCGTTCTTCACCGTCTCTGGCGCTGTTTGTCCGATTAAAATCACTTTGCCATTGCCGACTTTGGCAAAGACAATCACCGTCGTTCCTGATTCGGACACATAGCACTCCACGATTTCATAAGGGACGTCGCCTTGTTTAAATGTGAGCTCTCCCCATGTAAACTTCGCCTTCATTCCAGCAACTGTCGCATATTGGAAGAGCTGGTCTGGAACGGCTAAATCATAGAACAACCGCTGAGTCGCTGGACTCGTGCGCTCATAAACTTCGCCCTTCTTACGAGCGTAAACGGCCATCACATCCGCAATCGATGGGTTGCTTTGAGGCGCTTCCTTCTTCCAAGTAACATTGTTGAGGAAGCCTGCCCGGAGATCCGCATTCTCCACTTCTTCAAAGTTCGCATCCTTCAGCGTATCTCGCGAGACAGAACGGGCCTGTAAGAAAATCGGTTCATCCCCCTTGTAGCCAAAGAGATACGCCTGCTGGTTGGTATTGTCGATATAGGCGTCCACGATGAGAATCTGATAGTCATTCGCCGTCACCTTCCCCATCATATTCCAAGAGGTAGCCTCGCCGTTCACCTTCGCCGCTGTTAAATCCAGCGCTTCTTGAAGCGGTTCGTAGTGCTGGTCTCTTCTTTGGTTCCACTCCTGCATAAATTCGGCAAATCCCGTTGAATTATGCTGAACGAGACGTTCCAAGTCCTTATAGTGCTTCTCGATCATGGCCTTGTCGCTTGGATGAGCGGCAATCAGCTTCTGGCTCTCCTCGTGAGCTGCTTGCAAGCCAGACTGGGCATCGGCATCCTTGGCCACTAGATTATACGCTAAGTGCAACTGTTCAAAATACGTCTCCTGCACTTCTTGCACCGTCGTCTCTGCCACGGTTGTTGCTTGAGCGGTCGTCGGTGTCTCGGTGGTCGTCACCGCTTCCTCAGGCCTTTTGTTGCATGCCACAAGTGCCAAGACACACAGCGCTGATGCGAATAATTGTTTCCCTTTCATCCTCTTCTCCTCCAATCATGAAAGCCTTCTCTATTCAAGATTATTATAGCATAGGTGGGAAAGGATTCCTCTAAAGATAGCGAGGAACTTTTGCCATATATTCTTTGTAAGAATCCCCAAATTTTTCTATACACCATCGTTCTTCCGAAAGAATAATCCAATGAGCTGAAATTTGAAAACACATCAATATCACAAATAAGATACCCGATTGTGTCAAAAAAGAAGTGCCGAGAAAATAAACAAAATAAGCGATGTACATCGGATTGCGCGAAAAATGATAAAGACCATTAGTATTCAATCCTTCAGCATTAGGAAATGCAAAATTCATCGTAGCAATCATACACAAAATAATCCCTATAAAATAACAAATAATCCCTCCATAGAAGTAAATGGAAAAATCTGCTTCTATTTTAGTACCAAATAAATATAAAAATAAAACGACATTGGAAACTTGATAAATATAAAAAGGAAGAACCTCACCCGCTTGAACAGGAGCATAATATCCTGCCCGCTGAACTGCTTGCTTATTCAAGACGGATAACCATCCAAATCGAATGATTAATAATGGTAACACTAAATAAAAACCATTCATCCTCTCTCCTCCAATCATGAAAGCCCTCTCTATTCATGTTTATTATAGCATAGGCGGGAAAGAAAAAGCATTGGAGGTTTAGTCCAATGCTTGATTATGACACAAACCCTATCAAAATTTGGTTCAGTGCATTTATTAATTAGGTATTATCTCTTAATAATTCTAATATTTTATCATAAAAACATTGAGCCAGATACCTTCCTCTATTTTCAATCGAATTCGTATCAAAATTATTAATATCCCATTCCATTGCATTATTAACCCTACGGGGCTCAGAAAATTTTCTTTTATTTTTGAAAATTAGTTCTTTCATTTGAGGGTAATTGGACTTGCGATATGCTGATATTTTTTCAGTTGTTTCAGCATCTCCTAAATCATTATTAGGTTGTTTTTCAAACACAACTAAATTACCAATTAGGTACTCAGGGGATCTTTCACCGTCTACAGCGTTTCTCTTTGCTCTTATATGTTCAATAGAATAGTCATCATCATCCCTGGTACGATATTCAACACCTGCACCATGATTGATAACATCTAACCAATTATTTAGGGTATAGATAGCATATGTAGATAAGCATTTTTCATGTTTTGAACCTTTCCAATCATCGCTATCAATCCATCTCAACTTAGTAAAACTATTCAGAAAATCATTATAGTCCGGCAATACTTGGCGCATCTTAGCCTTAACCTTTTTAATCTCTGTTTTAATTTCTTCTAGATTCAGACGATTCCCTCCAAATTCACTTAATAACGCTTTTCCAAAGCTAAGGTATACTTCATCAAGTTCGTTAAAGTCAACCTGAGGAGAAATAGCTCGAATAAATTCAAATACAGTTAGTAACTCAAAAAACGATACTTTATTATCTCTACCAAAAGGTGTATTTTGTACAGAGATAATAATAGGCAATAACTGTCTTGAAGGAGAAATCTTAAGCAACCACTTTAAATTTCTTCCAATTTTATTATCAGCTCCTGATTTGTTTTCAATTAATTCTTTTATACCTGCCGCATCTTTTTGCAAATCATCTAAAAATCTGAGATATTCTGAAGTATCTAATTTATCTTGGAAAGAAGCATATAAGCTATGTTCTGAAAGTTCATAGTGTATCTCCCACCACTTCGAAATAAATTCATCGATGAAGATATTTATCTGACCGATTGTTTGAACCAAATTATTCCATTTTTGTAAGACAACATCCTCCCCAGTTGGAGGCAGTCTTCTTTCTGTAGCATAAAATAGACTATGCTTAATTAAATCAACATCATTCAATGAAATACCCCGAGTATTTAATCTACCGAAGAGTAAGTTACTCTCTAGTTCGTCATTCACAATCACTACAGATATCTTCGTTCTTAACAAATGATCTAGTAATGACTGTTTGTCGATTTTTTGTTCAGAAACTAAAGTAGTAAAATATTTTTTTGCCCTATTAAATGGATGACGCTTTTCATCTTGTGTAAGCTTTGAATTTTCAGCAATCTTAACCCAAACATTATTTTGTTCATCGTTAAATTTTAAAGGAAGGTATTCGTCGTTTTTTTCGATATTCCCGAGAGAAGCAATTAATAACAGCAAGGTAATAATTCTTTGCTGACCGTCAACCAATTCATAGTCGTTCGCTAGTTCCTTCTTATAGACAATAATGTTTCCCCAATAATCTGTATTCATATCTGCTTTGACAAATGAATGTAACAAATCAGAAAATAACTCTTCCCATTGCTTTTCACTCCATGAATATTTTCTCTGGTAAAGAGGAATCGAGAAATAGCAAATCTGCTCATCCTTAGTTAAAAATGTTGAAAATAAATCTTTGATTGTACTTTCTTGTGCAACATTGATATCCATATGTTATTGTTCCACCTTTTGTATGACACGATTTTCCATTCGTTTCATGTATTGTTCCATGAAATTATAGTCAGGTTTATCATCTTTTTGCGGCAACATTACCACTTGTCGTTTTATTCGCTCAGTCCCCATTTTATAACCGTAGGCATATTTTTCCTTTTGTTTCATAATTGTGGTTTGAATAAATTGATTGACATATCTATTGTTTTTATAACCAATCACTTCTAAAAAACGAGTGTCCCCGGAAAAATAGGCTTTATACGGATGATAAAAGGCATAACCTACCGATCCATTTCGATTAATTCCAATAACCCCGGCGGCAGTGTATCTTTCCCTTCCTACAACATTTACAAAATCAGTAATTCCATTGTTGATAGAAGAAGCACCAATAAAAGGAGCAGAACCACTAGTACGATTATAAACTTCCCAATCCCGTCCACTATTAATAACTGTAATCGAGTCTAGAGTAAATGCTTTCCACTTAACTTCGTTTAATTCTCTATAATCTGTTATCTCATGTAGTTTAGGAAACTGATAGGTATCCTTAATTTGATTTGTTTTGATTCGAATATATTCTTCCATAAATTTCCAGTCCGGATTCCCAGAATCTGTAATAGGAAGAGAAACTCTTTTTTTCTTAAGTCTACCTAATGTTGCCCCATTGCCTCCCCAATTCAACACCTCCAATTGTTTTTTAATAATTGGAATCAAAAACATCGCAACATTTTTATTTAAGTACTCATTGTAAAGTATTTGGACGTTTTGACCAGTGTAAAAATCTGTTTCTTGATAGAAAACTGTTTGAGTATCCAAACCAATGCTAATAACATTTCCTTTATTTATAGCAAATGATTGTCTTGACACAAACATATCTAATCCATTGTTGTTTTTCGAACGAGTAACATACGGGAAAACTTTCTCATCATCAAATGTTAGTTTATTTTTATCTATACCATTTAATGTTGAATGGAGTGTAAAAATTTTTTCATCACCCAACAAAAAGGTACCCCATCTTTTATTATTTATCATCATCATCCACCTCAAACAAATATCCCTTTCCATGAGTATACATATCAAACTGGAAGCTTAAGTAATCTGCAATAGTTTTTTCAAACTCCTCATCACTGGGAATTTCATCGTTAAAGTAATAAAAACTATGCAACCATTCATCATCTGCTTGAATTGTCGATTTCACCATAAACTTGGTCGTGTAATTCTCTTCATCTCCGTTAATAACATCAAACAAGTGTTGTCTTTTTTTCTTTGCTGTACCATCATCAATCAAACCAATATGTTTTCTTACAACAAAACCATCGTCCTCAAAATTAATAAATTTAACTTTTTTTCTTTCGATATCATGTGGTTTTCCTGCCTCAAAAACCGCGATAACGGGATTAGTCCCCACGCCATAGAAGGTATCTTTATTTACAGTAATTACCATTTCTAAAGTATGTTTTTCAAGAATTTTTTTCTTGTATTCTTTTTCTTCCTTAGATTTACCAACCATCGTTGATTGAGGGACAATCACTGCTAATTTTCCTCCAGTCACGAGCATATCTAATGCATGACGAATAAAATTGATTTCTGTTAGAGTTTTGTCTGTTTTCCCTTGAGAATATGGCGGATTAAATAAAATTTTGTTTACTTTCTGCTTTTGGAGATCTTCACCAGCAACAGAAAACATATCATTTAACTGTAGATTACTTTTACCATCGCCTCGTAAAATCATGTTTGTTGTTGCTACGGTGAACATCTTCTCCTGCAACTCTATCCCCAGTAGCTGATGCTGCTTAATATGCTTTATTTCATCTTTATTCTTCGCTAGCTTAGTCATTCTATTCATTGCAGAAATCAGAAAAGCGCCACTACCACAAGCAGGATCTAATACATAATCAGTCGGTAACACATCAATTAATTCCGTCATAAGCGTCGTAATATGGTGAGGCGTCAAAACAATCCCTAGGCCATTCCCATCACTGCCACCATATTTTACAAACTCACCATAGAAATTACCCAAAATATCGTAATCTGTATTTTGTTTAAAGTGGTGAATAACTTTGTCTTTCAGTTTTTTAGTAAAATAATGAAGCGGTGTTACTCCCAATTTCTCGTTTTTTTCATTTAGACGTACATTGGTTTCTAAAAACGAAAACTTATGGAGTAGAATACTGACTTTGTCTTCTGGCATGACACCTTCAGATGCAATGTAATCTTTAACGGATTTTAAAATTCTCATTCCATCATTATCAATTACCGGCTTCGTCGCATCCTCTGTGCCATCATTTTTTTTAGGATACTTATTACCAGTTAATTTTTTGATATCAAAATCTACTTCATTAAGTGCTAAAAGAATTGCTGAAATTACCGTTGCCTTATTCTCACCTTCGAGCGATGCGTAGTTCCGTAAATCTTCATGTAATTCTTTTGAAACATTTTGCAATTCAAAGATGCGTTTTTGCTCAATTGAATATTCTTTAAGTACATTTACTGAATACCATTCGTTTATATTATTCGGATGAAGTTCCTGGAGATCAGTTAACCTTGGAAGGATTTCTTCAACAATTCCTTCTTCAGTTACAGAAACTAATACAGGTTGAATGCTATGAGATTCATTATCCCCAGTAATACCTATTGCTATCACTTCATCAAAAGAGGTAGTTTTCGTTACGATATGGTTTGCGTAGTGCACAGCGCCATTTACAGCATAACCTGACAATGATGGAATATCTTTGGTAATAGAGCCATCCTCGGAAAGATTGATGAGTTTATCATTGTCCCTTTTATCTTCAATCACAATAAGGTAATCTAAAATTTGCATAACAAATTCAGGTTTTCCAATTCCCGATTTTCCTTGTTTACTAGCTCCTTTTAATGCTTTAGCAATTTCTGGATGAGAGGAACCTTGCTCATCGTATCGGACACAAAATTTTTCTATCTCTCTTCTGACGTATTGGTCAGTTGCTGTTGCTTCATTCGCCATGTTTTTTTCACTTCCTTGAGTCATTTATCTCTAATTATATCAAAGAAAACCCTAATTTACTTGAAAATTTGCTATTTTCGTTTCGGTAATATTGACTTAACATTTTTAAAAGGCTTTTGAATAAGAGCCATAATATTTTTATAGAACTTTACTTTTTCCTTTACTCTTTAAGAATGATATTAAATGGATGTTTGTTAATAAGACACATCTATGTGATTATCTTTTCTTAAACGAAACAGAACAATTCCTTTTACAATTTAGTTCTTAAAAGTACAAAAGTAATTTGTTTTACTTATCGAAAAAAATTAAGAGCCTACTGACATTTTCATCAGTAGGCTCTAATTTATACCCATAATTCATTGACTCTTTGCTGAACTGCATCGTAGTCATACCCAGCAGCTTCAAGCCGCTCTCTGCGTTCTTCTCCATTACCCCAATCGCCCTGGATCACTTCATAGGCAAGGCTATCCGTCGTTTTTATATCATTGATTTGAGATCCTTGTAAAGCAAGATTTACTTTCTCTTGAATTCTTTCAGCATTATACCCTGCATCTGTCAGTTGTTTTATTCGTTCTTGGCCAACGCCCCATTCTCCTCGAATAACTTGTCGGACAATTTCATTATCATCATTGAAAACTTCATGACGAACCCAGGTATTCATTCGGAATTCTTCCTCTGGAAAGTACGCATGTAAAATCTCAGCCAGATTATTTCCGAGTGAAGCAAAATATTTCATTCTTTCAATAAAGTATGATCGTACACTCTCCGTAGTACCTCCATGCAACTCCATGCTTCGGTGAGGACAACTAGTAGGCACAAATTCATGATGGAGTCGAACCGTGTCTTGTGAGATTGGCATCCCTGCTTCAACCAAGTCTGCTGCTGCTTTTAATAGTGTCATATCCTCATTCTGTAGGAATTCCTCGTCACTGGCTGATAGGCTCTCACATACCTCATATCCAACAGAACGACAGTTACTCCACCAATCTCCGGTATGGTATCCGATGTTTTCAATTGGAACAACTTGAACTATCGTATCTCGATTACAATAGAAATGGGCAATTCCTAAAGCTTTATCACGATTTCTTAGAAAAGGAATATACCGATGTGGTTTCATTCTTCCCGCATCATTATGGATCACCACAAAATCAAAACTTTCTAGAAAGCCACTGTCCTTCATCACAAAATCTCTCAAAATTCTAATCACCTTAATTCTCCTCCTTCTGATGTAATTGCTTCAATACTCTTTGGAACTTTTGCGGTACTGGTAGACCTAGATACGATGCATTTTCTAGTATGGATATCCCCTCATTTGAGATATAGAAGAAAATTACCGTTGCTCTTAACACTCCTGCTTTCCCTAGAATATACACATCGACTACATTCGCCATTCCAACAAGAACAAAAATCAGCACCTTACGAGCAATCCCCTTATACCCAACAGAGCTGGAAAGTCGCTTTTGATCGATGGCATTTAGCACTCCTGTTATGTAATCGAGAATCACAAGGACTAGCAATGCATACAAAAGGCCATCTTTCCCTCCGAGAAAACCTCCTACGATGGCTCCAAGGGCAAAAAATCCGGATTGTAAATAATAGAATGATGTTTTCATAAACTCCCCTCCCTTACATCATTTAGAGAAGGTTAGGAGAACCATCTCTAGTAGATGATTCTCCATCCTCGCTAGAAGTTAGTTCTTAAAACTTTCTAGCTGCCTTCCTAACCTTAATTTATTTTTTCTTTTTGTCGTTAAAAATCACATTTTTAATACGAGTCATATAGTTAGCACTTTCCCCATTCGTATACAATTGAACTCCTTGTTTTTCGAAAAGGTTGGCATCTGCAATTTTTTTCATTGCTGCACGTGTTGTTGCTTCATCTAGATTATCTTCCGGATGAGCAATAACAAGGCGTTTAGTTTTGCCATCACTTCCTGTAAATCCTAAATATAATTCTTTAACTGTAGTTGTTTCATTTGCCATGATATTTTCCTCCTTTATTTATTAGTTTCTATCGTGTCGTGTACGAACGATTGTATCGCAGTATGTCATTGCTTCTTTGGCAAGAGTATCGACTGCGTCTGAGACTGTCATTACCGCATCATGCGTAGCCCCTTGCTTCAAGTTTTGAATACTCTTGAATTTCTTCACTTTTCCTTTTTCCGCATCTTGGTAGAATAGTTCCAATGTTGCTTTGTTAAATACTTCTGACATGATTATGTCCTCCTTGTTTGGTTTATTTTTGTTTTGTAGTGTCATGACTTCTACATCTATATAAACCAATTAGGATTCTATTTTGCTATGCTTGTCTAAAAATTTTTTCATTTTTTTTCGAATTGATAGAATATCCTGCTGAACCGCCGAACGAGTTCGTCCTATTCTTCTAGCATATTTCGAGACGGGTTCATCACTTTGCATCAAATATTGCAATGTTTTCATTTGGAGTTTCGTTAGTCTTTGGAAAAATTCCCTATAGTCGAATTCTACCTCAACCCAGTAAGGGGCATTTTCCGATTCTTGCATCCATTCCTGATTAAACTCTACCGTTTCGATGTTCTTCTTAGTAATTCGATTGAGAAACTTCCAATATAATTTCCGTTGAAGATAGCTGTTAAACTGTTTCGCTGCATCCAAAGACCCAAGTGGATTTAATTTGCTCTCTTGATAAGCTTCTAGTAACAACAACCGTCCTTCTTGTAGGAAATCGTCATACTCAGCATTATTCTTTTGAATATTGAGTTTTTTCATTACATGATAAATAACCCCTTCGAATTGCTCGAAAAGTTGTGTTGTTGTTTCTTCAGTTTCTGTCCATGCTTTCATAGTTTTTTCTCCTAAAATAGAATTAGAAACTAGCTAATCTCTATATTGAACTACGGGGAAGATGTTAATCAAAGATTAGAAATAATCCTTAAAATGCATATTTTTTCTACTATTTTCCACCTTTGTTCTTAATAGTTATTAGAATAAAAATTGGTTTTCAGAACATTTCCACGACTCTTTACGAATTTTTAGTAAATTAGGATAATTTCGGATAAAAATTTAGTAAAGTCATAGTTTTTTGATCAATCAAAAAAGACGTGTAAATACACCTTTAGTGTTATACACGCCTTTTAATTCAATTACTCACGTAAAGAAATTAATATTTTCTCTTAATTAGAAATTGTCATTTTGAATTGATTCTATTAACTCTGTTTTCTCCGGATTGATTTTATCTATTTGTACACTTCCTTTTAACTTAGTTAATAATGATTTTGCATTGTCTGTTGAAATATCAGCATTGACTATAGAATAAATTGTTTCATCAGACAGTTCCATATTTCTTAAAATAGGTATAATTGTGTTTTCATTTCTTTCGACAAGTTGTTTTAATTCTTCACTTAACGATTTATCTATCAATAATTGTATGTTATCTTCATTAGATTTAATCATATTTTTATCACTCAATGCTTGAATTCTATTATTTTTAAGTTCTGAATTTAAAATGGTTATAGGTTTTTTTGCATTATCTACTAAATATCGGAACAATTCATCTGAAACACTGCTACTATTAATTAATTCGTTACATATAGATTCACATTGAACTAATATTTTATTTTTTTCCTTCTTATCATTATCTTTATTGTGCTTAATTATTTTTTTTGAAATCATCGAGTTCAATGTATTAGTAAAATTAAGAACTAATTTCTCTGTTTCGTTTGGTTTTTCACTATCATTCTCCTGAATTATATCCCAATAATAATTCAAATTCTCTGCATTAAATTCTACTTGATTATTTTTAAATAATGCTTGAATAATATCTAAGATATCATCATCTTTAATGAGATTCTTTAAGTAACTAATTTTTTGATTTGTTTTATTGATATACTTCAATTTATCTTCAAAAGAAATTTCCAAATTAAGTATTCTCAAAAAAACATCTTCTCCATTACTGTATTCTTCATCATTATCATTTCCATTTATATATTGATCACAGAAAAGTATGAAAGCATCTTCAAGATAATTTTTACTTGAGCTGAGCTCTTTTTCCTCGAACACTACACTCAACAATCGGCCATATTTGATTTTTCTATTTAAAATATGTTCGGAAAGATACAGTAGATTAGTTATACGAATCTTATATAATTGGTATTTTTCAATTTGAACTAATTTCTTCCTTAAAAGATTTTTATTAATTTCAACATTGAGATTTTGCTCCTTTTCTATACCTTCGTTAATTACATCTTTTTTGGTAACTTGAATTTTCTGTAAGTTTGAGAATGTTATATTTTTTTCTCGGAGCATTTCTATAAATTCATCAAATTTATCTTCCTCAACTGCTTCTATCAGTTGTTCGTTACTCTCAATAAAATCTTTATAGGATTTTAATTTATTAGCAGTAACTTTTTTATTCATGATAATCGAAAAAGTAATATTATTTAATGCAATATTATATTTCTCCTCACATTTCTCCAAAACTCTCCCAAGCATATAATTACTTTTTTCAACCATTTTATCAACAATGAAGTCTGTAACAGCATAAGGTAGGTCATTTATTACTTTAACTAAATCTTCATGGTTCTTATACAAATCCACAGTTTTTAAAATGTTTAAAACTTTATCTTCTTCTCTATTTTTAACACATACCTCTAACAAATCACGATTTAATATACCAAATCGTCTAAAGTCCATAAGTTCCAATCTATTCATGATCTCCTGCGGTGATTCTAATTTTAAAAAAATATCTGGTTGTTCTTTTTCTAGTAATCTTTTCATAAAAATAGAATCATTTTGTTTTAACGTATTTGAATTATTAATATCGAAGTTTCCTTTATAGTACCAGTATGTTTCATTTAAAAGACCTTCAACAATCAAATACCTAATTAATGGATATTTGCGTGGCATAAGATTTTTATCTTTTTCTTCAAATAATTCATCAATTTCTTCTGGTGTCAATTCAGATATAACCTCTTTAATTTGAAAAACCTTTACCTCATCAATTTTTCTTCGCAATTCATTTGACTTATCAGACAATTCATGTATCTGACTCGATTTTTCCTTTCTTAATTTTTCTATTTCTTCTTTTTTTTTCTGATCTGTATATACAAACCTTTTCAAAAATTCTTCGTATTGATAAGACCCATTTATCGAATTAGAACTAACCCTATAATATGTTTCAGGGTGCTTTTCCCAATTCTGTAAAAAAGTTGCCCATGTTTCGTTTTCTTTGTCATTGCTAATTACTACATCCTTTAAAATAAACAATGACATTTTTTCAAATATATTTTCCGCCATTTCTTTATGCAATTCCACAAGTTTTTCATGAGTCTCCTGATATTGTAACTGAAATTTATCAATTAATTTGATTCTATATTGCTTAATTCTATCAAAAACTTTTTTTACATATCCACTATCTTCTTGTAGTAAGTCAAATTCGTTTGGATATATATTTTTTAATGTTATAAGTGCGAATAGTTTATTTTCATCTAGTTTTATATCAGACACTGGAACAATTTCCGAATACACTTTATACTCATTAACAATATTTCTCAAGATCCTCATATCATCAATGTAGAGAGAAATATTCCATAATGTTTTTTTGTTTAAAGTATTATCTCGTTTATCATCTACAATATTCAACATATTATTAAGATAATTTTCCGAAGTTTTTGAATCAACCACTGGAACGATAGGTAAAATAAAATCAAAAAATTTGGTCCTATCTTTTGAATAAAAAAGGCTATCTTTTATTAAATAGACAAATTTAACTACTCTATTTAACTCATTCGTTTCTAAATAGGCATTTAAAAGAAAATTTAATTCTTTTAGTTTTATAAAAATATCAACACTATCATAGCGATCTAAATCTTCAAATACGACAATTCTTGTTTTTGAACTACTTAAAAGATAAACTATTTCCTTCATATCACGCTCGAGAACAGTCTCATCATTGTGTGTTTCGGAAACTTCCGCCTCAGCAACTTTAAAACTCACTTTTGAAAATTTTACTTTATTTTTTTTATAAAAATTAAATAAATAGTAACCTCCTGGAATAAAAAATAATATAAAGAAAGCAATGGCTAATGATACTATCGCACTTAAATCACCCGATAAATTTTTTAAATAATTAAATATGGATTTTAGATAAATCAATAAAATAATAGAATTACTGAATAAAAGAGTTAGTACAATGTTAATCCACAAATTTCCTTTTGATATATCTCCTTTAAATTTATACTTACTTAAAGGTATTTTACTAGAATTAATTTGTGCTAATATTTGGTTTATTATCTGCCTTTCAACCCTATTATCTAACACTTTTTCTGTCTTATCATCCAACCTATCTTTCAAATCTATGTTAGTCTTCGCACCAATATTATAATCATAATTATCTTCATATTTTCCTAAACAGACTGTTATAACATTATTAAAAATAGACGATTCTGATTCTTCAGATCTGTGTTTTCTATATGTATTCCATACCGTACTCTTTCCTGCTCCATACACCCCTGTGATTGCAATGTTTCTTATATCATCATTACTAAATGCATAATCAAGAGCCTCAGTATACACTTGTTTATTCTCTTTAAGAATCTCCGACGTTAACGAACTAAACTTTAGCATTTTATTTTCCATAAATTATTAATTTCCATCTCCTTTTTGAAAAAATGTATTTCTATTTCTTTTTTTTTATTTTAATTTCAAAATCATATCCAAATAAATCCGTCAGTTCGATTAGAGACAAGACTGTTGGATTATGTTGTCCTTTTTCCAAGCGACAATATTGCGATTCTAGCATTCCTAAAGAGGCGGCTATTTCTTTCTGAGATAAGCCTAATTCTAGTCGCAGTTGGATAACCCTTAGAGATACCTTTTGAAGATGATATTCTTCATGTAGATCTTTCTTAAATTCAGGGCAGCGGGATTTCAATACATTTAACCTTTTTATTAGGTAAGTCATCTTCAGTTTCCCCCTCTTCTGTTTCTCGGCTAATTGGAATCCTTAAACATCTTTTCCCTTGTTTCCCTCGTTCCCACTTTTCACGTACTTCAGGAGAAAGACCTTCTTCTTGTAATATCAACAAAACCGCGAAAACTTTGACTTGTTCTTCATACGCTAAGCCTTCTACTTCGTCAATCATCTTCTTTGTTACTCTATATTTTGCCATCAAAATTCCTCCCAAATATGCAACTGCCCAAAATTCACTTATAAGTGAATTTCGGGCAGCTAATCACAGCGTTTGTTTTCAAAAAAATATCCCCCCGAAATCCCTATTCCTAAGCCTTAAATGAATCATTTTGATTGATTAAATTCTTTTACATCTCCCCTGAAAATCATTTTTAATAAACCGTTTTCATTTAATTATAACCTTCTATAAACCTTATAGCAATAGGATTTTTAAACTCCTCTAAAAAAATAAAGATTTTTTTCAAAAAATAAACCTCTAAAATATACAAGATTCCTGAAAAATTAGGAGTTCTAATGAATATTATTACCTATTCTCTAATAATTTATGTGTATGTAGCACTAGATATGATTCCACTTGATTCATTATTTTGTGGACAAATTGAGTAAAAATATATTTATTGATTTTTTGTCTTTATTTGTGGCTTACACATCCAAATTTAATGTTCCTACAAGAAAGTGTTCTCTTCGTTTGGTAGTTATTTTTCTTCTCACCTTCTCTTTCTAGATACTTGTATACAGTAATATCACTGCTATTTGTAAAATTTGAATTTTTAAGATTAGATTTTTGATTATAAAAGTTATTTGATAGCGGTTTCGTGTTATAATCGTTATTAGATACCCCTAGGGAATTATAATCTTCTTTTATACTTTCCATTTGGTAGTCTATATTTGGAAACTATAAATATTTTTCATAAATAAGTGAGGTAAGAAATGGATTCAGAACAATTTTTAAAAGATATTCAAGGAAAAAATGTTAATTTTCTAATAGGGTCCGGTGCATCTGCAGGAGTTGTACCGACATTATGGGTAGCTTCGATTAATAAATCCTTTGAAGATTTATTGACTTCTGATAGTTATAGTGAGGAGCAAAAAAAGGTATTATATTATATATGGTTTGAGCTTTGGATTCGTAAAACGAAAGTTACAAACTACGATTCGAAAAATACAACACATATTCAATATAAACACTTCATCAAAAATCTAATTAATTTTTTAAATAATGAAGGGTTTGATAAACCAAAACGGCTTAATATTTTCACATCAAATTATGATACTCTTTTCGAAATGACCTTTGACAAATTAAGCAAGGATAATAGGTTAACGTATTTTAATGACGGCAGTAGAGGTTTTTTCAACAAATACATTTCAACAGAAAATTATCATTTAAAAATATCCCATTCTGGGATGAGCGACTCTTTCCAACGAGAAATTCCAACAATTAACTTGTTAAAAATCCACGGTTCAGTCACTTGGAGTAATATTAACGATGTAATTAAAGTTGATTTTGAAAATCAATCCTATCAAGAATTGTGTGAGTTGAGCGATAAAATTATCGAATTAATAAACAACTTTAATAATAACCCTTATTTAGAAAATAATCAGTTGTTTGATCCTAGAACCTATGAGCAGTCTATCCTTGAGTCATTACCTAATGAACAACGACTTCGTGATGAAGTAGACAATATTTTGAGGGTTTGTCCTAACGAAATCAATAATTTTTATGACTCATACAAAAAGTTCCCCGTTGTAAATCCGACTAAAGAGAAATTTTCTGATACAGTTTTCCAACAACATTACTATCAATTATTAAGGATGTTAAGTTTCGAACTAGAAAAAAAAGATAGCGTCTTAATTGTTTTCGGATTCTCATTTGCTGATGAACATATACTAGAAATTATTCGCCGATCAATAGTCAATCCTAAATTGAAAATTTACATTATTGCTTATAACACAGTTGCCAAGTATCAAATAAAAAATAGATTAGGAACCCTAGGTGGTAATATCGTAGAATACTTACCCTCTATTACTTCTCCAGATGGAACCGAAATCCACGGGAACTTCCCCTATTTAAATTCATTATTTGAGGGAAGGGGCATTTAATAATGAGCAATCAAAACTATATAGTAGGAACAGTGAGAGAAATTAGAGGTACAAATGTAATTATTCGTTTGTTTGAAAACTCTTCACAAATGACTTATTTTCTTAATGGGCATCGATATTCCGGCGTGATGATAGGTTCTTATATTGGTATAAAAAGAGGACATTACACTATTGTTGCGAAGATTGAAAAAGAATACGCTCAAGATATTTTTCATGATACAAAAAAACAGGAATTTTCGAAAGATAGGTTTATTAGAGAAGTAGAGGCTAAAGTTATCGGGAGCTTTGTCAGAGAAAAATATATATCAGGAATGGTTGCTTTCCCACAAATATTTAATGATGTTATTTTACTTCCTAACGAAAAGATATCTTCTATAATTTGCGGTGATACTTCTACTGAAGAAAATCCTACTGGGGGAAATCCATCCACAAATCCAGAGTTATTTTTCAAAATAGGTAACTTATGGCCTGAAGGAATCCCTTATATGATCAACTGGGCAAAAATTTTCAACACACACATTGCAATATTTGGAAATACGGGTAGCGGAAAGTCTAATACATTAGCAAGACTTTACGCAAATCTATTTTGTTTAAATGAAAAAAATATAATTGAATTCGGTGAATCTAGATTTGTGGTAATAGATTTCAATGGTGAGTACATAGGAACAAAGGTTTTATCGGAAAATAAGAAAATTTATGAACTAAATACTCACGATCAGAATGACGACAGCAAAGATAAGATTCTAATCCCCGCTGATAAATTTTGGGATAAAGAAATGTTATCTATTTTATTTGGCGCAACCGAGCAAACTCAACAACCCTTTTTAAATAGGTTATTAAATTATTATTTCCCAAATACAACTTTTACTTTTATAGACAACTTATCCGAATATCTTTGCAGAGCCTTTAAGACAGTTTATAGCTTTCCATCAAAAGAATCACTATCCTTGCTTAAGGATGCACTTGATATTTTAAAAATAAATCACGATGAATTTTCTCGCTGGATTGATAGAAGTGCTTTCAATCCTAATAATCCTAATGGATATTACAGTACAATTGAATTAAAGGGTTGGAACGGGAGTAATGGAAGATGGTACTGGAATGCTGATGAAAATGAAAATATATTATCTGACGAAATCAAAAGAATCGAGAATACATTTGAATTAAACAAATTGAAGGAAAAAGCAATTAATCCAATTATACAACTAAGATTAGCGTCCCATTTTCAAATGATTTTTGATTTATCTCGTCGTACCATACAATACGATCATATTTCACCACTCATTCATAGAATTGAGGCACGTTCGAAAGATTTGGATAAAGTTCTACTCATTGATCATTCCCAAGAAAAAGTGAATATTTTTCCTGATAAAAATATAAATGTTATCTCATTAAAACATGTTAATAAAGATATAAAAATGCTAATACCGATGTTAATAGCAAAAATTAGTTATAATCTTCATAGAACTCAATCTGAACAAGATAGTATTTTTAATCTAATTATTGATGAAGCTCATAATATTCTATCTGAAAAAACAACAACGGAATCTGAAAAATGGAAAGATTATAGACTAGATGTCTTCGAAGAAATTGTAAAAGAAGGTCGAAAATTTGGATACTATCTTACTATAGCTAGTCAAAGACCAGCCGACATCTCCCCAACAATAGTTTCACAAATTCATAACTATTTTATTCATAGATTAGTAAATGATAATGATCTGAGATTACTTGATAGAACGATGACATCTTTAGATTATATTTCAAAATCAAGTATTCCAAATTTATCTGCTGGCCAAGCCATTATCACAGGAGTTTCGTTTGATTTGCCAGTTATAGCTCAAATTGATAAACTTCAAAAAGATGAAGCACCTAACAGCTCAAATAGTGAATTAGATAGGATATGGAAGCTTAAAGGAGAAAAAACACTTTAAAATAAAATTTCATTATATTAATAGTATTTGTTGAAATAAAACATCCAAATTATCAGATATACTGCAAATACAATACTCTTAAAAATAAATATCCACCAGCCAATCTGGTGGATATTTATTTAATTCTACAAACCCTCTTAGTATTTTAAATTTGATTTTTATTTTATAGCCTTTTTAGCTACTACAAATACTAATCCTGCAACTGTGACTACCCCAGCACCGACTTTCTGGAGTAATCCAATTCTCTTATTTTGACAATGTTCACAGAGGTCTTTCTCGAATCCCTCAGGTAACTCTCTATTGCATTTCTTACATACGTGTTTATTCATCGTAGTCTCCTCCTAGTAATAGCGGTGCACCTTCATAAGTGATTTTATGAACGGTATTCTGAATCGTTGGAAATTGCTTCGTCCAGTAATTTTCTGGATTTGGATCAACTACATCTAAACGATTTAATACTTCCCTTTTTGTCAGTTCTGAATCTTCTAAAAACATGCGATAATTCTCAATCGTATTCAGCGCTGCTTGCTTCTCTCCTAATGCCCAGTATGCTGTTGCTTCCGTCATAGAATCTTGATTAATCGCAACCACTCTTGAACGAATTTCATTCATACGATCATTAATTTCTTTTGGATTTGTTGCAAAAAATTTTATGAATTCATTTTCAGGTTGCCTCATAATAAATTGAATATTTTCCTTCATTCCGAGCATCAAACGACTACGAGAATCTTCTGCAGAATGAGCAATCATTAAAAGCGCTTGTGTTTGAAGTTCCTTATTTTGAATTTGTCGTGCATATTTTAATTTTCGCTCATTACTATACGCTGAAGCTAGTCGGTCAAATTCAAGTCCTTGTTGAATACGACTTACCACTCTATGAACTTCTTTCATTTCCTGCGCTAGGTTAGCCAGTTGCATTTGCACCATAAAGTCGTTCATAGCTGGATTAACATCTTTAATTCTTTCTACTTGTTTAACTGGGACATTGGCCACAATTTGATGAGTTTTTGGATCCACCACTTTAGCAATAATGTCCCCGTTTTTCTTGGCCATCAATTTAAGAGCTCCTTTTGCTAGCTCTTTTTTCTGTTCATCAGTAAAAACTAGAACCCATTCTTCAACAGGAACTAATCTTTCAACCACCTCAAGAAAAGCAGGAAGCGTACATAAAGTATCATGAATGTGATCAAATAGTTGCTCCGCATTTTTCACAAAATAGTTTTTCTTCATTTCTGAATCACTTTCAAATAGCATTTCTGGTCTTTTATTTACTTTCATCACTTCGACTTTTTTAACTTTTCCCATATTCATCCTCCATTTAAACGTTTTTATTCTCCATTATATTCCTATATGTATTCTGAATCAATAGGAATTTCCAACGCAAAAACCAGGACCCCCGCCCCGGTTATTTTATTGCACTATTCGATTAAAATGAATCGCTAGATAAAGTAATTCATCATTCGTCATTGGTTTTTGGTATTTCTTCTTCACGAACTCATTCACTTGATACGCGACCGCTAAGGCTTTTGGATAGCGGTTAGCGACGTACTCGAACATTTCCGTATCGTTGGAATCAAGCATTTGGCCTTGGAAGTATCGCTCGACAAAGAATTTAATATGGGTCACAAGCCTTGTGTGATGGATATTCTGATGAACAAGATCCACTCCTAAGCTATAGCCTACGAGATTGACGATAGAGCTAATGAGCTTAGCCACTTCCATTCCCTTGAAGGACTTCGCGTTCATTTGCGCATTAATAAAGTGAAAAGCGATATTGGCTGCTTCTTCTTCTGGAATCTCAATCGCAAAGTGTTCGTTTAACAACTTCACTCCGAGTTCGCCGAGTTGGTATTCTTGGTGGTAATACGTCTTAATTTCCCAGAACACTTTATTCGTGAACATCAGTTGGTCGTGGAACCGAAAAACGGCAAACTGTAAGTGATCGACTAATGCGAAGTAACTCGTTGGCGTTAATTCCAGTTGCAACTGTTCGTCCGCCTTCTTAATCAGCGTGTTCACAATCTCAATATAGGCGGGGTCTACGGCACCAATCGAATGGACGAACTCTTGGATTTTCGCATCATCGACAGGGATGAAGACTTGCGAAACCGACTCTTCGCCGACTTCTTGGCCAGGCTTTTTGCCGAATCCAATCCCTTTTCCAAGCAAGACGAATTCTGCATTCGTATCGTCTTCTACGAGTACGACACTCGAATTGAGTACCTTCTTAATCTGATACATGGCGACCCCTTTCTATCTTTAGTTTAAACTTTCTCCGTTTGTAGCAATAACGTCTTTATACCAGTCAAATGAATCTTTCTTATAACGTTTCAACGTTCCATTACCGAAGTCGTCTTGGTCGACATAGATAAATCCATAGCGTTTCGACATTTGGGAAGTGGAGGCACTCACTAAGTCGATTGGCGCCCAGCTGGTGAATCCGAAGAGTTCCACACCTTCTTCGATGGCAGCTTCCATCGCTTTAAAGTGACTCTTGAAGTATTCGATACGGTAGTCATCGTGCACTTTGCCGTCTTCGGTTAAGACGTCTTTTGTGCCCATTCCGTTTTCAACAATCAATAGTGGTTTGTTGTAACGGTCATAGAGTTCGATTAATGATATTTTAAGCCCTAATGGGTCGATTTGCCAACCCCATTCTGTTGAAGGTAAGTAGGGATTCTTCACCCCCATGACGGTATTCCCTGCAGTGGTTTCTTGATCTGTACGAACAGCCTCTGTCAGTGACATATAGTAACTGAACGACACAAAATCCACGGTATTCTCTGCTAAGATTTCTAAATCTCCTGGCAACATCTCGATATGAATGCCTTCGCATTCGAATCGTTTTAAGATGAGCGGTGGGTATTTCCCGAAGACTTGTACATCCGCAAAGAAGTAGTTATCCAAGTTCCGCTTCAATGTTTTTTCCACATCTTCTGGTTTACAAGTATTTGGATAGCAGGTGAGTTTCGTTAACATACAACCCACTTGGCTTCCCGGAATGATTTCGTGGCATAGTTTTGTCACCAGTGCACTTGCCACAAATTGATGGTGAAGCCCTTGATAGATGACTTCTAGTTCTTTTCCTTCTGGGCAACGGTCTGGAATAATCCCTGCTGTTGTGAATGGATGACGGACAATACTGTCAATCTCGTTGAAGGTTAGCCAGTATTTTACATAGTCTTTATAGCGTTCGAAGCAGACTTTGCTGAACTTCACGAAGCAGTCTACTACCTTACGATCGTACCATCCATTGTATTTAACGGCTAGTGCTAATGGCATTTCATAGTGAGATAGCGTCACGATTGGTTCAATGCCGTGTTTTTTTAATTCTTTGAAGACATTGTCATAGAACACAAGGCCTTCTTCGTTCGGTTCCTCTTCTTCGCCATTTGGGAAGATACGGCTCCAAGCAATCGACATCCGAAATGCTTTGAAGCCCATTTCTCCAAAGAGCGCGATATCTTCTTTATAGTGGTGATAGAAGTCGATTCCGCGACGTTTTGGGAACTCGTCATCGGTTAAATGATCCATGGCATATTGAATTTTTTCTGTGGAAACATGATTATGTCCTGCGTAATCTTCCACGCTTAAATCTTTTTTGAAAGTCGCAACGTCGGCAACGGATAATCCTTTTCCACCAACATTAAACGCTCCTTCTACTTGGTTGGCCGCAACTGCGCCACCCCATAAAAATCCTTTTGGAAAGCTCATAATCTGACTCCTCTCTTACACTAAAGTTGCTAGTTTTGCTTCTGGGTTTGCTTCTGCAAGTACTTCGAAGTCTACTTTTTCATTGGTACGGTTTGTAAAGATGGCAATGACAATCGGATTGAATCCTGCTTCTTTGATCGCTTCTTGGTCGAACTCTACTAGAACGGTACCACGGTCTACCGCGTCTCCTTCTTTGACTTTTACATCGAAGAATTTTCCTTCTAGTTTTACGGTGTCAATTCCAATATGGAACAAGATTTCATTACCTAAGTCTGTTTTAAATCCGAGTGCATGTTTTGTTTGATACACCATTTCAATGGTTCCATTGGCCGGTGCTAGTAATTTCCCGTCCACGGATTCAATCGCTACGCCTTCTCCTAATACTTTCGAAGAGAATACTTCATCTGGAACTCGGTCTAAAGCAACAACTTTCCCAGTTGCAAATGCCGTTAGATCTTCAGAAGTTACGGGCGCTTCTTCAACTGTTTCTTCTTTCACTTCGTCTTTATAGAGGACGAACGCTAATACAAATGATACCACAAACGAAATGGCGAAACCGATGCAGGCTTTGAGGAAATTATCGGCAATGGTTTCTGATACGAACATGGACATCGCTGGGAAACCAGGTCCTACTAATACATAAGATTCAACAGCTACATAACCTAAGTACAATCCACTCATGAGAGCTCCTAGAACAACGCTGGCAAGAACCTTTTTGTGTAATAAGGTTACCCCGTATAAAGCAGGTTCAGTGATTCCGCAGAACGCTGAGATACCAGCAGAAAGTGCTGTTGCTTTTAAGGTTTGGTCTTTTGTTTTTAAGGCTACGGCAAAAGTGGCTCCACTTTCAGCAATGTTATGCGCTAAAGAAGCTGGCATATAGAGTAATTCTTTTTTCATTTCGCCCATTGTTGTCACTGCGTAAGGAATCATCGCTTTGTGCATTCCTGTAGATACCATGAATGGTAATACTGCTGCTAATAAACCAACTGCAACCCAACCAACTTTTTCGAATAAGAATAAAACAACTGTCGCAAAGAGTGAACCCACGTTATATCCAAGAGGTCCTAAGATAAGTAAAGAAAGTGGCACGGTTACTAACATGCTCGCCATTGGAACAAAGAAGATACGAATCGCTTTTGGCGTTACTTTTGTTAATTGTTTTTCTAAGTATGCATAGACGATAACCGTTAGAATCGCTGGGAATACTTGATATGGATATGCAATATTTTGTAATCCTACCCCGAATAAGTCAGCTGATTTTCCAAGAAGAGCTAACATATTTGGTAACAACAATGCCCCAACCACTGACATGGCCACTAACTGATTGGCTTTTAATTTACGCGCAGTTGTAATCGCAACAAGTAGCGGTAAGAAGTATAATGGTGCATCCCCAATAAGCGTAAAGATTTGGTAGGTATTTCCTGCTTTATCAATCCATCCAAAAGAAGCACACAGTGTCATTAGTGATTTAAGAATCCCACCACCGGCCATGGCTGGAACTAATGGTTGGAAGACTCCCACGATGAAGTCTAATAAGTAGCTTCCTGCATCTTTCCAATCGAAAGCTTTCTTAGGCGCTTGCGTTGTTGCGAAGCTTCCATCGACTAATTTTTCAACTTCCTCATACACCTCTACAACTTCATTCCCGATAACCACTTGGAATTGTTGCTTGCCTTCGATGACGTTTAGTACACCTTGGAGCGCTTTGATTTTATCGGCTTGTGCTTTTTTGTCATCCACTAGTGAGAAACGTAAACGTGTGGAACAGTGCTCTAAATGCGCAATGTTTTCTTTGCCTCCTACTAGCGAAATGATGGAACTCGCTAACTCTTTGTAATTCATGGTTTTTCCTCCTTTGGATTTTGGGTAACAAAAAAGCAGACAGAATCCAACACAAATAAACGAAAAGGTTTATTGTATAAGATCCTGCCTGCTTTACCAGTTACATGTCTTTTTGTTAAGTTCATAGTAGCACTTGAACGAATTTTTTGCAAGCGTTTTTAAAAAGTTTTTTTAGATATAAATAAGGATTATGATTATTCAATATTTAAATACTCTCTTAATTCCGTTTTATAGATTGAAGCTTTTGCGCCATAGATAATTTGAATACCATTATCAACATGAACTACTCCTTTAGCATTCAACGCTTCACTAAAGTACGAATCACTTTTAACTTTGGCATTATCTTTTAAAGTTACTCTGAGTCGAGTAAAGCAAGCATCAACTGCTGAAATATTATCTTCTCCTCCGAGGGCTTCGACTAATTTTAAGTTAAAACTACTATCATTCTTTTCTTGAACTTCTTCAATTTTCTCTGTTTCTCTTCCTGGAGTTAAATAGTTAAACTTCTTAATAAGGAATGAGAATACAAAGTAGTATAATACAAAGTAAATTGGCCCTAATATTAAAATCCAAGTCCAATTTGACCCTTTATCTGCTCCTAAAATCCCATTAAATATTAAGGATAGCAATGGCCCTCCAAAAGTTGCTGAACCAGAAACATTAAAATTAACAAGATACGTGATGACATATGCTAATCCTGAGAATACAGCATGTAAACCAAATAATAATGGAGCTACGAATAAGAAACTATATTCTAAAGGTTCTGATATCCCCATAATTACACAAGGAATGGTGCTTGCAATCATTAGTGACGCAATCTTCTTTTTGTTTTCAGGTCTTGCAGTCTTATAAATTGCAAATGCAGCTCCTGCCAAACCAAACATTGCAAAGATAACTTTCCCATTCATTAGATATTTACTTACATCAATATCGTACATCGCATTTGGTGTATTCAAAATTGCATTTTGAATATTTACAGCACCTTCATATACTTGTCCTCCAATATCCTTGACCCCTCCAAGAGGAGTAAAGAAGAATGGTAAGTAAATAAAGTGATGAAGTCCAAAAGGTAGTAAAAGTCTTTCCGCTAGACCATAAACAAACGATCCAAATGCACTAGTTTTTGCGATAAAGTCAGCTGCACTATTCAAGAACCCTTGTACAGGTGGGAAAATAAAGGCTAATGCAATTCCTACAAACCCACTCACAATTAAACTAACGGCTGGCACAAATCTTGTCCCATTAAAAATAGAAAGGACTGCTGGAAGTTCAATTTTATAATATTTATTGTGTAATGCTGAAACGATTAACCCTATTAAAATACCACCAAATACTCCGGTATCTAAAGTAGTGATTCCAAGAATCATTTTCTGACCTGTTAATAATTTTTCCGGATTGATTGTCCCATTCAATATAAGAAATGATCCAAGTATGGTATTCATTCCCATATACGCAATTAAACCTGAAATAGCAGCTGTCGCTTTTTCTTTCTTCGCAAAACCATAAGCAATCGACATCGCAAAAATAATTGGAATATTATTATTAATCACATTCCCTAAATCTTTTGTGAGTTTAAACAAGGCAGCAAGAAATGGGCTTCCTAATAGCGGCATTGTTTTAACCAAATTTGGGTTTGAAAATGCACTCCCAATTCCCACTAAGATACCCGCAATAGGTAATAATAGGACTGGGGCCATTAATACTTTCCCAAATTTTTGAAAGGAAGTTAAAATTCTATTTCCGGATTTCATATTTACTTCTCCTATTCATCATTTGAGTTCAGGCCAATATTCTGAGTTGGCCTCAATTAGACTATCTAATACCTTACGAGCGCGCTTAGCATCTACTACTAATCGATTCAACGTTAAGGCTTGTAATGCTTTTTCATAGCTACCTTCAAGGTAAGCTTCTACTGTTAATTTTTCATACGCATATTGAGATTCAATTAATCCTTTATAGAATGTACCTATCTTACCAACTGCAAACGGTTCTACTCCATTGACTCCTAACAATGCTGGAACTTCTATCATGAGATCATCAGGTAAATTAGAAACAATTCCGTTATTAGGTGTCATAATAATAAATGTATCCCTTGTATTGTTTAGAATAGAGGCAGCACATTCAACAATCATATCTCCATGGGCATCATTATGGACAATATGAGAATCCTTAGCACTATTATTTTTAATAATACGATCACATTCTTCAAAGACTCTCTTTTCACGTCCGTCCATTACTTCGTTTGCTCGAGTATAATTTGGATCCAATTTTGTGATTTTATAATCTGGATACAAATAGTATTGCAAATAAGTATTTGGTAGATAATCTGGAAAATCTCTTACCATTGTTTCTACCATTCCATAAGTATCTAACCATGATTGATCACGTTGTTCCGCATCTACTGGTAAAAATCCTTTTTCCAACGTAGTTTTTTTAATCAATGGAAGATAATCTTCACCAGTAATTTTGTCATACACGTGAGTAAACCAGCCAAAGTGATTTAATCCAAAATATTTTGGTTCAAAACGGTTATAGTCAACTTGAATAAGTCTTCCGAATGATCTTAAAAGATTTACTGGTTGATCACAAATGTTGAGAATTTTATGATCGTCTGGAAATACCTTGTTCAAAGCTACTGCAACAATTGCAGCTGGATTTGTATAATTAATAATCCAAGCTTCTGGTGATTTTCTACGAACAATATTTACAAGTTCAATCATATCTCTAATTGAACGTAGTCCATATGCAAAACCACCAGGTCCGCAAGTTTCTTGTCCAATTAACTCTTGTGATAATGGAATTTTTTCATCCTTTTCTCTCATTGGATAACCGCCCGTTCTCATTTGGCAAAGGACAAAATCTACATTTTCAAAGGCTACTTCTGGATCAGTTGTGTATGAGAACTTAACTTCTGGTGCTTCTTCTCTAAAAAGAATCTTTCCGAATTCCCCAATTTTTTCTTGACGTTTTTCGTCAATATCATACAATTTAAGTTCGTTAACTTTAAAAATATCTAAATGTTTCGTCAACGCTTTCAAAATTCCAGGTGACCAAGTAGATCCCCCACCGACGATTACAACATTTACAGATTTATTTAACATAATAAAGACTCCTCCATAAAACTACTTAACACATGTGCTTTATACTTTTATTATAGAATCCGTTTTCAAAAAAACAATAAGCTTTGGCGTATCCGCCAAAGCTACACAAGTATTGTAAAATGACACATCTTCGTGTATTTTTACACATTATTTAATTTATCAAGGTATTTAGCTATCAACACCTCAAAAAAATAAGAAATTGAAAATCGAGAAGAGATATCCATCCCTTCAAATACTTGCTTTTGATAATCTACAAACACACTTAAATCAGCTATTTTTGCAATTGGGTTTTGTGATAGTCCCGTAATTGAAATCTTAGTTGCTCCATTTACACTAGCAACATTTGCACATTCAACAAGATTCTTAGTTTGTCCGCTCATTGAAACCAGGAATATTAATGTATCTTTATTCGAGTGAACTGCTGAATGTAACATTAAATGTCTTTCATTATAAACACTTGCATTCTTCCCAAGAATTCTTAATTTATCTGCAGCTATGTCACATGGATATTTTGATAATCCATGCGCATAAAATAGAATTTCTTTCTTAGTATCTAGCAATGTTATAATCTCATCTATTGTTTCATTCTTAATTAATTTTTTTGTTTGAACTAATTGATTATCTATACTTAATGATTGGTTGTTCGGATTTGGCATAATTGAATGAATGATATCTTCTCTTAATTGAACAAAACCTGTATATCCCATTTTTTTTGCTAATCTAACAACTGTATTTGGCGAAACAAAAAATTGTTTAGAAACTTCATTTAAAGAAAGATGATCTCTACTAGAAAGTTCTTTCTTTATAAAGTCTAGTATTTCTTTTTCTAGTTCATTTAGCTTAGAATAATTTTCTTGAATATTATTATAAAAGTTACGCAAAATATCAGCCCCCTTCTAATTTCATTTTACAACCTTGAAACTTTAAAACTCAATACTATTTTTTATATATTTTAATTTAAATAACCCTACTAATTTACAGTATATTTCTCTTTAATTCTTTTTTTATAGTCATTTCTTGATTAGAATATCTCTTATTAGAATCCTTTTTAAACAAAAAACCAGGGACTAACCCTGGTTTCTCTTGTGTTCACTATATTTTTTGATTTTTCCCCTACTTCATCCCATTAAATATCTCATCGGCAATTTCTAGTCCGATTTGTGCTTGTTGCTCTGGTGTAAGGGAGTGGCCGGTTTCGTCTAAGGTTGTCAATCGTGCGTCTTTGAGGGCTTTCACCGCTTTTTTGGAGGCGGTGATGGGCACGATAAAGTCATCCGCGCCGTGATAAATATGGACGGGGGCAGTAATCTTGCTCAGTCCCTCATACGCGTCGATTGGATAGACGTCAACTAAGTACTTCTTGCTAATCTTTGTCCCTAAGAGGTTAAAGGTTTCAGGGGCTTCGTCTAGTTTTGGGAAGCTACTTCGAATATCGTCTGGCAAGGAGAATGCTGGATAGAGCAAGAAGACTCCCGCTAAGTTTGCCGCCTCTTGCGCCATCAGTGCGGAGACGAATCCTCCTTGACTGCTCCCCATTAAATAGATGTGGTCCGTTTGGACAAACGATAGGGAGCTTGCAAACTGCAAGGCATCGCGCAAGTTTTGCAATTCAGTTAGAACGGACATTTCCGTCGTGGTCCCTTCGCTTTTTGGAGAGGTGGAAGACGAACCGCCAGCGAATTCAAAGCTGAATACCGCCACCCCGGACTTCGCCAAGGTTTTCTGTACTTCTTCGTCATGCTCCACGCTGGCTCCAAGTCCATGACTATAGACGACTAGAGGGACTTGCCCTTGGACGTCTGGAATGTACGCTCTGGCATAGATTTTTTTGCCGTTGCTAACAAAGGTATATTCCTTCTCGGTATAGGTACCGTCTGCTTTCACTTCCACGCGCGGGGCTTGTGTGGTCTCTTGGACGGTTATCGTTGTAGGAGCTTCCGCATTTTCTGTCAGTAGTCCACATGCTCCTAGTAGGACCGCGGCAAGTAGTGTTCCTAGTAATTTCAATTGTTGTTTCATCGAATTCCTACTTTACTAAAATTTTCCTAGATTCGTTAGTTCGCTCTTCTTAGGCATGACTTCTTTATTATCCCAGTGCTCGACAATTTTTCCATCCTCTAAGCGGAAGAGCTGCATGATGGCATAATCTTGATTGGCAATCCACATTTTAGAATAAGCCACTACTAGATTGCCTTGTCCGATTACTTTGAAGACAAAATCCGCACTCGCATCATTCTCTAACAAATATTGTTTAAAGGATGGTCCGCCTTGAGGGATTTCTTGGTTATGTTGGATTAAGTCATCCGATACGTATTTGTCAAATTGATCCCACTCTTTGTTTTGAAGGACATCGACAAAAAAGCGACGAATGATTTTTTTATTCTCTTCTGTACGGTCAAGGTCTGTTAAAGAAACCTCTCCGTAAATCGGGTCTTTCTCACCGATTTCTTTTGGATAAGCATCAATCACATCCCAGTGTTCAACGATGCGACCCTCGTCATCCGAACGGAAGATATCTGAGGTCACCCATTCTGCTTCACCGTCATTTAATTTTTGATGAACATGTACAAAGACAAACGGCCCATCCTCGAAAGAACGAACGATAGTGATTTCTCGTTTAGGATTTCGTTTGAAAAAGTCTACAAAGAACGCTTCAAACCCTTCTTTTCCATCGGGAACGCCGGTACTGTGCTGTGTATAGCTATCCCCCATGTAGTTGTCATGAACTTCCTTAATCTGTCCATCACGAATTCCTCTTAAATAAAGATTTGTTGCATTTTCTAATTGTTTTGACATCATGAATCACCTCTTATTGCTCAGTCTATCTTCTTTGTTCGTACAACTCAACTAATTGGTTTGCATGCAAAAAACGACCGCAAGACGTGCCTGCAGTCGTTTTGTTTTAGACTAAAAATTCTAATAATTCCGCGTAGCTACGGACTTCCACGGTTGGTTTTACCGCCGTTCGGTTCTCCTTGTGCGCTAGGTTCATCCAAATCGTGTCGATTCCCGCATTAATTCCACCTTGGATATCGGCCGTGAGCGAATCCCCAATCATCACCGCTGTCTCTTTGTCGAAATCCGGGATGTCTTTTGCCGCTCGCTCGAAAAAGAGTGGACTTGGTTTTGCGACTTTTAATTCTTCCGAGATAAACACTTTTTTGAAATACTTCGTAACCGAAGAATGCTCCAAGCGACCCTTTTGAATCGTCGTGATGCCATTCGTAGCTGCGTAGAGTTCATATCCCGCCTTGGTAAGCGTATGTAGCATTTCCTCCGCACCATCGATCGTTTGCCCTTGCGTGGAGAGGATGGCCTCATATTCGGATGCTAATTCGTGGCCATCTTTTTCCAAGCCGAAATGGTCGAATAATTTCGCAAACCGCGTCCCCACTAACTCTTCACGGGTGATTTCGTTTTTCTCCAGCGAGCGCCACATCGCACGATTCATCGGGATGTAAACCTCAATATACTTCTCTATCTCACTGACCCCCTGATTCTCCAGCAATTTCGTCAGCGCGTAGTTCTCCGCCGAATGAAAATCCCACACCGTCGAATCCAAATCAAATAGTAATGTTTTGTAAATCATCTACCTAACCCCTTTACATTGTTACCTTATTTTTTGTTCAAATTGATATTCCGTTTGCAATGTTTTTAAAAAGCCTTCTAGTCCTTTTACAAGGGTGCGATTTGTCTCGAGTGGTTTCTTTTTCCACAGAGCAATCTCTTCCTTTGCTCGTTCCACTAAAGCATTGAATTCCTTCTTGAAAGAATGACGTCTCCAGAAAAAGACAGCTCCTAGAAAGATAAGAGGAACACTCCAGGTCCAGAAATAGTGGCTCGTGACGGTTACAACGAATTCGAACGTTTCCCAAGCGCCAACCTCAAAAATAGTTGCAAATGCACCCCCTATAATCGAAAAAGCGTGCGCATTTTGTAAATAGACACCTGCAAAACAAAGAGCGAGCACTGGCAATAGCACGCGCAATAGTTGATGATTTTTCGGCAAAGGTGCCGCATCTTCTCTTTCTAAAATCACCTTCTCCAATAATTCTCGGAGTTGATTGGCTGTTTCTTGTGTGACTTTCTTCTTCATTCTTACTCCTTCTGTTTTTAAATCTCTTTATTTTAAAGTAGCCTTATAACCCGTAAGTTCTATATTTTTTAACGAGTAGTTTCGCGCGTTTCACGTAGTCGTTCTCGTTTCCGATAAGAGCGTTCAGTGCTTCTTGGGCAACCGGCAAGAGTGCGCACTTCCTTCACTTTCCGTTTCGATTTCGTTGTCATTCCTCCTGACGTTCAAAGATCGTATCTTCTATCCCCAAAGATTCTTTTTAAACCATCATTCCGTATGCTTGGCTTAATTCATACACACAATCATCCAACTCTTGAATCAACTCTTCTGAGAGTTCTATAGGTTGTTCCTTGATTCTTTGTGCTTCCTCTGTTGCAAGTTGTAACAATTCCTCAAGCTCTTGTTGTGCTTTCTTCTTCTGGAACTGAAGGAGTAATTTATAAATAATGATAATCACCACTTGCGCCCCTAGAAACGGTAGGATGAACCAAGCGAAGCCGCTGATGGTTGATAAGCCTTCAGAAGATCTATATAAAAAACGCAATCCAAGCACTATGGATAAAACACTACTCGCCAGCACAACCCATTTGAGCGCCAGTTTAGAAGCCCCCCATTCGGATTCTGGTAAATCCTTTCTTGTTGGATTTATTTCTCGCAATAGTTGTTTTAATCGACTGATTCTGAAATCTTCTCTTCTCTCGTTCTTTTGACTAGATTCAGCATCTTGCTCCAAAGCACTCATAAAATATTTTAATTGTAAAACTTCCTGCGAAAGAGAACTTCGATGCGCATCCTCTACTTCAGAAAGAATCATATGGGCAACAGTGACAAATTCGTTTGTTTCTTCTTGCCTAGAGAAACGAATAAATCCGTTGCAAAAAAGAATTCCTAAAATGGGAATCCCCCAGATGAGCCATAAATATAAAGTAGCAATAACCAGAAGGACAAAATACAGTACAGGCGGGATAATTATCGCAACCACGGATAACAGGACGGTTCCAAACCCCGTCAGTGATAAAATGATTGCAAGGAACGCCAGTAACATAGAAGCTACTTTCCGTCTCTTCGCATCCGTATATGGAACGGTTATATCTAAATTCTCTTCTATGACTACTCTATCTAGAAGAAACTTCAATCGACTCAGCTGGTCTTCAGATAGATTGTAGTTGAACTTGATTAACTTTCTGTTTTCTTCCATCCTGAGTTTTCTCCTGGTAAGTGATATTTCGACTCTAACACTTCTATAAAGCTTTGAAGGTGCTTGATTTCTTCTGGAACATCCTCTATAGCAACATCCTTGTACGTTGCAACTTCTACACGAGCAATCTCAAATAGGTTATCAAATGCTCTTTTGCGTTTTTCATGAACACTATATAAAATCCGAAAATACAAAGTCCAAAGCATTACTATGAGAATTCCAAAGAAAGCAAGCATAATCATGGCATCATAGTATGATTTAGTGAATAACCCTAGTATTGGAATAGTACCAATCAAACAACCGAACAGCACTATATTATGAATGATCCTAATCAGAAGGTACAGACGGTAAGGCACACCTTTTGGCAACTTAGAGGCGTCTTGTTGTTGTTCTGATAAAATATTCACTAACTGAAGACGTAATACAGAAATATCTTTTTGTGAAACGTTTCTTGGAAATAATCGTAATAATGACTTTATAATCGTTTCACCAGAATCGTCGCTGTTGAACTCATCATCATTTACAGCCAAATACCGTTTTAATTCTTTCACACTATTTGAAAGTTCTTTATCGGTGAAGTTTTGCCATTTTAAGACTTCTTCTTTCGCTCTACGCATTATTTGTGCCTGCTCTTCTTTAAATGCCTTACGTTCCCATAGAGAAAGTCCAAATCCAATGATTAAAATGAATAGATAAATTCTAATGAACGGATAAAAAAACTCAATTTGATCCTTTAAAAATTCTAAAGGATGTGTAACCAACCTCTGAAACCAAAATTCAAAACCTGGTAGAGAAACCAGGAAGATAAATGCAGTTAATATTGTCAAGAATATTTTTAAAATGTTTTTTAAGATAATTGGCATTACTGAAGCACGAGGAAGTGCAACCACTTCCCCTGAGCCTTCTAGAATCGCTGCAATTAGCAATTCTCTTAGTCGCGCCAGCTTAATTTTTTCAATCCGTTTTTTCTTTTTCATAGATCCCCCTAAATCCGACTGTTTATTTCTTTTCATCACATAAATCCATCTATGTCATATTCTCTTCTAATCCCTTTAAGAGATTGCTCAAAGTCTTTTGCCTCTGCCAAATGTTTTTTAAACCGTCATTCCGTATGATTCCCTTAATTCATACACACAATCATCTAACTCTTGAATCAACTCTTCTGAGAGTTCTAAATGTTGTTTCTTGATTCTTTTTGCTTCCGCTGTTGCGACCTGTAACAATTCCGCAAGCTCTTGTTTTGCTTTCTTCTTCTGGAACTGAAGCAGCCATAGATAAATAATAATCATTCCTATCATCAGTATAGCTAACAAAGCAAATGACTTTTGAATTGGTAAGAGCATAGAGCCATGAAACAACACAAGATAACATATAACTGAGCCAAAAATAATTTCTGCACTCACTATCCATTTTTGAACAAGTTGTAGCCTTCCCCATTTCAATTCCGGTATGTCCATTCTTTTTGGGTTGATCTTTCGTAACAGCTGTTTTAATCGCTTGATTCTGAAATCTTCTCTTTGTTTTTCATTTTGATAAAAACCAATCCCACTTTTCATCACATTCATAAAATATTTTAAGGATATCATCTCCTGCGAAAGAGCCTCTCGAGGTTTATTTTTGGAATTCATAATAAGCCAATTTGCCGCATTCATTAATTTATCTGTTTCTCTTTGCTTAGAAAATCGAATAAATGCGATACTAAAAATAAGTACTAAAAGTGGAAGTATCCAAAATATCAATACTAACGGCCAAGCCATTAGATTAATGAATATGAGATACTTTACCCCATCCATTCTTCCTAAAATTAAAGCTACTAGCAATAATAATGCAAACAATGGAAAAAATGTGCCACAAAGGATGCCAATCATTATCAAATCAACAATAAAGAGACCCTCTCTCATTTTTCTCAATGAACGCGGCAACGATTGTGGCGGACTATTCTTTATAGAAACCCTCTTCAATAGGTCTCTTAATCGATCAAGCTGATCTTCAGAAAGTTTGTAGTAAGATTTGGGTATCTCTCGCTGTTCTTCCATTCTAAAATTTCTCCTTTTTTAACAATATCCCTTTTACAGATTTTTTAAGACAAATCGTAGTCTAATCGTAATTCCTCTAAATGGTATTTTAATGCCTTTACAGCATGCGGAATCTCTGCAGATGGAGTGTGTTCCCATTTCGCGAGCTCTTCATCCGCTCTTGCAATCACTTCTCTCACATCTTGTTTTTGAAGGTGCAGTTGCAAGAAATATAAAAAGAGCATCACTATTGGAAGAACTACGATAATATAAGGTTCATGTTGAATATATTTCAGAGCATCATTCACCGCGTATTGATTTCCTTCGTACCAAACTTGCAAGAAATGAAAGAATCCTCTTACTTTCATATTTAATGACCATAGAGAAAGGATTTCGAAACACATTAAAATGTTAAATAAAATCTTTGGAATATATCTATAGGGTCGCACTTCAATCGTCTTTTCTTCCATACCAGATAAAGCCACGACTTCATTGACTAATTGTTCTAGTCTATCAATTCTTTTCTCTTCAAATCTTCTTTTCATCTGTTATTCCCCAAAATTTATTTACTTCCCTTGTCATTGGTTACTTCTGTTTCTAACTTCAACTCTTCCATGTAGTAGAGTAGTCTTTCCGCTTCTTTACTCATTGGAATCAGTGGATCTTCTTTGTATACAGAAATCTCTTCCTCGGCGAGTTCAGTTAACATTCCAAACTCTTGATAATAGGACTCTACCCTGAAATAATGAACCAAGTAAATGACCCCTATAATGAGGAGTAGCGTACCCATCCCTAGTAAAATCCCAAACAGTAAAAACGGTGGGAAAAAAAGCCCCATTAGAATAAAAGCTCCTCCCGAATCAAAGATGTCTGGATTCATAAATAGCGAACCTACTAAGATAAATTCTAGTGCAAGAACGAGGCCTCTAGAGATTCTTCCGTCCTGGGGAAGCTGATTCTCACTATTATTTTGCGTCATCACCGTTGTAAGCAATTCCCGCATCCGCGTTAATCGTCTTTGTCTAATCGCTTTTCTAAATATTTTCATTTTGTATCTCCCTAAAACTCGAATCTCTTCTTATAATCCTCAATGAGAACCTCCGCGTCTTCAATGTCATCGTCCATATCTATGCGGTTAGTTTCTTTTAATTTT
>ERZ773069.250-NODE-250-length-37269-cov-6.135675_pt1 | contig 37269 bp, 28 predicted proteins | sample MGYA00580619_ERZ773069 | MGnify/ENA primary metagenome ERZ773069 (study PRJEB29015, sample SAMEA2738007) | human oral metagenome | biome: human oral; feature: human-associated habitat; material: dental | place: China | collected 2108 ...
GATTGTAATTCAAATATTCATACTCTAAAACATTAGAAAATTGAACTCCATAACCAATATTACTAGTACCTTTTAGAGAAGCAAGTAATGAGTAGCCATCCTTTTTTCTTCCAAAAACTTTATTAATATCAGTTTCAAATATACCTTTTGCAGAAGTTGTTAAAATTTTTGTATTTTCTTTTTTCTGACCTCTCATAGTCATACATAAATGTTTTGCTTCAACAACAACATAGACACCTTGACAGTCTAGTAGCTCATAAATATATTTTGCTATTTCTTCTGTAAGTCTTTCTTGTAACTGAGGTCTTCTTGATAAAATTTCTATAAGCTTTAATATATCACCAAAACCAAAAATCTTTTTATTTGGCACATAAGCTATACAAATAGTCCCAAAAAAAGGTAGAAAATGATGTTCACACATAGAATAGAAGTCTATATTTTTCTCCATAATAAGTTCGTTATTATTGATGTCAAAAGTTCTTGTTAAAACTTCTTTTGGGTCAATACCTATCCCATAGAAAATTTCCTTATAACTATCTGCTATTCTTTTGGGCGTATCTTTTAGCTCATCCTTATATTCAACATCTCCCAATGCTTCAACAACTTCTAAAAAAGCATTTTCTATCCTTTTTGAGTCCATTTTTCCTCCATTAGTCTATCTTATTTAAATAAGCTATTCTATCAAATAAATTTTTAATATAAGTTAATTGATTTATTCTATTTTCTCTTACATTTCTATCTTCATCCATTACTATAACAGCTTCAAAGTATTTATCTATAGTCGGAACTAAAGAGGTCATCTTTTCAAAGTAATCTGCATACTCATTTTCTTTAACAGCTTTTTCTGCTTCTTCTCCAATTCTCTTTGCTTCTGCATATAATGTTTTTTCTATTTCTTCTTTAAATAGTTTTTCTTTTACTGTAATATTATTGTTACCTTTTGTTATGATATTAGTAACTCTTTTTGCAACTTGTAAAAGAGCTTCAAGTTTATTTAAAGCTAGTTTTTCACTAATTACTTTTACTATTTCTAAAGCATTTGTGATATTGTCTGCATCTCTATCTAACACAGCTAGAACTATATCTTTTCTATATTTCATATCTGTGAAAACATTTATCATTCTTTGTTTTAAGAAGTCTAAAACATCCGCTTCAACTTTTGCTCTGTCACCTTTTAATACTTGATCAGCTTGTAAAGCATCTAGTGAAACATTTACTAATTCTTTTAATGATATGTTTATATTTGCATTTATTATGATATTAACTATTCCTAAAGCTGTTCTTCTTAAAGCAAATGGGTCTTTTGAACCAGTAGGAATTAATCCTACACCAAAACAACCCACTAGAGTGTCTATTCTGTCAGATAATCCTGTGATTATTCCTTCTATTCCACTAGGTAATAAATCTCCTTGGAATCTAGGATAGTAGTGTTCTTTTATTCCTATAGCTACTCCAATTTCTTCTCCACGTTCCATAGCATATTTAGATCCCATAAGTCCTTGAAGTTTTGTAAATTCTTTTTCACCTATCATGTTAGAAACTAAGTCTGCCTTAGCTAATTTTACAGTTCTTAAAATATCAGCTTTCATGTAGTTATATTTTAATTTTCCTATTAAGAACTCAGCTATTTTTTCAGTTCTCTTAACTTTATTAAACATTGTTCCTAAATCTTTTTGGAAAACTACTGTTTTTAATTTTTCTACGTTTTGATCTAAAGGAATTTTTAAGTCTTCTTGATAGAAGAATCTAGCATCTGCAAGTCTTGCAGATAAAACTTTTTCATTTCCTTCTTTTACATTTTGAGAAAAATCTATACCATTTCTTATAACTATAAATTTAGGAAGTAATTTTCCTTTTTTATCTAAGATAGGGAAATATCTTTGATGAACTTTCATAGATATTATTAAAACTTCTTGTGGAACTTCTAAGAAATCTTCTGAGAAATTTCCAACAATTGCATAAGGATGTTCTACTAAGTTTGTAACTTCATCTAATAAACCTTCATCAATATCTGCTTTTTCATCTTCTAATAATGCTTTATTAATCATTTCTTCAATCATTTTTCTTCTTTCAGAAATATCAATAATTACATTATTTTCTCTTATCTTCTTTAAATAATCTTCAACTGAAGAAACTTCAAATTCTTTTCCAAAGAATCTATGTCCTTTTGATTTATTTGAACTCTTTATACCTTCTATTTCAAATTCTACTACATTATTTCCATATAGTGCTAAAAACCATTCTATAGGTCTTGCAAATCTGATAGTTTTATCAGACCATTTCATTGATTTAGGGAATGTTTCTTCTAAAACTAATTCCTTTAAAATTTCAGGAAGTAATTTTTCAGTAGCTTCTCCTTTTGCAAATCTTTTAAAAGCTATGTATTCCCCTTTATCATTTTTTACTATTTCAATTTGACTTTCATCAATTTTATATGCATTTAAGAACCCTTCTCCAGCTTTAGAAAGTTCTCCATCTTTATATGCTCTTTCTTTTGATGGTCCTATATTTAATTCATTTAAATCTTCTTGCATTTCTGCAACTTCATCAACAACTAAAACAAGTCTTCTAGGTGTTCCATAAGTTTTGATTCCTTCATATTTTATTCTATTATTCTTTAATTTCTTTTCAAAATTACTTTTTAAATCAGTTAAAGCTTGACTCAAAAATCTTGCAGGTATTTCTTCCATTCCAATTTCAAATAATAATTTCACTTTATATTCCTCCTCTTTCTTTTATCTTTTAATAAAAAATAATTATGCTATTTTGCTATTAACAAATCTCTTAAAAAACTATAAAAATAAGTGAGTTACAAATATAAGAATTTAAAATAATTTTTACTAAGCTACTGCAGCGTCCATTATTATTGAAGGAGCCTTTGTGGAGCTCCTGAAACACTAATGGCAGGCAAGTAGCTGTATATTATCTAAAAAATCTCCTTAGTAACGAACTATTTTTAAGTTTTTTAGAAAGTTTTTTTATTTTTTATTTAAAAGAGGGTAGCCTAAGGCTCTTCTATTTTCTACAAATACTTCAGCACATCTTCTAGCTAAATTTCTAACTCTTAGAATATATCCCATTCTTTCAGTAGTTGAAATAGCTCCTCTTGAATCTAAAACATTAAATGTATGAGAACATTTTAAAACATAGTCATAAGCTGGTAAAACAAGTCCTTGATCTAAAACTTTTTTAGCTTCGTCTTCATATTCATCAAACCATTTAAAATGTTTATCTAGGCTTGCAAGTTCAAAAGAGTATTTAGAGTTTTCAAATTCAAATTGATATCTCATATCTCCATATTTTACTCCCTTAGTCCATTCTAAGTCATAAACATTTTCTTTATTTTGAATGTATAGTGCAAGTCTTTCTAATCCATAAGTTATTTCAACTGGAACTATATCTAATTCTAATCCTCCAACTTGTTGGAAGTAAGTGAATTGAGTTATTTCCATTCCATCTAGCCATACTTCCCAACCAAGTCCCCAAGCTCCAAGAGTAGGTGATTCCCAGTCATCTTCTACAAATCTTATATCATGTTTTTCAGGTTCTATTCCTAAAACTCTTAAACTTTCAAGATATAATTCTTGTATATTAGTTGGTGATGGTTTCATAATAACTTGAAATTGATGATGTTGATAAACTCTGTTAGGGTTATCTCCATATCTTCCATCTTTTGGTCTTCTTGAAGGCTCTACATAAGCCACGTTCCAAGGTTCTGGTCCTAATGCCATTAGGAAAGTATTAGGGTTAAATGTCCCAGCTCCCTTTTCTATATCATAAGGGTTTCCAATTATACAACCCTTAGAACTCCAATATTGTTGTAAAGAAAAAATTATTTCTTGAAATGTCATTTTATTTCACCCTCTTTTTTCTATTAAAAATTAAATGTTCTATTATTATCAAAATTACACCTATATTTATCCATACATCTGCAAAGTTAAAGATGAAAGACCAAATACCTCTAAAGTCTAGCATATCTATTACAAAGCCTCTAAACAGTCTATCTATCATATTTCCAACTGCTCCTGAAAATATCATAGTATAAGCTATTCTTTCTAAGAAACTTATCTTTTTAAAATTCTTGCAGAAATAGAATAAGATTAAGCCTATTGCTATAAGTGCTAAAATACTTACTATATCTATTTTTCCTTGAAAAAGACCAAAGGCAACCCCTTTATTTTGAACATATGTCAAATTAAAGAAGTTATCTATTATTGGAATTGTATCCCCAACATATAGAGTACTGTGAACTATAAATTTTGAATACTGGTCTATTATAAGTAATATTAAGAATAAAAATATATAAATCATACTTTCTCCTATTTCAATACTCCTGTACATCTTGGACATAGTGTTGGATGTTCTGGATCAGTTCCTAAATCGTCATATTTCCAACATCTTTCACATTTTTCTCCATCTGCATGAGTAATTTTTATTTTTAATTTTTCTATTTCTTCTGCATCTGTAAAGTTTTCATCAGCAGAATCTACTACTTCTAAATCAGAAACAATAAATACAGTTTCTAATAATTCTAAATTTTCTTTTATAAATTCTTTTAAAGCACTATCTTCAGTATATAGGCTAACTTTTGCATCTAAAGAGTTTCCTATTATTTTATTTTCACCTTGTCTTGCTTTTTCTAATTTTTTATTTACTTCTTTTCTTAATTTTATTATTTGTTGCCATTTTTCATCTAATTCAGGATTTAGATATTCATCGTTATTTACATACCAATCAGCTAAGAATACAGATTCTGCTTCTCTTGCTTCTGCTGGTAAGTTTTCCCAAATTTCTTCAGCTGTAAATGAAAGTATAGGTGCAACCATTTTTGTTAAAGTCATTAAGATTTCATACATAACTGTTTGTGCTGCTCTTCTTGCAACAGAGTCTTTCTTTTCAGTATAAAGTCTATCTTTTATTATATCTAAGTAGAAAGCCGACATATCTATTGCTGCAAAGTAATGTATTCCTTGGAATAGATTATAGAATTCATATTTATCATAACTTTCAGTTACACTTCTCTTCAATACTTCTAATTTATTTAAAGCCCATTTATCTATTTCTAACATATCTTTATATGCTACTTTATCAGTTTTTGGATTGAAGTCATAGCTATTTCCAAGTATATATCTTGCAGTATTTCTTATTCTTCTATATGCTTCTGACATTTGTTTGATTATATTATCAGATATTCTTACGTCATCTCTATAGTCAACAGAACCACACCAAAGTCTTAATATATCTGCTCCATAAACTTTTATTACGTCACTAGGTGCAACTGTGTTTCCTAATGATTTAGACATTTTCTTTCCTTCACCATCATTAACGAATCCATGAGTTAATACACTCTTATAAGGTGAATCTCCAGTTGATGCAACTGATGTTAAAAGTGAAGTATGGAACCATCCTCTATGTTGATCTGAACCTTCAAGATATAGATCACATGGTCTATGTAATCCTTCCCAAACTTCTAAAACTCCTCTGTGGCTACTTCCTGAATCAAACCAAACGTCCATTATATTTGTTTCTTTTCTTAATTTTAATCCTTTTAGATTATATTTAACTAGTAATTCTTCTCCTATTAATTCTTCTGGAGTTTTTTCAACCCATATATTAGAACCATGTTCTCTTACTAGACCACATATTCTATCTAATATTTCTTTATGGAATATTTCTTCATTTGTTTCATCATTATAGAATATTGGAATAGGAACTCCCCATACTCTTTGTCTTGATATACACCAGTCAGGTCTTGTTTCCATCATAGAACCTATTCTATTTTTACCCCAAGCTGGTATGAAGTTTATTTCATCTATAACTTTTAGAGTTTTTTCTCTTAAATCTCCACCTTCCATTCTAATGAACCATTGTTCAGTAGCTCTGAAGATAACAGGAGTTTTAGATCTCCAGTCATGTGGATAAGAGTGATTTATTTCTTGCATTTTTAAGATATGACCTGTTTCAGTTAAATGTTTTATTATAGCTTTATTAGCTTCTGAATAAACAAGTCCTTTAAATAGGTCTCCAGCTTCTTCTGTTAAGCAACCTCTGTGGTCGATTGGAGATATAACTGGTAATTTATAGTTAAGTCCTACAACATAGTCATCTTGTCCATGTCCTGGTGCAGTATGAACTGCTCCTGTACCTGCATCAGCAGTAACGTGGTCTCCTAAGATTACAAGCCCTGTTCTTTCTAAGAAAGGATGTTGGTAAGTTGTATATTCTAAATCTTTTCCTTTAAATTCTTTTAAAAGTTCAGCGTTTTCTATTCCTATATTTTTAAATGCACTTTCTGCTAAATCTTTAGCAAGTATCAAATTACCTTTTTCTGTTTTATATAGTCCATAGTCAAAGTTTTCATTTAAACATATAGCTACGTTCGCTGGTAATGTCCAAGGTGTAGTTGTCCATATTAATACATAAGCATCTTCATTAAATCCTATTTTATCTAATAAATCTTTATTAGCTTGCATTCTTACATAAATAGATGGTGATACATGATCATAATATTCTATTTCTGCTTCAGCAAGTGCTGTTTCTGTTGCAGGTGACCAATACACAGGTTTTAAACCTTTGAATATATAACCTTTTTCATAGATTTCACCAAATAATTCTAATTGTTTTGCTTCAAATCTAGGGTCAAGAGTTAGATAAGGATGATCCCAATCTCCTAAAACTCCTAATCTTATAAATTGTTCTTTTTGGATTCCTACCCATTTTCTAGCATATTTTTCACAAAGTTTTCTTATTTCTAAAGCAGACATTTCTCTTGCTTTGGCAACTCCAACTTCTTTAACTACTTGTAATTCTATTGGTAATCCATGAGTATCCCAACCAGGAACATAAGGTGATTTAAATCCTCTAAAAGTTTTATATTTTATTATTATGTCTTTTAATATTTTATTTAAAGCATGCCCTATATGAGTATTCCCATTTGCATAAGGTGGCCCATCGTGTAATATAAAGCTTTCCCCATTTTTATTTTTTTCTAAGCCTTTTTCATAAATCTTTTCCTCAGTCCATTTTGTTATGTACTTTGGTTCTTTGTTAGGCAGATTAGCTTTCATTTGAAAGTCTGTCTTTGGTAAATGTAGTGTACTTGTGTACTCTTTGTCATTCATTTATTTGTTTCCTCCCTGTATTCATTAAAAATTATTCTTATCTTTGTTCCAACATCTAATTCAGAAGATATAGACATAAATCCATTATGTTCTTTAACTATCTTGTATATTGTTATAAGTCCTGTTCCCATAATACTATTCCCTGTGACTTCTGAATAAGGCTTCATAACAGCTTTAACTTCTTCTGGAGTCATTCCAACCCCATTATCAATTATTTCTAAGATAATACGATTATTTTTGTCACCTACAACAACTATATTAATTTTCTTATCCAACTTATTTCTAGTTAAAATAGCATTTATAGAGTTTCTTAAAATCTGTATGAACATTTGATATATTCTTTTTTTATCTCCATACATATTACCCGAAAAATCTATAAATAATGAAATATTTATTCCATATTTTCTTAAAATTTTTTCGCTATTATTAACTATTTTCTCTATCAGTTTCTCAAAGTTAAATACTTTAAAATGACTCTTACTATTATCCAAAGAATCTTTTATAACGATGTTTTTCTTCTTTTCATCTTTTAGATATTTTTTTATCTTCTCTATATCTTTACTATTATATCTATTATTCTCCAATTTTTCAATAAAACTTTCTACATTGTGAATTAACCTCTTATTATCTTTAATAAATTTATCTGATACTTTAGACATTGTTAAGTATCTTTCTTTCATAAGTTTACTTTCACCTAGAATAATATTTTTTATTCTTGTCAATAAGTTCATTAATAAAAGGCTGTTTACTTCAACTTCTTCTTCAGAAATCAAATTATTTTTGCCAAAATAATCTACCAAGATACAACCTATTTTAATATCTTTATCTGCAATAGGTAATATCATAAAGTTATTAAGACCTAAAGTCAAATACAGTTTATTTCCATAACTATATTTAAAACCCTTGTCATTATGATAAATTATTTTACTGTTTTCCATACTTTCCCAAAACATTCCACCTGGTTCATATTCAATATTTAAAAGAGGCATTAACTCTTTTATACTATTTACTTGGAATTTAAAACCATTTATCCCCTCAGTATATTTTTCCATATTCATTTCAATATGGGGATTTATCGCGTATTTTGTTACTGAAAGTTCTTCCTTATCTTCATCATATCCTAAATAAAAGGCTCTACTATATCCTAGCCCCTCTTCAGATGTCAAGGTTCTTAAAACTTCATCTAATCCTTCTGAAAAATTATCTCTTAAATTTATAGTTGTTAATAACTTTTCGACTGCTATAAGTCTATTTAAGTTTGTATTTAATTTATTATTTTTTTGTATCAATAATTTCTCGTTTTCTTCTATTCTTTCTGTCATAAACTTTAATGAGTTTGAAATAGATCTTATTTCAAAAATATTTTCTTCACCAAAGTCTATTCCACCTTTATCTTCTTTGCTGTCTACTCCTATTTTTTCAGTCTTACCTGCAAGGGCATTTAATGGTGCTAAAAGTTTAGTAAAAATTCTAGCACATAAAGCTGTACTTAAAACAACAGCCAGTAAGCAGACAACAAGTATCATAGTAGCTAGCATATATTTAACTACTACAAATTCATTCTTCGATATAGCAACTCCTATATCTCCCACATAATCATTCCCTTTATCATTTTGTAATGCTAGCATTCCCAAATAATAATAGTCATCGTCTATTTTCTTTTCAGAAAAATAATATTTATTATCAGATAATTCTCTGCCTACTTTATTAGATTTAAAATTTTTAAAGAAATTATCTGTCTTCTCTAAACTTATTTCACCAAAGGTAAAGCCATCTTTAGATAGTATAAAAATTTTATCTTCAGCTGATAAATAAGCATAGTCTTTTATCTCTGTCAAACTGTAGTTTGTTATAGGAAAAGTCAATATAATATAGTTTCTTTCAGTAGAATTATATAAACGATATGGCTGGACTAATCTGATGTACAACGCATCTTTAGTACTTACATATTCAAATTTTTGTGTCTCTAAAAATTCTTTAGAGGGTATAATATCATTATTTTTATATAAATCATACTTAATATCCCTATCTCCACTTTCTCCAAGTATTATTCTTTGTGGTGAAAGTATTTGTATAAAAGATTTTCCATATAAGCTATAAGACTCTATCCCAAGTTGATTTTTCACAGCTGAGGCAAGTCTATTTTGAATCAACTTATCATTGCTATCCACCAAAATTAAATTAACTGCGTCATTTGAAGCATCATACAAATGCTCCCTACTTTTATCTATGTAATACAAATAGGCTTTGTTCACTAATAAGGTTCTTTCACGAGACTTATCCAGAAGTCTCATATTTAGCTCATTGAAAATCATAATTCCAAAAAGGGTTGCCATAATAGAGGCAACTATGATTATTGCAATCCCATTATATGATATTATTCTTAATAGTAGAGAATCCTTCTTTATAAACATAGCTCACTTCTGCTCCCCATTAATTTTGTTCCTTCTTTGTTAAGCCAACTCTTCCTCTGTCTTTATCAACATCTTTAATTCTCACTTTAATAATTTGTCCAACTGCTAAAACTTTGCTTGGATCATCTATGTATTTATTTGAAATTTCTGAAATATGTAAAAGTGCATCATTTTTTAGTCCTATATCTACGAAGGCTCCAAATTTAACAACATTTCTAACTGTTCCTTCAAGTTCCATTCCAACTTCTAAGTTATCAATATTTAAAATATCTGATTTTAAAAGTGGTTTTTCAAAGTCATCTCTTGGGTCTCTTCTATCTTTCAATAGTGCTTCATAAACGTCTTTTACAGTTTCTGCTCCAAAATTATTTTCTTCAGCAAACTTCTTATAATCAAAAGATTTTAATCTTTCTCTTGCTTCATTTAGTTCATTATTGTATTTTTCTAAGCTAAATCCTATTTTTTCTAATAAGGCTTCAGCTATAGCATAAGACTCAGGGTGGATAACTGTGTTATCTAAAATATTTTCACCTTCTGGTATAACTAAGAAACCAGCCATTTGTTCATATGCTTTAGGTCCCACACCTTTAACTTTTAAGATTTCTTTTCTATTTTTAAAGTTACCATTTTCTTTTCTGTACTCAACTATATTCTTGGCAACAGTTTTCTTAATTCCTGAAATATGTGAAAGTAATGCCCAAGAAGCTGTGTTAATATTAGCTCCAACATTATTAACAACATGGCTTATTACATTGTCTAAAGACTCATCTAATTTAGATTGGTTTACATCATGTTGATACATTCCAACCCCTATAGACTTAGGATCTATTTTTACAAGTTCTGCTAAAGGATCTTGTATTCTTCTTCCTATTGAAATAGCTCCTCTAACTGTTACGTCTAAATCAGGGAATTCTTCAGCTGCTATCTTAGAAGCTGAGTAAACTGACGCTCCTGCTTCGTTTACTATCAAGTATTTTAAATTTAATTTATTCTCTTTTATTATATTGGCAACAAAAGTTTCTGTTTCTCTTGAAGCAGTTCCATTTCCTATGCTGACAATATCTATTTCATATTTTTTAACCAAAGCTAAGAATTTCTTTTTAGCATCTTCAATTTGTTTTGGGTTGTGCATAGCTTCAACTAAGAAAAATACTGTATTTTCTCTGTAAAAACCATATTTATCTATAACGGCTACTTTACAACCTGTTCTGTATCCTGGGTCAAGTGCTAGTACATTTTTTTCTTTTAAAGGTGCTTGTAAAAGTAAATTTTTCAAGTTATCTTTGAAAACTGCTATTGATTCGATTTCAGCTCTTTCAGTTAAAGCATTTCTAACTTCTCTTTCAATAGACGGAATTATTAATCTATCTAAAGAATCCTTTATGATTTCTTTGTAAGTTGCAACTAAATCGTTTTTAGGGAATTCTTTAAGAATCATATTTTCAATCTTTTCTCTATCACTATCTTCTAGTCTTAGATGAACTGTTAATATATCTTCTTTTTCTCCTCTATTTACTGCTAGTATTCTATGAGAAGCCATTTTGTCTATTTTTTCACTATATTCATAGTAGTCATTGTAAACTTTCTTTTCATCTAATTCTGCTGCTTTTTTACTAGCTTTTGCTTCTATGATAGAAAATTTTAAATATATTTCTCTTATTCTTTCTCTGTATTCAGCTTTTTCAGAAATATTTTGTGCTATTATAAGCATAGCTCCTTCTATAGCATCTTCAACTGTAGGAACTTCTTCTGTTATAAAGTCTTTTGCTAGGTTTTGAATTTCTTCTAAATTATTAACTGTATAAAATTTTTCAGCTAGTGGTTCTAAACCTCTTTCCTTAGCAATATCAGCCTTTGTTTTCTTTTTCTTTCTGTATGGAAAATAAATATCCTCAACTTCTTGTAAAATTTTTGCTTCTATTATGCTGTTTCTTAATTCTTCTGTTAATTTTCCTTGTTCTTCAATCAGTCTTATTACTTCTTCTTTTCTTTCTTCTAAATTTCTTAAGTATTCAACCTTTTGTAAAATATCTCCTATTTGTACTTCGTCTAAATTTCCTGTTATTTCTTTTCTATATCTTGCAACAAAAGGTATAGTAGCTCCATCATCTAAAAGTTTTATTGTGTTTTCAACTTTATCAACTGGAATTTTTAATTCTTCAGCTACAATTTTATAAATCTTTTCCATCACATTCCCCTTATATTTTTTCCTTATGGTTATTAAATTAGTATTGTATATTGTACCATATTTTTTATTTATTTTATAGAGTAAGAAAATTTGTAAAATAAAAAAGTCAGGCATTTATGGCAGTCCTGACTTTTTGTTCCTTTGTTTAAAAAGCTCACCTTTTTATTGCTTTGTTACAAGGTTATTATAGCATATTTATTTATTTTATACAATATGTTATAATTTTTTTGTTCCTTCCTCTTGAAAGGAGGTGCAATATGTTTAGGAAGTTCATCTTAATACTAACTTTAATTTTTGTTGTATCTATCCAAATAGTTATTTACTTATTAATTGAAGATAGTATTACAAGTTTATTGGCTAGATTCTTGTAAAAAATCAACGCTAAGGAGTTAGTAAAGTATGGCAGCTTGAAAACTCCTTTTTCTTTCCTTTAAAATCTACTCAGCATTATATTTAGTTGCTTAGCTATCTCAGAAACAGTGTGATATTCTTCATCATACCAATCATAATGAGCAAAATTATTAGTTATTTCTTCATAATGAATATAATAATATCTTGTAGAATCTGGCATTCTAAGTGATAATGTAGCTATTCTTTTTCCTTTCTCCAAGTTAATAATATAGCTATCTTCTTTCTCTTTTATCACTTTCATTTTTATATTATTTTTTTCAAATTTTTCTTTTTTACTTTGAAGTATTTTTAAAAGCTCTTTTTTTATTTCTAAATATTTTTCTTCTTCATCTATTACTATTTTTTCTTTTTTATCATCTTTAAATTCTATTGCTATAAAATTATCAAAATAGCCCATTCCAGATATAAAAAGTTTATTCCTCTTTTTGCTCTTGTAAAATATTTTAGAAAAATTATCTATTCCAAGTTCTTCTTGTAAATCATTTAATTCACAAATAAAGTTATAAATTTGTTCATCTAAATAATATTCAAACCTTTTTACATTTTTAAACTTTAAAACTTTTCTGTGATAAACATTATAATCATATTTGTTATAATAATCGCTTCCTAATACTTTATAAAATGTCTTACAATATAAATATAATATTGAATCTTTATATTCCATTCTTTCTACTAAGATACTTCTAAAATCAACCATAACTTATCTCCATTTTTTATCAAAAATAATTTCTACTCTTACTCCTTCTTTTGATATAACTAAATTTCTAGTATCTTCACTTTCTTTTGAACAAAAATCATACTTAAAGTAGTTATAGTAAATTTTTGTTTTTTTTAAATATATTCCCTTATCTTCTTCATCAATTTCAACAGTATAATAGATAGCATTTTCTTCTTTCAATTTTATTTTATTATCTTCTGTATATCCATATTTAAAGTTATATTTTTCTAAGATTTCTTTTTCTTCTTCTGTTATATGAGAAAAAATAAGTTCTATTTTTCTCATAGGAGCATCAAAGTCATTTTCATTCTCATTTTCATCTTCTAAATAAACATCATATCTTACTTCCATATTTCACCTCAACTTCAATTTTTAAGAATTTATAAAATAATCTAATGATTTTTCTAGGTTTTTTAATATATCTGTAACAGTACTATTTTCTTCATCAAGCCACCAATAAGCTTCATCATCATTTAACCATAATATATTAAAACAAGCATAATAATAAGGTGCAAAATGAGGTGTTGTTATTTCTAATTGTGCAACTCCACTATCACTTTCAAAAGCTAAAATATAATAACTTTCTTCATTATTTATTATATCAGGTTTTTGATTTTCTACAAATAATAATTTTATTTTTTTATAAAAACATTCTCTGTATAATGCTACAATATCTTTCTTTTCCAAGAAAATATGAAAATTAATCAATATAAAAATTTCTTTTTTGAAAATTTTTGACACTAAATCTATATACTCTAAAATCTCTTCTATTTTATTTGAAAAACATAGAGATAACTTTACAGAGAATAGCTTAAAAATTTCTTTCAAATCTATTTCTTCTATTATTTCTAAAGGATAGTCATAATTTTCTATTAAATAATAGATATATTTCAACAAACTATTTTCCATATTTTTAGTTTCTAGTAAAAATTCAGCATCTACAGATAATTTTTCCAATTCATGATAAATTTTATTCAATACTTTTTTATTATTTAAATTTAAATCAAATATATCTTTGATTATATCAATTTTATCAGTAATTTTCAATTCAGTATTTTCTTCAAACAAAGAAAATTTTCCATATTCTCCATCAATTTGTTTAATAATTTCTTGAATAAATTCTACAAATTTCTCTTTATTTTCCAATATTAATAAATTTACTTTATTTTCTTCAAAAATTATTTCATTACTTAAATCTTCATGTATTAATTTCATAAAAATACCAATCTTTCAGTTGAATTTAAAACTTCACTTTTATTTTCACCTAACAGCATATACATTTTAGAATACTGTTTTTCTGTTACTAACAACACTTGAACTAAACCATCTGCAGGTTTATTTTTTTCTAAATTATTCATTAATGTATTTGTTGTTGTAGCATTTAAGGCTAATTTTACATAAACAGATTCCTGCAACATCATAAACCCTGTCTTTATTAAAAATTTTCTAAATCTTGTATATTCTTTTCTATTTTTTTCTGTAAGAGTAGGTAAATCAAAAAAAAGAACTATTCTCATAAATCTATAACTCATCTTTAGGAAACCTAATTAGGGATATATCATTTTCATTTAATGAATCGAATACACTCTTACAGAAAATTTTTATTGCATTTGTCATATGCTGTTGTTTACCTTCTAATATGACTTCTTTATTTAAAATATCCAATATTTTTATTTTTTCTTCTTTTTCAAATTTTTCTAACTTCATTTCATAAATTAATCTATCAACAAAAGGTCTAAAAGGTTCCATAAAATCACAGGATAAATTGAACTGATTAAAAATATTATCATGAAAAATTCCTAACGTAGTCAAATATCCATTTGAAACAATTTCTTTATTAAAACATGATAATATTAGTGAATATCCATAATTTAAGCCATGGTTTATTGAAATATCTAAACTTCTTGAAAAGTCCATTCCAAACAAAGAATTAAAATATACTTTTGCAGCATGACCTTCTCTATTACTTATATCATTTATTTCCACTTGTGAAATATATTCATCTAACAACTTAAAGTTTTTGCATTTAAATCTTTTTAAATTATCTCTTTGATTTCTTATTTTTTCCTTCACTATTTCCTGCCATAACTCCCTCATGTAAGCTTTTCTCCATTTTATTTGAGATCTTATTTTAGAACTTGTATCATGACAGCCATAATAAGGTAATAATTCTGAACTTGGATTTCTTCTTTCATCGCAGAAGACAATTTTAATTTTTCTTTTTACCATTTCATTAAGGAGAGCTGCTGTCAATGAGACAGCAGTTGACTCAATAACTAAAGTATGAATTTCTCCTAAATGAACTTTTGTAGTTTTTTCATTTCTAATAACTAAATATCCTAATTTTAAATCAAGTTTTGATGTACTTGATATGACCACTATTCTCCAACTCACTTTTAAAACTCCCTTACTTATTTATCCAAAAATACTCTCTTTTCAAATAATCCTGTTGGTGATTGATTTACAATGCAAAAGCTATTTTCAAGAATTTTTGATTTATTTAATTGCATATTATATTTTTTACTATAATTATGTGTATATTTTGTATTAAATTCACCTTGTTGATAATTTAAACATTTTAATATTTCTTGTACAAATCTACTTTTAGCATAATTATTTAACATGATGAAGTCTTTTAATTTATTACAATCTTTTATATAAATGGGTAGTGTACTCTTATATTTTGAAAAAATTCCTGTTTCTATTTTTTCAGAAATCTCTTTATACAATTTTCTAATCTTTTCTGATATTTCATTTTCACTTAAATCTCTATCATTTTTCTTCTTTTTAAGTATCTTTGGAAGTTTTTCTAAAAATTTTTCTTCTATCATTCTTTCATCTTTATAAATTAATTTTAAATTTTCTAAATTCTTATATATTTTTCTATAAGTTTCATAATTTTCTTTTGTTAAAATAATTTGAATTCCATTTTGAACTGTTATATTATTCATTGTTTTAGAATTTATATAATATTCATGCCCATTACTAAAAATCAAAGATTTATAATTTAGCTTACTTATTAAAACTTTTGGTTCTTGTAACTTCAGTTCTTCTTTACAGTATTTTTCTAAATCTTCTTTTGCTGTAATAGATTTTTTTATATAAATAGGCAAAGTTTCTATACTTCTAATTCTTTTCTTTTTCTCTGTGTATTCAACTATGAAAAAGTAACAGTTTTTTATTTTGTCATAACCACCATATTTTGTATTACTCAATATACCAGATGATTTTAATGGACGTAATTTATCTTTTTCTGAAGATATATTCTGATCACTGAATCCTCCTTTTTGTTCATATGAGGCCCTTGTAAATAAAGGTCTTATTTTATAGATATATCTTTCAATTTTTGAAATCATTGTATCAGGATTCCATACATCATTTTCTCTCTCAAAAACTCTATTCAAATTATATGCTCTATTATCTTTTTTTCTATCTTTTATAAAATTATACGGATTATCAGTAAATAAAGTATTATATATATTTCCCGTTACAATATTCAAATATCCGTCATGAGCATGATGATAGTCATTTAATTCTCTAAATTTATAAATACCAAATTTTTGTCTAAAATCAGATGTAAGTCCTGCTTTTACATAAACTATTCTTGTATCACTTCCAAATATCATCTTCAATAAATCTGCCAGAACTTTTGTAGCCTGTCTTGTTTCAACTATTTGTCTACTTATAAATCCTGCTAATTCATCATCTGAAAATCCTTCAGTTCTTGTTAATCTTTCATATTTAGTATTACTCATTAGTCCTCTTTCTTTTAAAGAAGTCCATAAAGCTTTACACTTAGCTTGTATACTTTTATCTATAGGGTATACATCTGTTTTATCAGCATTTATCTGTTTTTTTACCAAAACCGTATTATCAAAACTATCATCTTTTATTTTAGATTGAGGATATATGTGATCAATATCGTATAAATTATCATTCATCAAATCTTCCAGTCTAATAACTTCACCACTATACATACATCTTCCAAGCTGTAAATAATATAAATAAAGTTTCTTAGACTTTAAATCATCATTTGTTCTGTCTTTTAAATTTTTTTCTAATTCTTTAACAGAATCATCATTTTTTATATTTTTATATAATTCTAATAATTTATCCTTTCTCTTTTCTGTTCTTTTTTTCTCAGTTTGAGTGTCCCTCGCCATTTCAATAAATACTTTTTTAGGAGATTTATTAGTTACTTTTTTTATTTCTTTCACTATTACTAAAGCTCTCCAAATCATTTTCTTTACACTAGGAGATACTTGTAAATCTTTTACCAAATCTCCATAAATTATATTTTTTTCTTCTTCATTTACTCCATTATATTCTTTTATTCTATCTGAAAAATCATATTTATAACTTAATAGTTCCATGATATTTTCATTTTTTCTCCATAACATTTCAATTATACTTATGAGTTCTCCTGTTTCTTCATCCATTGTTTCAATTTCTGTCAAAAATTCTTTAGATAATCTTGACCAATCTTTATATTTTAATTTTAAAATTAATTTCATCTCTTCAGATGTAACTTTTTCTGGGTATTTCTCTTCTATTTTTGATTTTATTAATCTTTTTTCTTCACCATATAACGTTATCCATAAAATGATATCTTCTATCATTTTCTTATAATCATCTTTTACTATTTTTTCTTCTCCGAATATTTTTCTCATATCTATATAAGAGCCTAAAGAAGTATTAAATGTTCCGTCAATTCCTGTTATTTCTGTTTTAGTAGCAACTATATTCTGACTTTTTAAAAATTCAATCAGAGTTTTCATTCCTATTTTTTTATTTTTTTGAAATAATTCTGTATATATTTTTTGTTTTAACTCTACTTCTATTTTCTCTCCTCTTATTTTTAAATTATTCAATTCATTTAACACCATGTATTTTGTATAAAGTAGAGAATTTTTAGGTATAACATCTTTTTCAGGCAAATATGTACACTTGTTTGTCATTCTTTTTATAAATTTTTCTGCTGTTTTAGAAATATCTACCATTTTTTCAAAATTCCAAGGAAGTATTTTTCCATATTCCTTTCTTTCAATCCATGCAAAAGGACTTTTTGAATTTAAAGGCCCTACGTAATAAGGAATTTTAAATTTGAATATCTTCATTATTTTTTCTGATACTGATAATCCTGTTTCATCTTTTTCAGTAAGCCATGTAAAATATTTCTCAGCATTTTTCAATATCACTTCTAGTTCTTTCTGATGTACTTGTCTTGGTATTACTCCGTTATCCTTTATTTTTTGTTTTGGAAGAAAACTATCCAGCTCTATTTTATTCAATATATTCTTTACAATTGCATCAGTATTTTCATCATTAAAATATGATTCTATTTTGTTATAAAATTCTTCTTTTTTATTCTTTTTTGCATAGTTTTCATACAATCCATTTTCTGAAAAAACCTCTTTATACGCTTTTTTATCTAATTTTTTCAATATATCCTTTAATACTTTCAAATCCTTTTTATGTTCATCATAAAGCTTAACTTTTGAATAGGATAAATATTTATCTTCTTTCAAAATATTCTGTAATAACATCCAATCATAAATAGCTTTTGCTTTTTGAACAAATAATATTTTTTCTCCTAAAATACTTTCATATTCTTCTTCTTTCTCATCATAGTTTCCTTTTGAGAAAGCTATCTTTGCCTCTTCATACTCCTTATCATCAAATATAGTGGACATTTTTGCTTCATTTCCAACAAGTAATTTCCATATTTCCTGATATATTTTATTTTTCTCTTCTTCCAGTAATTCGCTTAATTTTTCTTTCTTTTTTGTTCTACTTAACATTTTATCTGTTAAAATTTCTTTTATTGCTTGTAATGAAGCACTTGATTTTATTTTAAAATCTATATTTAATTCTTCATTTAAATATTTTACAAATTCATTAAAAATATCATCGAAATCTAAATTATCTGATAATTCACCTTCGAATAAAAAATGTCCTCTATGTGATAATATATGAGCTATTGCTAAATATAATTTTCTTATTTCAAAAGCACTTTCTTTATTATCAATCAAAGCTTTTCTTAGGTGATAAATTGTAGGATATTCCATGTGATAATCTTGATCTGTATAATTTTTGTCCATAAAAAGTGTGTTTTTATTTTTGACAGTTTTATCTTCAATAAAATACTGGCTCTCTTTCAATCTCTGAAAAAATCCAAAATCTTTTTTTGACATTTCTGCACTAAATAGAGTCTGTAATAATTCTATTCTATTTTTTTTCCTTTTTAATCTTCTTCTTGACGTTCTGAAAATTCTTCTTTCTGATGCTGTATTTCCCATATCAAATAAATGTGTTCCCCACATAAATTTTTTATTGAATCTTAAAATATCGTATTTTTCATTTGTAACTGCCCAACCAATAGAACTTGTTCCTAAATCCAAACCTAAATAGTAATCTTCAAATTTTTTCATTTTTTTCCTCCTAAAATTATTGACTTTCAGAAATTTATGTGTTATAAATTAGTAAATCAGAATACTATCTGAATTTACATTACGAGTTCAAATAAAAATTTTTTGAAATCGTCATTATGACTCTGCGAGTGCAGATTTTAAAGCCTATATAAAAGGCTTTTTTATTTTTCATAAGATTTTTTCTTATAAAAATATTTGTTTTCACTTTAAGTTTAACACATTTTTCGTAAAAGTCTAGACCTAATATGTTTTTTATTTCACATTTTCCCAACAAAAAAAAGAGACCTCTCAAAGAAAAATCCACAAAACATATGGAAAATTATATTTATAAATTATTTATAATTTCAAATATTCCACTTTGACATAGTCTCTTTTTTATATTACATTATTTTTATCTGTTCTTTAAAACAAGCTCAGCAATATCTTTTGCTCTTAAGTTATAGTTATTTAACATTGTTTCTCCATCAGCACTTTGTCCAAATACATCATAGATTCCATGCTTTACAACTTTTGTAGGGTGCACTTCTGACAAGTACTCTGAAACAGCACTTCCAAGTCCTCCTACTACTGAATGTTCTTCACTTGTTACGATAAATTTACATTCTTTTGCAGCTTTCAACACTGTCTCTTCATCCAGAGGTTTTATAGTAGACATATTTATTACTCTTGCTTTTATTCCTTCTTTTTCAAGTAATTTAGCAGCTTCTGCAGCTTCGTAGACCATAAGTCCTGTAGCGATTATGGCAACATCATTTCCTTCAGTAAGAGTATGAGCTTTTCCTATTTCAAATTTATAGTTTTCATCAAATAATACAGGAATATTCAATCTTCCCAATCTTACATAAACAGGCCCTTCATATTCTGCAACTGCAAAAATCATTTTTTCAGTTTCAACAGCATCAGCAGGAGATAATACGACCATTCCAGGTAATGATCTCATTAAAGCCATATCTTCTACCGACTGGTGTGATCCTCCATCTTCTCCTAATGAAACTCCTGCGTGAGTAGGACATATTTTAACATTTAATTTAGGATAAGCAACACTGTTTCTTATCTGGTCAAATGCTCTTCCTGCAGCAAAATGTGCAAATGTTGATGCAAAAGGAATTTTTCCTGTTGATGCTATTCCAGCTGCAGTTCCTATCATATCAGCTTCTGCTATACCTACGTTTATATGTCTTTCAGGGAATTCTTTTTTAAAAAATACTGTCATTGTTGATTTTGATAAATCCGCTTCCAATACTACTACATCTTTATTTTCTCTTCCTAATTTAGCTAGTGCTTCTCCATATGCCTGTCTAGTTGATTTCTTTTCCATTATCCATACCTCCTATTGTAATTCTTCCATAGCTTTTTTATACTCTTCATCATTTGGAGCAGCCCCGTGGAATCCTGCATTATTTTCCATGAAAGAAACTCCCTTACCTTTTACAGTATTAGCAATTATTGCTGTTGGTTTTCCCTTTACAGTTCTGGCTTCAGCAAAAGCTTTTATTATTTCATCATAATTATGCCCGTCTATTTCTATTACGTGCCAGTTAAATGCTTTAAATTTATCTGCAACTGGAGAAACATCCATTACATCAGATACTTTTCCGTCAATTTGAAGATTGTTGTAATCTACGATTGCAACTACGTTATCAAGTTTGTAGTGAGCCGCTGTCATTGCCGCTTCCCATATTTGACCTTCCTGTAATTCTCCGTCTCCTAATATTGCATACACTCTGTAGTCATTTCCGTAAATTTTTGCACTTATAGCCATTCCGTTTGCTGCTGAAAGTCCTTGTCCCAGAGATCCTGTTGACATTTCAACTCCTGGAAGTTTTTTCATATCAGGGTGTCCTTGCAATGGTGAATGCCATCTTCTTAAAGTAGGTATCAGATCCTTGCTTGCATATCCTTTTTCTATCAATGATGCATAAAGTGCTGGTGCGGCATGCCCTTTACTTAATACAAATCTGTCCCTGTTTTCCATTTTTGGATTTGCAGGATCAATATTCATTTCATTCCAGTATAGTACAGCCATAATATCAGCTATTGATAATGATCCTCCAGGGTGTCCTGATTTAGCTCTGTAAATCATTTCAATGATGTCTCTTCTTAAGTCTTTTGCAATTTTCTGCAACTCTTTAATTTCCATAAAAACCTCCATTATTATTATTTTTTCTAGTTTATATAATCACAATATATGTAATTTCCATAATTATAGTACCTGCAATCCTTATTTCTTAAAGTACAGGCTATTTTATCCGGAACAGCTTCAATTATTGAATATCAATATATCAAAACCTTATACATTCACTCTAGTCTTCCTTTTTCAGGTTATAGAAGAACAGTGATGCTGCGAATAATATCAGTGCCACAACAAGCGTCACTTTAACTCCAAATTCTGTTGCACCTTTTACACCTTCGGTATTATTGTTTCCCGCAACAAGTAAAGTCGACTGTACAACCTGCTGTACCAGAAATGCAAGTTTAAGGAACATTCCCTGTATTCCAAACATGAATCCTTCCAGACTCACTTTTTTAGTTTCCGACAGTTTTGCAGAAATTTCACTTAACATAGCCTGAGGAAAAATAAATGCGGCTCCACTCAATCCTGTTCCACAGATTATGAAAAATACGTAGGCAAAGATTGAAGTATTTTTATTTATAAATAACAGTCCAAAAGTTCCAACTATTAAAAGCAGCATATCTGCTATCAGTACCTTCTTATATGAATATTTTTTCCCAAATTTATTTGTAATCGGGAAAAACAGTCCTGCCATTCCAAATAGTATAACCGATATTACCGTAAGGAATTTTATATCCTTCTGCATTACTGCACTCAGATAATATGTCAAATCTCCACGAAGTATATTAAATCCACAGAAGAAAAAGAAATATCCTAAAAAATACAGTATAATTTCCTTATCCTTTAAATGTGAAACAGATTTCATAAATCCAAGTGATTCACTTTTAGGACGGTTCTGTGTCAGCTGTTTCTCCTTAAGGAAAAATACACATGCATAAATCCCAAGCACTGACAGTATCGTAATCAGAATAACTGTTTTACGTATTCCAACTTCTGTATTCATGACTCCGTTTACCATACCAAATTTTGATATGAGAATTCCCGGAAGAACCATCGCCACTCCGGTAAATATCAGCCTGAAGGTTGACTGCATTGTAGACAGGTTCAACCTTTCTTCCTTATTGGTAGCCAAATCAGGAATTAAGGCATTGTAAGGTGCGGCAACAAGAGTATATGCCGTAAAATAAAGTCCTCCAACAATTGACAGATAAATCAGCGTTGCCATTTGTGAACTTTTTACAGGATAAAAATACATGATTGTAAGAAGTCCAAGCGGCAATCCTCCTATTAACATGAATATTGACCTTTTACCAAAACGTGATTTTGAATTGTCAGATAAATATCCCACAACAGGATCTGACACTGCATCAATAATTCTGGCAAAAATAAATGCCAGGACAAGATACTGAGGTTTCAGTAACGGAACAAGATTCTTTTCTGTTTCAGGTGGCAAATAATAATATGAAAGCCACTGGTTATAAATCTGGTCTATCATAAAATATGAAACCCCAAGACCATAAACAATATATTTACTTTTTGTCATTTTAGACATATTTTTCTCCATTTTCCAAAGTATTTATTTCAAACACTTTTTCTCTTTAATCTGCTTTTTTATTTTATTCATTATCATCAAAATCAAAGTCAGAAAATTTTTCATAGTATTCTGAACCTTTATCATTGGCATTTTCATCCGCTTCCACTTTTACAGTTTCTGCTTCCTGCCCAGTTTTCTTATCAGTCTCTTCCTGAGTACTGTTTACTGCTTTATCTTTAAGGAAATTTGCAACTGCTTCAGTATACTCTTCCTTATAATCCTGTTCTGCATATATTCTTGTATGTGAACCTCTTTCAAAAACCTTCAGCTGAACATTCTTATTTTGAGCTATTTCGTTATATTCTTCCATAAGCATACCATAAGTTGTAGCCTTGTCACTCTTAGTCTGTATTATAAGGGTAGGTATTCTTCTTAGCAGATATGAGAGTCTTAATTTATCCAGCTTGTTTCCAACCCTAAAATTAAACACTCTGACAACAACACTTACAATAAACTTTGGAACTCTTCTTTTTTTAGCATCTTCCTTTACTTTTTTTCTTATATTTGAAATGGAACTGTCAATTATCATCTTATCCACTTTTATACCTTTTTTTCTAAGTCCGTTATTGAATATCTTTGCCGCAATTGCAGAACCCATTCCACCTTGTGAAAATCCATAAAGAACAAAATTATTTTTTCCAAATTTTTCATTCAGCATAAGCATTGTATTGTAAATATCCTGGCCAAAACAGTATCCCATTTTAGTTCTTGAAATGTCTGATTTCCCGGAATTTCTCAAGTCCGGAATAAAGAAACTGTATTCCTTATCAAGAGAAGTATCTTTGAATATTTGCAGATATTGTAACGCAGCGAGTCTGTTAACTCCCCTTCCATGAGAAATTATCATAGTCTTTTCTGCATCCTTATTTTCCAACAGCCATCCATGAAGCTGTATTTTCCCTGATTTATAAGGTATTTCCTTATAGTTATACCCGTAATCCATTGGATTTACTTTATCCTCTATGTTATATTTCATCCGAAGTTTCTTACTGTTGTAAACTTCTTCCAAAGTTATTCTCGGATATTTTTCAATCTGATTTATAAAATATCTTATTGACATATATGCCAGTACAAAGAAAAATATCATAAACAGTACATTTATCGTAATTAATACTCCCATTATTACTCCTCCTATTTAAACTTTTTCTGATTTATAATTAGAGGGTTCAGTTTTTCCTTTTCATTTAAAAACAGTTCCTTTAGCAGAAACCCATTTTTTTCTATCTTAACTTTTTCTGAATGTACATTTTTTTCAATATTCTTCCAGTTTACAAAAATTTTTTCATCATTATTTTTCTTTTCATACTTTTCTGTTTCTTCTTTCACATCTGACTTTTCATTGTAAACCTTCTTTTTTTTCTTAAGCTGCCTGAGATATTCCTGCCCTCTCTGATTAAATCCCAGAACCCTTATATAGGCCAGTTCAAAATCAACTGCTTCCTTTGTTATATTAAGCAGAATATTCAGTACTATTCTTTCTATTCTTTTTATTGAAAAATTTCTTGATTTTACTTCCTTCAGAAAAACTTCATATGTATTCGATTTACTAACGCCTCTGTATATTCTAGCATATATTTCGTCGTTCATATCATATATTTTTATTATTTCTTTCTTTGTTTCCATTAACAATTTATATTTTAAAAATTTAAACATGCTTTCCCTTAAATTTTTCCATTTAAGCCCTTCATTTTCCTTTTTTTCTAAGCCATAGTTTTTTTGTAGAAGTTCATATGTTTTTTCAGGAATAAAATCCCTTACATTTTTAGGATTTCCATCTTTTTCCATCAGAACTTTTCTTATAAATGTTGCACTTGCAATGCTTTTTCTGGCCTTTTCTATTTCCATTTCGTTGTAATCTGAAATTTCCCTTTGGATAATATAAGGCTTTATATTAAAATTTTCCTTTTTCATTGTTCTCATATACTCAAGGGCAAGTATATTATTTGATTTTACAGCATCACCATAACCATATTCCGACAATGCCAGTTTCTGGGAAGTGCTGTAACTGTTCCCTTTCTTCATAAGTTCCATCAGGTTCTTTTTATAGTCTTCCCTCTCCTGCAGTTCGATTATCCTGTCCAGTACTTCAATATCCTTTTCCTCAGCTCCAAAAACCTGAAAATCCATTTCAAGATAATCCAGTATTTTTGTAGACATTTTAGAAAAAATTTCAGCATTCTGGACAGAATAGTACAACGGCAGTTCCACTACCATATCAACCCCATGATTTAATGCCACTTCTGTCTTCTGCCATTTATCAAAATATGAGAAATCCCCTCTCTGAACAAAATCTCCACTTACAACTGCCACTATCAGCGTATCTTTTTCCATTCTTCTCTTTATTTCTTCTATCTGGTACAGATGGCCATTATGAAAAGGATTGTACTCTGCAACTATGCCTATTTTTAGCAATTTTATTCTCCTAAATTTTATTTCTTTTTTACATTCTACTATATTTAGTATAACATTTCAAATATTTCTATTTTTTGTATGTAATTTTCTAAATATAAGTGGTATAATATTTTTAAAATAACATAAATTGAAAATCAAATTTCAGAGAAAATAAGGAGGTCTTATAATGCAGCCTACAAAAGAATGGTTAGAAAACTGGGAAAAGGTTAAAGATAAGTTACAGCCTAACAGTAATCTTGAAGAATACTTCACTTTGAAGGAAATTGCCGGAAAAGAATTAGATGTTATGGACATTGGACCATGCTCCATTCCTACTGGAGAATTTCTAGTTGCGGATCCTCTTGTCTATTTAGTTGACAGGGATGAAAAAACATATTTCAAAAGGATTCCCACTGGTGAATTCAGAATAGAAGTCTGTGTTATGAAAGCTGATGACAGCGATTGTGACAGATATGCAGCTGTCAGATTAAAATTTAATGACAATGAAATCAGTTACTTTGAAGAAGCTCTGGCAGGATACGAAAATTTAGAAAATGTAGAAGAAGGAGACTTTTTTGGATTTTATGTTGATGCAGGACTTGGATGTATCTGTGATAAAAAATTACATGATTTATATTGTGATTTTAATGAAAAGTGGTTAAAAGAAAATCCTGACGGAAATCTTTATGATAACTATTTTGCAGATTTATTTCAAAAAAGTTATGAAAATAATCCTAAATATCAGAGAGATGGTGGAGATTGGATAAACTGGACAATACCTGGAACAGATTATCACCTGCCTTTTTTTCAGACAGGAATTGGAGATGGAATTTATCCTGTGTATTTGGCTTATGACAAAGACAATAATGTCTGCCAGCTTATCATTGAATTTATTGATATTGAACTGGCCTATTCAGAAACTGTTGAAGAAGATGAAGACGAAGAATAGAAATATCTCTTTATCTGAAGGCATAAAAATAATAGTTTTTAACGGAGCAAAGTCTTCAAAAAGAGAAAAAAATTATTTATCTACAATTAGCCAGGACACTGAAAAAATTGCTGTACAATCTGCTAAAATACTAGTTAACACAATAAAAAATAAAGAAATTTAGGAGACCAATTATGAAAAAACTTGAAACTTATCAGCAAATACTTAATAAAATAAAAGAAGAAAAATATTTTTTATTATATGTTTCAATGAATACTTGCAATGTCTGTCACTCTGATATGCCAAAAGTTGAGAAAATTGTTAATGAAAAAAATTTTACCGCTTATCATATCGAAGCATCTGAAATTCCTGAAGCTGTTGGACAATTAAGCCTATTTTCAGTCCCAGTAGTTATTCTATTCTATGAAGGCAGGGAGATACATAGACAGGCTAAAATCATTGACTTTGAGGAATTAAATTATAGAATGGAACAGATACGTGAAAATAAATAAATCAAGAGAAAACGGGTATATAATATTTGAGATTTACACAAATTTATTACATACCCGTTATATTTTTTAAATAAACATTTTATCCGTTCTTTTCTTTTGCTAAACTATATCATTCTATTGTGCCATATTTGTGTCTATTTTATTTGAATTGCCTTTGTTTTATTTTCCCAACAGTTTCAGTCCATATGATTTAAAAATCCCTTCAGCCTTTTCCACTTCTTCCCTTGTAGGAGTTTTTACATCTTTAAGTTTATAGTCTTTTCCAAGATTCTCCCACTTGTAAGTCCCCATCTGATGAAATGGCAGAATATCCACTCTTTCTATATTTTTGAACTGTGACACAAACTTAGCCCATTCATGCAGATCTTCTTCATCATCTGAATATCCTGGAACAAGTACATACCTCACCCATACAGGCTTATTTATGCTTGAAAGGTATTCTGCAAATTTTAATGTGTGCTCCAGACTCACAGAAGTCAGTATCTTGTATTTCATGGGATTAATATGCTTTATATCAAGAAGTACCATATCAACATATTCCAGTACTTCTTTAGCTTTTTCATCAAAAATGTATCCTGAAGTATCCAGTGCTGTGTGAATTCCACTTTCCTTACACAGTTTAAACAGCTCTATCAGAAACTCAGGTTGCAGCAGAGGTTCCCCTCCTGAAACAGTAACGCCCCCACTTCTTATAAATCCTTTAACTTTGAGAATTTCCTTCATAACTTCTTCCGGTGTCATCATGTATTTCTTGTCCTTCATATTCCACGTATCGACATTATGACAGTAAAGACATCTCAGAGGGCACCCCTGCAGGAATAGGACAAATCTTATTCCAGGCCCGTCTTTTGTTCCGAAAGATTCAAAAGAGTGTATATATCCCTCCATAATTCATTCTTCCTCATTTTCTTCTGATTTATTTGTTAATTTTTACCTCATAGTAAATAATGCCGCCAACTATCGTTTAAGATAGCCATGCGACATTATTATATAATATTCTGTAATTCTTTTCAATTAGAATTTGCTTGATATAGTTCTGTTAATTACATCCAGCTGCTGTTCCTTAGTAAGTTTTACAAAGTTTACTGCATATCCGGAAACTCTTATTGTAAGCTGTGGATAATTTTCAGGTCTTTCCATAGCATCTTCAAGAAGTTCTCTTCCGAATACGTTTACATTTAAGTGGTGTCCTGTCTGATTGAAATATCCGTCTAACAGTCCTACCAAGTTCCCTTTTTTCTCATTTTCATTTTTACCTAATGTTTCAGGTGTTATTGCAAATGTATATGAAATTCCGTCATTAGCATCTTCAAATGGTAATTTTGCCACTGATGCAAGTGATGCCACTGCCCCTCTTGTATCTCTTCCATGCATAGGGTTTGCTCCAGGTCCGAAAGGCTCTCCAGCTCTTCTTCCGTCAGGAGTATTTCCTGTCTTTTTACCATATACAACGTTTGAAGTTATTGTCAATACTGACTGAGTAGGTATTGCATCTCTGTACATTTTATGACTTCTTATTTTGTTCATGAAGATTTTAACTACATCTACTGCAAACTGGTCTGTTGCATCATCGTTGTTACCAAATGGAACATATTCCTTTTCAACAACGTAGTCAACTGCATCTCCTTCTTCATCTCTTACAACTCTTACTTTTCCATACTTGATGGCAGCAAGTGAATCTGCAATTATTGAAATTCCTGCGATTCCAAACGCTTCAGTTCTCTTGATGTCAACATCATGTAATGCCATTTCAAGAGCTTCATAAGAATATTTATCATGCATGTAGTGGATAATGTTCAATGCTTTTACATAAGTTTCAGCAAGCCAGTCTAATAATTTATCAAATTTTTCCCATACTTCATCAAATTCAAGATATTCTCCTTCAACTTTTTGGAACTGTCCTTCAGGAGTAACCTGTAATTTAGATTTTTCATCTTTTCCACCATTTATAGCATAAAGTAATGCCTTAGGTAAGTTTACCCTTGCTCCAAAGAACTGCATCTGCTGTCCTATTGCCATAGGTGAAACGCAACAGGCTATTCCATAGTTATCTCCAAACTGAGGTCTCATTATATCATCATTTTCATACTGAACTGATGAAGTATCTATAGATACTTTTGCACAGTATTTTTTCCAGTTTTCAGGTAATTTTTCACTCCATAATACTGTCAAGTTAGGTTCAGGTGATGTCCCCATGTTATAAAGTGTGTGCAGAACTCTGAAACTGTTCTTAGTTACAAGAGATCTTCCATCAAGTCCCATTCCACCGATTGATTCAGTAACCCATACTGGATCTCCTGAGAATAACGCATCATATTCAGGAGTTCTTAAGAATCTGATAAGTCTCAGTTTCATTACGAAATGATCCATAAATTCCTGAGCTTCTTTTTCAGTAATTCTTCCTTCCTGTAAGTCTCTTTCTATATAAATATCAAGGAATGTAGAAGTTCTTCCTATACTCATTGCCGCACCATTCTGATCTTTAGTTGCCGCAAGGTATGCAAAATAAGTCCATTGGATAGCTTCCTGTGCTGTTGAAGCAGGTTGTGAAATATCATATCCATATGCTTCTGCCATTCTCTTTAAAGCTTTTAATGCCTTAATTTGTTCGAACAGTTCTTCTCTCAATCTTATTTTATCTTCAGTCATTTCAGCCGGATCGCATTCCTTAAATCTAGTTTCACGTTCCTCTATAAGTCTGTCAACTCCGTAAAGTGCAACCCTTCTGTAATCCCCGATTATTCTTCCTCTTCCATAAGCATCAGGTAATCCTGTAATAATTCCTGTATGTCTTGCTTTTTTTATACTGTCAGTATAAGCTGAGAATACTCCGTCATTATGTGTTTTTCTATATTTGCTGAAGATTTCCTCAGTTTGTGGATCCAATTTGTATCCAAATGACTCAAGACTGTTTTTAACCATTCTCAATCCTCCGTTAGGGAAAATTGCTCTTTTTAATGGTGCATCAGTCTGAAGTCCTACGATTTTTTCCAAATCCTTATTAATATAACCAGGACCATATGCATCTATTTGAGATGGTATTTTAGTTTCAGCATCATAAATACCTTTTTCTCTTTCTACCTTAAATTTTTCCATAAGCGATTTCCACATTGCTGTAGTAGCTTCTGTGGGCCCTTCCAAGAAACTTTCATCCCCTTGATATTCTGTGTAGTTTCTTCTGATAAAATCTGTTACGTCAACTTCTTTACTCCAATTACCTTCTTTAAAACCTCTCCATGCGTCCATTATTATGTAACACATCCTTTCTATATTAAGTATTTTCATTTGTGTAATTATTATAACTTATTTCGCTTTGAAAATCAAAGCTTTTTTTTAAATTTTTTTATACACATGTGACTTTTTTGTTTTTTTATTGATTTTTTACACGTTTATTTTTATAAAATTTTATTTTTTTACATATTTAACAATCTATTTTCGACTGAAAAAACGTTAATTTTGTTGTATGTGCAAATTGACAAAAATAAAAAAAAAAGGTAAAATTTCATATATAATTTTCATATCTGTTATATTAATTTTTGAAAAAATAATTAAAAATTACTTTGAAAGGAGAAATAATTTTATGCAAAAAAATAAGGAGAAAAGTTTAACTCTCCTATCAGTCTTAATTGGTATTGCCGGTGCTATTCCAGTTGCGGCAAGTTCATTTTACATAGTTCTGAAATTTGGTGCATTACCCTGGCCCACAATAATGGTGACATTAATTTCAATATCACTGCTTAAACTTTTCAAGAGAAATAATATGAAGGAAATTACCGTTACACATACAATCATGAGTGCAGGTTCAATGGTTGCAGGAGGTGTTGCATTTACTCTGCCTGGATATCTGCTTTCAGGAGGAGATTTAAAGGATATTGATAAAATGCTTCTTTTCTTTACAATATTAACTGGAAGCATTCTGGGAGCCTTCCTCTCGTATATTTTCAGAAAAAAACTTATTGAGGAGGAAGGACTTGAATTTCCAATTGGGGAAGCCGCCTATACGCTTGTAACTTCAGGAAAAAATAAGAACAGCATGAAAATTGTAGGAATTGGAACCCTTATAAGTTCTGTCGTATCTATTTTCAGGGATTTCAGTTTCTTTAAAGGAAAAGCACCTTTTATTCCCACTGTCTATACATTAAAAAATGGATTATTAAGTTTCTATGTTTCACCACTTTTACTTGGAATCGGATACATTCTTGGATTTACAAATACATTTATATGGTTTCTTGGAGGAGCTTTTATTCATTTTATAGCATCCCCAATTGCCAAGTTTAAAAACATTGCCGACTTTGATGTCATGAAAAACAGTTTTGGAATGGGATTTATGATAGGTATAGGAATTTCAATAATAATAAAAATTTTGTTACCTAAAAAACAGGAAATAAAAAAAGGGAAGAATACTAAATCATCAAAAATGTCTTCCATAAACTCTGCTCCTGTTTTGGGAATTCTTATAATTTTTGCATTTGTTATGATTTCAATGATTTACAAAATTTCTATATTTCTGTCACTTGTTGTAATTATAATATGTATTCTATGTGCGGCAATTGCTGGATATTCCACAGGAAAAACAGGTATAAATCCAATGGAAATTTATGCAGTAATTTCAATACTTGCAATTGCTTTTTTAAACAGACTTCTTAACGGCCTGAAAATAGGAAACTCAACTTTTTCAACAAACATAACGCTCCTTTCGTTATTCTTTATTGCCTGCATCGTTGCAGTGGCATGCGGACTTGCCGGAGATATTCTTAATGACTTTAAGTCGGGATTTAACATGAAGGTGCGTCCATTTGACCAGTTTATTGGAGAAATAATTGGTGCAACTGTAAGTTCTGTTGTCATAACATTCCTGTTTTTTATATTCTTTAATATATATAAGAACATAGGACCTAAAGAAAATAGTGATTTAATTGTTCTTCAGGCTTCAATAGTAGCTTCTGTAATAAAAGGAATTCCATTCATACATTTATTTTGGACAGGACTTCTGGCAGGGCTTATACTGAATATGCTCAATATTCCTGTACTTACTTTTGGAATAGGAATTTATCTTCCCTTTTATCTTACATTACCTGTTTTCATTGGAGGACTTCTTAATTCTGTTGCAAAAAAGATTTCAGAAAAGTTTTCTTCAGATGCTCTTCTGTTTGCAAACGGACTGATGTCCGGAGAAGCAATTACAGGAGTTATTTTATCTATCATTGCTTATGTAAAACTGTTTATTTAAACTGGACTGCTTACAATAAATTTCATTATAATGGATAAATCTAATAATAAAATTTTATAGGAGGTATTTATGCTTTTAGGATTTGATATAGGAAATACCCACATTGTTCCTATTTTCTATGATGATAACGGAGAAATCACAGCATCTTTCCGTATACCGACTGATTTGAAGTTTACTGAAGATACTTTGTTCATTATGCTAAAAAATCTTGCTGAAACTAAAAAAATTAATATTTCTGATGTTACAGACATTGTTGTTTCATCTGTTGTACCACACATTAATGAAGTGTTTGAATATCTTGGAAGAAAATTTTTCAGAACAAAGCCTGTTTTTATTTCTCTGGATAATATTAATGACGAGATAAAAATTTTGGAAGGAATGGAGAGAGGACTAGGAGCTGACAGGATTGTCGACATATTGGCGGCAAAAAGGATATATCCTGATAGAAGTCTTTTAATTATTGATTTTGGAACTGCAACTACCTTTGACATGATTAAAAACTCTACCTACATGGGAGGCTGCATTATTCCAGGCGTAAATTTATCAATAAATGCACTTTTTAACAATACTGCAAAACTGCCTAAAATTAAGTTTGAAAAACCTTCCACCGTTCTCGGAATAAATACTGTCACTCAAATAAATTCAGGAATATTTTACAGTAATGTCGGAGCTATAAAGGAACTCATTGCTAAATACAAAGAGGAAATACCGGAATCATATGTTATATCTACTGGAGGACAAGGTAAAGAAATATCAGATTTTATCCCTTCTGTAGATGAATATATCCCAAATCTTGGTGAGAAGGGAATATTTGAATTTTATAAACTTCAAAAAAATAAATAAAGGATTTAATATGAAATTTAATTTTAAAAAACTGACTATTGCCGTTATTATTCTCATAATAATAACTTTTACAGCATTAAAGATAACAAAAAGACTTCTTTATCATCCGTATAATATTTCAAAATTTGGAACTTTTGATAAAAATAAGGATGTCGTTATTGTTTTTCATGGAATATATGGAAAAGCTAAAACCTTAAATCATATTACTGATACGCTTGAAAAGGAAGGATATTCAGGAATTAATATACAATATCCTACAATTGAAGATACAGTTGAGAAAATTACTGAAAAATATATTGCTCCAAATATTGATTCTGTAGTAAAAACTGTGGAGGAAGAAAATATCCTAAGAAGAAAACAGGGACTTCCTGAAATCAAAATAAACTTCATTGTACATTCGATGGGAACCGGAATTTTAAGATACTATCTGAAAACTCATAAACTGAATAATCTTGGAAAAGTTGTATTTATTTCACCACCGTCGCATGGAAGCCAGCTGTCAGACAATCCAATATCTGATATTATTAAAGATACTTTAGGTGAAGCTGTCAAGCAGTTCAAGACTTCAAGTGACAGTTTTGTAAATTCACTTGGTGAGCCTGATTACCAATGTTATGTAATGATAGGAAATAAATCCGGTAATTTTCTATACTCTATTCTAATTCCAGGAATTGATGATGGAATGGTTCCTTTTAAAACTTCAAGGCTTAATAATTGTAATTATAAGGTTATTGAAAATGCCACACACACAACTATTTTAAAGGATCAAAGAACCTTAAATGAAATAGCGGATTACTTGAAAAATTAAAAATAAAAGAGATGTTTAATCGAATAAAATGCCTTAAAAAACTAAAAAACAGTCTTTCTTTTTATGGCAACACTTAATTTTCTTAAACATCTCTTTTTTTATTTTGATTTATTCCGGTATATACTATGTGTTTATATTCCCACTGGATCAATTAATTTTCTGCTGTTATTTCCCATTTCCCGTTTATTTTATCCAGTTCAAGCTCTATTTTGTCTACTCTATATGTTTTTACTCTATCTATTTCTTCTAAAATAACTTCTATCAAGTGTGGTAAAAATTTTTTTATAACTATTTCTTCCGCTTCTGTTTCATCCATCTGAAATATCTCTTCCATTTCCTCTTCGTTCAGATTTGAAAAAAGTTCTTTTATAAGTTTATTATCTACATTTTTTTCATCTAATATTTTTTCAACATCCAGTCTTTCAAAATCTATACCTTTTAACTCTACAGTAACATTTGCTTTTTTATTTGAAAGATAATTTATTTCATTTATTTTGTATTCTATTTCAGATAAATATTTATTTCCAAAAATGGAATATGCTTTTTCCAGTTCTTCATATCCACCTGCTCTTTTTGCAAGCTCATCCTTGAAAATTTCAGAATAATCTTCAGTAAAGAATCTTTTTATCTCTTTTTCAATTTCTGAATTATTTGTCTTCAGTTCTTTCTGAGTTAAGTTATTTCCTGTAACTTTATAATTTGCTCCAAAAATTTGTAGTGACATTACAGTTAAAAATAATATTACAATTTTTTTCATTCTAATTTTTCCTTTCTGTTGTATATTAAATTTTAAAAGATAGCTTTTATATATTGACTAACCTTTTTTATTTAATTTCGTTTTTGAAAATACAAAAGTTAAAATAAATGCTAATCCAAAAGCTGCAATTGATGCAAGCCAAAATGCAATTACTCCTTCTTTTATTGATAAAAATGCCAATGCAAGACCTCCAACTCCTATTCCGGCAGCCATAACATCAAATGCTACAGATATTAATGCTCCTACTGCTGAACCAACTAATGCCGCATAAAATGGATACATAAATTTTAAATTAGCACCAAACATCGCAGGTTCTGTTATTCCAAAGCAGGCAGATACTGTTGCCGATAATGAAACTGATTCCTGCTTTTTATCTTTCTTATAAAGAAAATATGTTGCAAATACTGCACCCGACTGTGCTATATTAGATAAAGCAATTAACGGCCATATAAATGTCCCGCCTCCTGTAGCAGATAATTGTAAATCCACTGCTATAAATGTATGATGCAGACCAGTTATTACCAATGGGGCATAAGCTGTTCCAAATATTAAAGCTCCTAAATATTTTAATCCAGGTGTCTTAAATAAAAATTGGAAAGCTCCAGTCAAATATTCTCCTAAAGTTCTTGCAACAGGGCCTATAAACAGTAGTGTTAATACTCCCGTTACTACTAAAGTTATAAATGGTACCCATACTAATTTTAACACTTCAGGCGTCCTCTTATTAAAGAATTTTTCAATATAGCACATTGCTATTCCTGCAAACATTGCTGGTAATACCTGTGCCTGATATCCTATCAGCATTATTTTTGAAAATCCTAGATTTAAAATATATTTCCCAGCTTCGACACTAAATGGATCACCTTTTTTAAATAATCCGGCATATTTTGCAGAACCGTCAATTAAAATATCTCTTAAATATACTCCTTTATCAGACAATTCCCTACTTGCTGATATATTTCCATAAACGTAGGCATTTAGCATAACTCCCGATACTAGCATTAGCCCTAAAACAATACCAAGAGCTTCATTACCTTTAAACTTTCTGACAGTTGACCAGCAAACTAATACAGGTAACATACCAAATACTGCTCCACCTATCCAGTCAGTAAAGAAAAGTACAACTCTTGCCACTTCAGAAACTTCCTTAAATGACTTACCTCCTAAAAATGGTAAACTTGCCTGTAAAAAGTTCCCCAATCCTAACATTAATCCTCCTGCTACCAGTGCAGGTATTAACGGTACAAAAATTTCAGCCAAGTGTGCAACCATTCTTTGAAGTAAAGGCTGTCTAGTCATTGCCGCTTTTTTTACATCTTCTTTTGAAGCAGATTCAATTTCAGATACTCCAATAAAATCCTTGTAAAAATCCCCAACATCATTTCCCATAATTACCTGAAATTGTCCTGCATTTGTAAATGTCCCCTTTACTGTAGGCAATCCCTGTATTTCTTTTATGTTTGCCTTAGATTCATCAACTAATGCAAATCTCATTCTTGTAGCACAGTGAGTAACACTGGCGATATTTCCTTTCCCACCTACAAGTTCCAAAAGCTTTTTAGCTTCACTCTGGTATTTCCCCATAGTGTCCTCCTAAAAAAATATTTTAATTATAAACCTCTATTTTTTTGACTTTCCATTAATCTATCTAAGATTACAATTGCAGTTGCACATTCTAATACAACTATTGCCCTTGGAACAATTACCGGATCATGTCTGCCTTTCACTTCTAGAATATCTGATTTTTTAGTTTCCAGATTTACTGTTTTTTGAGCCTTTGAAATTGAAGCTGTTGGTTTTATTGCAACTTTAAAGCTTATAGGCATTCCTGTTGAAATCCCCCCAATAATTCCACCATTATTATTCGTATATGATTTGACATTTCCCTTTTCATCGAAATACATCTCATCATTTGCTTCATATCCTGTCATTCTCGTAATTCCAAATCCTACTCCAAATTCAATACCTTTAGTAGATGGAATTGAAAATATCATTCTTGAAATTTCACTTTCAATCGATTCAAAAAATGGGTCTCCAATTCCAGGCTTCAATCCTGTAATCATCAGTTCCACAATTCCACCCAGAGAGTTTTCCTCTTCTCTTGCTTTCATTATGGCTTCTTCCATTTTTCGAGCCACTCCATCTTCCAAAGTAGGTAAAATCATTCCTCGTAGTTTATTAATATTTTCTTCAGTAATATCACCTTCTGCAAAATCTCTTTCTTCTATATCGTAAAGTGACTTTATGTGTGCTCCAACCAGTATTCCCTGGTTTTTCAGAAGCTGCTTTGCAATGGCACCGGCAAATACAATCGAAGTTGTTATTCTTCCTGAAAAATGTCCGCTACCACGAATATCATTAAATCCATCATATCTGTTCATTCCTGACCAGTCTGCATGACCAGGTCTTGGCTTTATTTTAAGTTCACTATAATCCTTAGATCTCTGATCTTTGTTTCTCACAATCATTGCAAGAGGAGTTCCTGTTGTCCTACCGTCAAAAAATCCACTCAAAATTTCAAATTCATCCTTCTCAACTCTAGGCGTTGTCAATTTTGACCTTCCTGGTGCCCTTCTTTTCATTTCTTCTGTAATAAATTCCAAATCCAGTTCTGTTCCAGCCGGAATTCCATCAATATTTACTCCCAATGCTGTTCCATGCGATTCCCCAAACAATGAAATTTTATAATTTTTCCCAAAATTTGCTGCCATTTTTTTCCTTTCTATTTTCCCACATTTTTATTTATCATCATTTTTTACAACAAAATCTTCTCCATTTACAAAAACTGCCTCATTATTGCTTATTGGAAGCAAATTTAATTTATTTTCATAAATTTTTATAGTTTCTTT
>ERZ773069.252-NODE-252-length-37175-cov-8.030334_pt1 | contig 37175 bp, 31 predicted proteins | sample MGYA00580619_ERZ773069 | MGnify/ENA primary metagenome ERZ773069 (study PRJEB29015, sample SAMEA2738007) | human oral metagenome | biome: human oral; feature: human-associated habitat; material: dental | place: China | collected 2108 ...
TTGGGGCTGTGGTTGGGGTTGGGGCTGAGGTTGCGGCTGTGGCTGCGGCTGTGGCTGGGGTTGCGGTTGGGGCTGTGGTTGGGGTTGGGGCTGAGGTTGCGGCTGTGGCTGCGGCTGTGGCTGGGGTTGCGGTTGGGGCTGTGGTTGGGGTTGGGGCTGAGGTTGCGGCTGTGGCTGCGGCTGTGGCTGGGGTTGCGGTTGGGGCTGTGGTTGGGGTTGGGGCTGAGGTTGCGGCTGTGGCTGCGGCTGTGGCGTTGGAGCAGTATCCGAAATCGTAATCTTGGTCACACGCACGATCTTTCTGCCGGTCTCCGTTACCTCAACAAGTGTCGGCTTTACCTTGAAGTCCTTTTGCAGCAGACCAGCCGCAACGGCTTTCCGCGTCGTGTACTCGGGAGCTGTGGCCGTATCGCTCCCCTTGGATGAGTTGAGTACCTCGACGCCGCCCGCGACCGTGGGCGCAATCACATAGTTCGTTTTATCTACGGCATCGTTCATCTTCGGATCGAAGGCGACTTGCAGCTTGTACTGATTGCCCGCTTCTGTAACGCCATTCAGCACGACCTTATCCGCCTTGTTCTCCGTGAGGTTCGTGGAGATGCGGAAGGTCGCGCCATTAAGAGCCCTCCGCGTATTGTTAAAGGTCAGTGTACGCTCTCCTGCGGGAGCAGTGTTCGGACACCTTTCGTTCGGCGCGGCAAATGCCATGTCGATCACGCCGCCGTTCGCCGAAAGGTGGAAGCCAAGCGGCTTGTTCTGATCCTCTGCCCAGTTCAGTCCGCTGTCCGTACTCGTCTCACCAAAATCCTGCGAATAGGGATTGGGATTAAAGAGCGTATAGGCATCCCCCTTCGGATACCACGTCGCCCCATCTGAAATTTCGAGACGCACGCCGCCGCGTTGATGCAGAGCCTTACCGTCTAGATCTGTAATCCCGCCCGCGAAGTAGGACTCCGTGCCCTTCAGATAGAGATTGACATAGCCGCCCTTCTCGTAGGAGTTATCAGGTCTGCCCACGAGAATATCGCCGCGCAGCTCCACCTTGCTCGTTTTGTCAGGATTGATCGTCAGAATCCCCGTCCAGTCCTGTGTGCCGTCCCCGTGACTGAGTGCCGCAAGGATATTGCCTGACGAATTTTTAATCTTGACATTTCCCTTGAGGATTGCCGTACGATTCGTATGCTGTGACGGGGGATCATCCTGATCTACGCCCTCCACCGTAATTGTTCCATTCTCAATATTCACATCATCCGTCACCGTTACATCTGCTGTATAAGTCTGGGACGCAGTGATCGACGCGGCGAGTGCCGTACTTGGCACAAACGCTGTGCCAAGTGTAAGTGCAAGGGCAATCTGTGCGCTGAGACGCATCTGCTTCTTTTCTACATTCGATTTCATTTCAATTCTCCTATTCCGATTGGTTCGTTTTGCTTGTCTGTTCCAAATAGAACTGCATGAGCCGCTCCGCCGCCGCGTGAAAGTACTGCGCCGCCGTGCGGTAGTCCTCCGCCTCCTCGGCGTGACAGCCCGCAAGGTAGGCAATGCGTGTCTCCCACGGCTCAGAGGGCGTGAGATCACTCCACGGCGATCCGCGCACGACCTGCCAATATGCCTCACGCACGCGCGGGTCTGCATAGCGAATCCAAGGCTTTCCCTCGTTGAGAAAATGCCAGATCGTGTACTGCGCGGAGAAATCCACGTCCCACGGCGCAAAGGCATCCATCATCTGCACATATTTCCGCCCGATCGGCAGGAACTCCCCGTCCAGTACATAGTTGAGTGCATCCTGCTCGAGCAGCGGGAATGATGCGCCGTACTCCTCCCATGCCGCGAGCGTATACGCCGTAAGCTGCTGTGCGCGCCAACGCGCGAGGTCGATGAGCATGACGCCCGCATTGAAATACGACCATCCCTTCATGCCGATCCGCGCCGCCTTCCGCTGCGCCTCTCCCTCGGGTGCGGCAGCGAGAGGCGCACCCGCGAGATCGAGTGACCAGAACGCCCCCATATGCCCAACGCAGAGGGTATCGGCGTCAAGGTAGAGGATGCGGTCTAGGCTCTGCGGCACAAGCTCCGGCATGAGAATTCGTGTGAAGACGCTGCGATTGATCCGCTCGGGCGATATGCCGCGCGGGAAGGAGATCTCGTCCAACGCCGCACGCGCGTCATAGATGTGGACGTCCGTCCATGGAAAGGCGACGCGGAATGCGTCCAGACGTTTGCGATCTGCGTCCGCAATCCCGTCGCAGACTAGGTGGAATCCAACATTCGCCCCCTCGCTCTGCATGGCAACGGATGTCATGGCGATGCCCGCATACTTCACATAACGCGCGTCCACACCGAATGCAATCTCGCAACGCATCATTTCCACCACTCTCTGAGATAAAAGGACAATATGCCCGTAGGATACATTTGCTTATACTATCATTATTTTCTCATATATAAGAAAAAATTCAATAAAAGTTGTCATAAACGCCGAAAGTATGTCATGAACGCAAAAGGTTTTAAATTGGACTTGCGCATCTCAATACTTTTTCATAGAATATTTTAAGGCGAAGAAGGAGGTTCTTATATGAAGATTGCTGTACTGGACGATAATGCTGATGATCTGCATGCGCTCTGCACGATGATTGATACCGTCTGCGCGGAGCAAACGCCGCGCCCCATGATCCGCGCGTTCACGGACGAGAGGAAGTTCCTCGCGCATATGTCCTCCGCACGCGCCGACATTGTTTTTCTCGACATCTATCTGAAGGAGCGCACGGGCATCCGTACGGCTCAGATTCTGCGCTCCTTCAATACAAGCTGCGCAATCATCTTCGTGACATCGAGCCGCGAGCACGCGGTCGAGGCGTTCGATGTGACAGCGTCGCACTATCTCATCAAGCCCGTGACGGAGGAAGGTGTCCGCGAGGCGCTCGCACGCACGCCATTTTTTAAGAAGGATCGCCCGACGATCGCGCTCACCATTGACTATACGGAGCAGCGCATACCAATCGAACAGATCCGCTATGTCGATGCCAACGGACGGCGCTGCTCCTTCCATCTGGCGGACGGTACGACGCTCGCCCCCTATATGACGATGGCACGCGCACGCGAGCTCCTGGAGCCTCTGCCGGTTTTCCTGTCCTGCCACCGCAGTCTGCTGATCAATATGGACTATATACGCCAGCTGACATCTGATGGCGTCCTGCTCTCGGACGGGACTCTCCTCCCCATTGCAACGCGCCGCACAATCGAGGTCGGTCAGGAATACCGCGCCTATATGCTGCGGAAGATGCGCGCAGGGTTTACGCCCTGAAATATTCTGCATGACGAGGTACTCCGCTTTCTCCGTCTGTATATAGGAGAGGATTCATGAATCTGCCGATTACATTTGAGTTGTTGCAGCATCCGCTCGCCGTTCCAATGGTGACGCTGTTCTATACGATTGTCCACGTTCTGCCCGGGAATCTGATCCGTCTCTATCTCTTCCGCCGCTATCTGCGCTTTTCCCCGCAGTTGGTTATCGCGGGGCTGCTCGTGCTCATCGGCATCGAGGCAGTCATCCAGATCGAGGCGGTCACGGTCTTCTCGCGGCGCATCGCCTTTCCGTTTCTCTTCTTTATCTTCTTCTATCTGGTTGCAGTTACACGCGTGCCAATTGCCAAGCAGATCTGCATCATCGCCCCGCTCGGTCTCCTCTGGTTCGGTATGCAGACGGCAGTCTTTGCCATCGAGGATGCCTATCCTGTATTTGAGATCCCATTCCTGCTCTCAGGGCTGCTCATCCTCGCAAGCCTGCTCGTCATCGCTCCGTTCTGCCTGTACTACGGGCGTACAGTCGCCGATCCGCTGCTCGCAGATGACTCCTTCGACGCCGTCTGGAAGCCGCTCGCATGGCTTGGTACGCTCATCCTGGTGCTCACCATTCTCCTGTCTCCGTTCAATGAGCTGCGAACAAATACGGCACTTTTCGTCCGTCTGAGTGCGGCAATCGGCGCATTCTGCTGCATTGGGCTTGCCCTCTACGCCATGAACGAACGCCTGCGGCAGCGCGCGCTGCGCGAGCAGCTTGCGCACGAGGCAGAGATGGCGGAGATCACGCACCAGAATGCAGCGCAAATGGAGGAAAACGAACGTGCGACACGAATTTTTCGCGCGCAGTTCACGGAGCTGATCGAAGAAGCAGAGGAAAAGCTCGCGCACGAGGACTATGCGGGCATCGAGCAGCTGATGCACGATGCTGCTGCACAGATTAACACGAGCTGTGCTCCTGTCTGTGCAAATGAAATTATGAACATCCTCATCGGTTACTGGCAGCCTGTCTTTGATCGTCTGGGCGCACGTACGGAGTACCGCATCGAGATCGGTACGGAGAATCCCATCGACCCGCTCGATCTGACAGCCATCCTCGGCAATCTCCTCCGCAATGCAGCAGAGGCGATGGAGAGCCTTGCCCCGGGAACAAAGCGTATTCTTCGTCTCGCACTCGTACATCAGGCAGATCTGCTCTTTCTGACGATGGACAACAGCTTTGACGGCACGCTGCGCTATGATGTGGACGGCAATCTGCTCTCGTCCAAGCGCGCCCACAGCGAGTGTGGCATAGGGCTGGAAAGCATTCGCACAAGTCTTGCGCGCTATGACGGCACGATGGAGGTTACGGCGGAGGATGGTCTCTTCGCAGTCGATATAACACTGACTGCGGCAATGGGCGCGCACAGAGAGATCTCATCTGTAGGAAGCAGCGATCAGTACGGGAAGGCAGACGATATATCATGAGTGATTTTGAAATTCGGCTGCTGCATACACTTGTATGCGCGCCCCCCTTTGATCTCTTGATTTTCTATTTTTTTCGCAAACGTCTAAGTTTTAGACGGTCATACGTCATCATCGGCTATCTTCTCCTGCTCTCCTTGACGATGACTATACAGATGTCATCCACATTGGATATGTCCCTGACCGCGCTCCTGTGCCGCCCACTCGCTCTCCTCTATATGACGGCGGTGATCCGCGATCATCCGCTACGGATCCTTTCGATTGCGCTGCTCGTCCATCCCCTGCTCCTGCTCGCATCGACGCTCGGGACGACGATGGAGATCTTCTTTGGCGAGGGGCTGCCGCACGGGCTGTGGAAATGTCTGCTGATCCCGATGTTCTTCCTCCTTGTCCTGCCTGCTGCGCTGCATACGATCCGCCATCTGCTCACGCCTATGCTCCGTGTGGATGACTGGAGGCTCTGGATGTACCTCTGCGGCTATGAGCTGATTCTCATTGCGCTCGCAGTTGCTGCCGATCCGTCGAGCAGCTCCGTCCGTCCAACCATCATTGCCGCGCGCCTGCTGCTCCCGTTCGCCCTCATCCAGTATCTTCGCGTGTCCGATCTCCTCACCCGCTATACGGAGGAGGGAAATGCCCTCCATCAGCGGCAAATGCACGAGCGGATGATCCGCAAATCCGAGGAGGCTCGCTATCATACGATGCTGGAGCTGTGGCGCAGGTCGCGGCGCATGCGACACGATCTCAGTCACCATGCGACGTTGATTGCACAGCTCGCGCGCGAGGGCAGACGGGAGCGCCTTGCGGCATATCTGCACACGCTCGCTGAGGAGTTTGCCGTGATGCCCGAGAAAAAGAAATGATCGTAAAGACAAAAAGTAAGACCCGAAAGCGCAGGTAATCGCTTTCGAGTCTTACTTTTTGTTGTATCAGATTCTCTCCGCCAGCCGCTCTGCGAGGAGGGTGTAGCGGCGGCGCGTGCGGTCGTTGCTGACCGCCGCAAAGAGCGCCGTGCGGTCGCCGACGATGATGACGCCCTTCTTCGCACGCGTGACGGCGGTATAGAGCAGGTTCCGCTGCAGCATGATGTGATGCGCGCGCACAAGCGGCAGGATGACGATGTCGTACTCGCTGCCCTGACTTTTGTGGACGCTCATCGCATAGGCGAGTGTGAGCGCGCCGAACTCATCACGCGTGTAGGAGACCTCCATATCCTCTGCAAAGGTCACGACCATGTGCTCGGAGTCAATCCGCGTGATCCTTCCGATGTCCCCGTTGAATACGTTCTTCATATAGTCGTTCCGCGTCTGCATGATCTTGTCGCCGAGGCGGAAGCCGGCAGCCTCCTCCTTGCCCATGCCCGCAGGATTGAGCGCATTCTGCAGGCTGCGGTTGAGCAGATCGACGCCGCACGCCTCGCGCCGCATGGGCGAGAGCACCTGCAGATCCATGAGTCCCGTGCCCGCGCGCAGCAGCCGCGTGCAGAGCGAGACGACCTGCGCGGCGGCGTCCTCGCTCGAGACGGCGGGGACGAAGGTGAAATCCGCCTCCGTAAACGAGGGAACGCGCCCCGCGTTGATCGCGTGTGCGTTCAGCACGATTGTGCCCGTATTGTTCTGGCGGAAGATCTCCATGAGGCGGACGCTCGGAATGACCTGCGAGCGCAGGATGTCCTTGAGCACGGAGCCGGGGCCGACGGCGGGCAGCTGATCCACGTCGCCGACGAGGATGACGTGCGTGCCGGGCGGGACTGCCGTGAGCAGATGCTGCATAAGCACAATGTCCATCATGGACACCTCGTCGATGATGATGACATCCGCCTCGAGCTGTGTCTCGGCGTCGCGCCCAAAGCGCATCTCGCCGTCCTCCCTGCCCTGCGCCTCGAGCATGCGGTGCACGGTTGCGGCAGGGCAGCCCGTCGCCTCCGCGAGTCGCTTTGCCGCGCGCCCTGTCGGCGCAGCGAGCAGGATCTCAAGCCCCTGCGCGCCGAGGATGTCGATCATGCTGCGCACAACGGTGGTCTTGCCCGTGCCGGGGCCACCCGTCAGGACGAGGACGCCGTGCGTGAGCGCGGCGATCACAGCCTCGCGCTGTGCGGAGGCAAGGCTGACCGCATGATCTGCCTCCCATGCGGCAACGAGAGACTCCGCATCGTGCACATGAATATGATCCGCCTTCTTCTGCAGCATGAGGAGAAGGCGTGCCGTCATTTCCTCCGCCTTGTAGAGCTGCGGCGCGTAGATGAGACGCTCTCCCATCTCGTCCACGGCGTAGAGGCGGCTCATCTTCACCTCGCGGCTGATGATCTCCATGACCTCAGTCCGCGCGACGCCGAGGCGTTGTGCCGCACGATCGGCGAGCATGGACTCCGGAATGCAGCAGTGACCGCCCGAGGAGATCTGCGTGAGCTCATAGGAGAGCCCCGCCGCAATGCGCTCGGTGGAGTTCTTCTCCCATCCCGCGGCAACGGCAATTGCGTCCGCCGTGATGAAGCCGATGCCGTCGATTTCCTGCGCGAGGCGGTAGGGGGATTTTTCCATCACCTCGATTGCAAGCGAACCGTACGCCTTGAAGATGCGCGCGGCATATGCACCCGTGACACCGTGCTCCTCAAGCCAGAGCATGATGTCCCTGAGCTCAGACTGCCGCATATAGGAGGTGACGATCTTCTCCACGGTCTTCGGGCCGATGCCCGCGACCTCTCTCAGGCGGCTCGGTGCGCGCTCGATGATCTGCAGTGCCTCCGCGCCGAATCGCTCCACAATGCGCCGCGCCATCGCGGGCCCAACGCCGTCGATCGTACCTGACGCGAGAAAGCGCTCGATGCCCGCCGCACTTGTGGGCGCGCTCACGCGCATGCGCTGCGCCTGGAACTGGCGCCCAAAGCGCGGATGCGTGACCCAGCTGCCCGCAAGATGCACCTCCTGACCGACGAGGGGCGCTGCCCCGCGCACAGTCGCGGTACACTTCCCCTGCTGTGCTAGGCGCAGACGAAAGACGGAGAACGCACCGTCTCCCGCAGAAAAGATGATATGGTCGACAACGCCTGTCAGCTCTTCCTCGGCAGAGTGAAAGCCAAGATTTTGCTGAAATTCCATGTCACGCCTCCGTCAGCTGCTCCCACTTCTCATAGCGCTGCATGATCTCGAGCTCCTTTGCCGCATACGCCTCGGCGATCTCACGGCTGCGCTCGGGATCGAGCTGGGTCTCGGGACGGTTCATCTCGTACTCGAGCCCCTTGAGCTCCGCCTCCGCCATCGCGATCTCCGCCTCCGTGCGTTCGAGCATCTCCTGCCGCCGTGCCGCAGGAATGGCGCTGTGCACGGCTGTCTTTGGCGGCCTCTTCTCCTCACGCGGTTTTTCTTCCTGTACGGGAGAGGGACTCCGCTCCGCCTTCTCTGCAGGGCGCGCCTCTGCCGCTTCCTCTGCCTCGGCTTCCTTCTTCATCAGATAGTAGCTGTAGTTGCCGAGATACTCCGTGATCTTCCCGTCACGCAGTTCGAGCGTGCAGTTTGCCGTCTTGTCGAGGAAGTAGCGGTCATGCGAGACGGCGATGAACGTGCCGGGGAACGCCATCAGCGCCTCTTCGACCGCCTCGCGCGCGGGGATGTCGAGATGGTTCGTCGGCTCGTCCAGCACGAGGAAGTTCGCGCCCGTCAGCATGAGTTTCAAAAATGCTACGCGCGCCTGCTCGCCGCCCGAGAGTGCCCCGATGAGCCGCTGCACGTCGTCGCCGTGGAAGAGGAACGCGCCCAGATAGTTTCGCGCCGTCTCCTCGTCCAGTCCGAACGTATAGCAGATCTCATCGAGGATGGTCTTGCTCGGATCAAGCCCCTCGTGCTGCTGCGAGAAATAGCCGATCTTGACACGGCTGCCAATCTTCAGGCGTCCGCTTGCCTCGAGTTCACCGACGAGAATCTGCAGGAGGGTCGTCTTGCCGACGCCGTTCTCCCCGATGAGCGCCACGCCGTCTCCCTTGCGGATGAGGAGCGAGATGCGGTCGAGCACGCGCTGCCCGCCGGGATAGGCGAATGTGATGTCCTCTAGCTCCGCCACGCGCTGCGCGCACTCCGTCGGCTTCGTAAAGGCAAAGTATTTGAAGCGCGCCGCCTCGGGCGGGAGCACGATGCGCTCGAGGCGGTTCAGCTGGCTCTGCCGCCCGCGCGCCTGCTTCGCCTTGATGCCCGCACGATAGCGGCTGATGTATTCCTCTGTCTTCTTGATCTGCGCCTGCTGCTTCTCATAGGCGCTCTGCAGCGCCGCGCGGCGGTCGTTCTTCACGCGCATATAGTGCGTGTAGTTGCCCGTGTACGCCGTCACCTCGGCGTGATCGAGCTCCAATATGCGCGTCGCAACGCGGTCGAGGAAGTAGCGGTCATGCGAGATCAGGAGGACGCCGCCGCGATAGGACTGCAGAAATTTTTCGAGCCACTCGATCATGCCGATGTCGAGATGGTTCGTCGGCTCATCGAGGAAGAGGAAGTCCGGCTCGCGCAGCAGTGCCTTCGCAAGGCAGATACGCGTCGTCTGCCCGCCCGAGAAATGGCGCACATCCTTTGCAAGATCCGCCTCGGAGAAGCCGAGACCGAATGCGACGCGGCGGATGCGGCTCTCGAAGTCGTAGCCGTCCATCGCTTCGAAGCGCGTCACGAGGTTTCCATATGCGGCAAGCTCCTCCGTGCCCGCAGCCCCCGACGCAATATCGTGCTCCATGCGCTCCTTCTCTGCGCGCAGCGCAATGAGGTCGGAGAACGCGCTGCGCAACTCATCGTAGAGTGTGTCATGGGAGAATGCCGCCTGCTGCTCGACGTAGCCGACGGTATCGGCACGATCCATTACGATCTGTCCGCCGTCGCTCTCCTCACGCCCAAGCAGGAGGCGCATGAGCGTCGTCTTGCCCGTGCCGTTTGCGCCGACGAGCCCGACCTTGTCCCCACGCTGTACTTCGAAATTCACATGTGAAAAGAGCGTACGTATGCCGTACGCCTTTTCGAGGCCGATGACCTTCAAGCTCCCCATATCACTCTTCTCCATCCTCGTGCACAGCCTCGGGGCGATAGTCCCGTCCGATGATGACGATCGCCTGCTGCTCTCCTGCTCCATCGACGGGCATGATGACGCAAGGAAACGGCATGCCGTAAAACAGATTCACATGCGTTTCTGCCGTCATGATTGCCGTCTTGGGACGGTCAGACGCATTTCCCGTTTCCACACTCGAAATACGGAATCCCTTTGCCCGCAACGTATCTGCAATCTCCGCGCCCGCACCGTCGATGCCGCTCGCGTTGATAATCATAACGGAGATATCGTCCGCCGTGTCCTTGCTGCGCTCCTTTGCCGGCGCAGATTCCTGCTTCTCCTTCGCCTCTTCTCTCTGCACTGCAGCCTTCTTCTCAGCCGCATTGCGCTCAGCACGCTGCTCTCCGATCACACGGTCGCCCTCTGCAAGCAGTTCCTCAGATGAGGGAAGCAGCTCCCTGTCGTCTTCTTCCGCCATGATGCGCAGACGCTCCGGCATGTCCTTCCGATAGGCGGCTGCATCGTGCTCCGCCGCCTCCTGCATACGCGCGGACAGTTCCTTGCCCACGCCTGCAAAGAGCTCCCTGCGCGTCTCCACAAGATCGGGAATCCAGTAGCTCACATCGCCGAGATAGGCGGGTGTCCCCGCAACCATCTGCATGGAGATGCCGCCCGACTCCATGTCCCTCAGACGCGTTGCCAGCGTCAGCAGTTGGCGCGTTGTCAGATCCGTATCGACTGCATTCTTCACCTCATCCACGACCGCCGCAAGGCGCGGGAGCACCTGCGGCGAGAGGAACTGTGCGAAGAGTGCGCGCATGAAGCGCTGCTGCCGCCCAATACGCCCGATATCCCCCTCGCCGTCGCGATAGCGCACGTATTGAATTGCCTGTGCGCCGTTCATATGCTGCTCACCCGCCTGGAGGTCGATGACGAGACCGCCGTTGTCGTCCCACGGGTCCTCATAGTACATCCGCTTCTCGACGTCGATGTCCACGCCGCCTACTGCATCCACGATCCGCTCGAACGCCGAGGTGTCGATCATGATATAATGCGTGACGGGAACGCCCACGAGCGCACTGACCGAGGCGAGCGTCATCTCGTGCCCGCCGAACGCATAGGCGTGATTGATCTTGTCATAGCCGTAGCTGCCGACTTCGATGCGCGTATCGCGCGGGATCGAGAGCAACGCCGCGCGCCCGTTCTCCTCATCGACAGCGGCGAGCATGAGTGTATCGCTGCGGCCGACATCCCCCTCCCTGCGGTCAACCCCCATGAGGAGCACATAGCCCAGATCATTTTCCGGCAGGTCGGCGAATGCGTTCACATCGCGCAGCGAGCCGGACATGAAGTAAGAGCTTGCATAGTAGATGCCGCAGACGAGCAAAAAGGACAGTGCGAATACAGCCCCTGCATATTTGATGAATGTACGATCCGCTTTTTCGTGCGGTGATTTTTCATGTGACAATCCGTATATCGTCCTCTCAAAATAATTGTTACCAGTATAACAAAAACAGAAGTTCCATGCAAATGGAATGATGAGACCTATTCCTCTTTACAAAATATACTATTTCATGTAAACTTAAAATATCTATCAATACAGATGGATTCTGTATCTGACTGCGGTCAGGGGAGCTGCTTTGATCGGCAGAACCCGGCGGGTACATATGAATGGAACAAGGGGGAAAAAATGCTACGACTTCCTGTCTCGAAGTTAAAGGATGGCATGGTGCTTGGGCAGAGTCTGTTCAATACCGCAGGGGGAAGCTACCTCGTCAAGGGACAGCCGGTTACGATTGACTATATTCGAAAACTGCATCAGCTTGGCATTCAAAACATTACTGTGACCTCCATGGATCCGAGCCATAAGCTTCCGCCGCCGCCCGATGTGATCGAAGAAAAGACGCGCGTCAAGGCAATCGGCGCCGTTTACGATACGTTTCAGTCCATTGAGGAAAACGGAACGCTTGACATTCCCGCCCTGCAGAAGGTAACGGATTCCATCGTCTTCGACCTTTTCGACAATCATGAAAACCTCGTCCAGCTGACGGACATCCGCACGCATGACGCCTATACCTTTGCACACAGCGTCAACGTCGCCGTCCTCTCCGCGATGATGGGCATGCTCTGTCATCTGCCGAAGGAGGATCTGTCTCTCATCACGCTCGGCGGTCTGCTGCACGATCTCGGAAAGATCGAGGTGCATACAGACATCCTCAACAAGAACCGCAGTCTGAGCAACAGCGAGTTCGACATCATGAAGAAGCATCCCGCCGATGGTGCGCGACGCATCCTGAAGATGCCGGGGTTGCCGAAATCGAGCATTCTCGCCGCCATCGCGGGGCAGCATCACGAGCACATCGACGGAACGGGCTATCCGCGCGGCATCAAGGGCGATGAAATGCACCGCTTCGCAAAGATTGCGGCGATCGCAGATGTCTACGATGCGCTCACGAGCGAGCGCCCCTACAAGAAGGCGTATATGCCAAACATCGCCTACAACATCATGCACAACATCAACAAGGGGCAGTTCGACCCCAAGCTGCTCGATCTGTTCTTCAACAATGTCGCCCTCTATCCCGAGGGAGCCGTGCTCAAGACCACATTCGGCTTTGCCGTTGTGAAGGAGAGCAAGTTCGGGCGCACGACAACGCCCGTCATCATCCTGTTTGCCGATACCAACGGCAAGCTGCTGAGTCAGCGCACGGTCATCGATCTCTCCGAGGAGAAGGATGGTGCCGAATCAATACAGGTCGTTCCAACGGGCAATGACCTCTACCATTTCATCCATGAGCTGGGCGTCGATCCTTCTTACTACCTCGAGGAAGAGCGTGAGAAGGACAAGGCGGCAGGAATAAAGCCCTCCGGAGTCCCCACCTCGCCGCGCATGCGGATGAGATCATACTGAAATACAAAAAAACCGGACGTGACCGTCCGGTTTTTTTGTGCATTTATCGTTCTGCCAAAATCTTTGCCGCCATGTCCTCTGCCGTTGTGCAGCCTCCGACGGGATAGCCCGCAGCGTCGAGCTTCTGTCCAAGCTGCAGGAGATGCGGCGCGGCAAGTGCGGCGCGCGCGAGGAGTTCGTCCTGACGAAAGAGCTCCTGCGGCGTCCCCTCACCAATCACCTTCCCGCCCGCGAGGATGACCATGTGATTGGCAACACGCAGGATATCCTCCATGCTGTGTGAGACGAGGACGATGCTGACGCCGCGTTCCCTGTAGAGCATCGTGAGCATGGAGAGCAGCGCCTCACGCCCACGTGGGTCGAGTCCCGCCGCCGGCTCATCGAGCACGAGGTAGTGCGGTGCGAGCGCGAGTACGCCCGCAATCGCGACACGTCTGCGTTCGCCGCCCGAGAGCGCGAATGGGGAGCGATCACGATATGCCTCGGGCAGATGGACGAGCTCCATCGCCTCGCGCACGCGGGCTTCGACCTCGCCATCCGTCAGCCCCTGATTGCGCGGACCGAAGGCGATATCCTCATAGACCGTCTCCTCGAAGAGCTGATGCTCGGGATATTGGAATACCATGCCGACGCGAAAGCGCGCCGTGCGTGCAGCCTCTTTCTCTGCCTTGCTCTTGCCGTAGAGGCTGACGCCATCGACGCGCACCTGCCCCGCCGTCGGCCTGAGGAGTCCGCCGATGAGCTGCATGAGCGTGGACTTGCCCGCGCCCGTCTCGCCCGCAATCGCCGTAAATGCGCCCTCTCTGATCGTCAGTGTGACATCGTGCAGCGCGGTGTGGGAGAGCGGCGTGTCCTCCATATAGGTGTAGGAAAGTGATTCTATCTCGATAGACAATGCAGCAGCTCCTCATCCGTTACGATATCCTGCGGGAGATCCCGCCCGCCGCGCCGGAGGCGTTCGGCGATGTCGGCGGCAAGGGGCACATCCAGTCCCAGTGCACGCACCTTCTCCGGCTGTGAAAAGATCTCGCGCGGCGTGCCGTCCATAACGACCTGCCCCGCATCCATCAGGACGATGCGGTCAGCCGCAATCGCCTCTTCCATAAAATGCGTGATGTAGACGATCGTCATGCCCTGCTCCTCGTGCAGCCTCTCTACGGCGCTCAGCACCTCTGCCCTGCCGCGCGGGTCGAGCATCGCCGTCGGCTCGTCGAGGACGAGCGAGTGCGTCTGCATGGCAATCGCGCCCGCAATGGCGATACGCTGCTTCTGCCCACCCGAGAGGAGATGCGGCGCCGCCTGTGCATAGCGCTCCATGCCAACAAGCCCGAGTGCATCCGCAACGCGCCGCCGTATCTCTGCGGGCGGCACGCCGAGGTTCTCGGGGCCGAAGGCGACATCGTCCGCCACGACCGCTGCAATGAGTTGGTTGTCCGGATTCTGGAACACCATGCTGACCTCCTGTCGGATGTCCCAGCGCAGTGCCTCGTCGCGCGTATCCATGCCGCGCACATAGCAGTGCCCCTCGCTCGGAAGGAGGAGTGCGTTCAGATGGCGCGCGAGGGTCGACTTGCCCGAGCCATTCGCGCCGAGCACCGCAACGAACTCCCCCGCGCCGATGGAGAGGGTGACGCCGCGCAGTGCCTCGTGTCCCTCGCCCTCACCGCTTTGGTAGACGTGGGTGACATGATCGAGTTCAAAAAATTTCTCTGCCATAGTTCTCTCTAATTCTTTATGCGTGTTTTGAGGTGTACGCGGAATGTCGTTCCCTTGCCCATCTCGCTTTCGACCGCAATCGCCCCTCCGTGCGCCTCCGCGATCTCGCGCGCAATGGCAAGTCCCAGTCCGTTGCCGCCCATGCGACGTGAGCGCGCCTTGTCCACGCGGTAGAAGCGGTCAAAGATGCGCTCCTGATCCTCGGGCGCAATGCCGATGCCTGTATCCGCGACGGAGAGCTGAACGCCCCCCTTCTCCTCCTGCAGTGAGACAGTGATGCGCCCACGCTCGGGCGTGTACTTGACTGCGTTGTCGACGAGGATCAGGATGAGCTGGCGGATCTTCTGCTCGTCTGCATTGATCTCCGCACGCTTCGGCAGCTCCTCGGCAATGACGATGTCCTTCTTCTCGGCAAAGGGGCGCATGATGCGCACTGTCTGCTGTGCGGCGGCGACGAGATCCATGCGCACGGGTTTCAGCTGGTTCGCACTGCCGTCCGTGCGCGCGACGGTGAGGAGGTCGCCGACGAGCTTTGTCATCTTCTTCACCTCGTCGCGCACGTCCTCGATGACCTGCTTCAAAAAGGGTGAGGTGATCGATGGATCACTCCGCAGGAGATCCGCTGAGGCGAGCACGACGGCAAGCGGCGTACGCAGCTCATGCGAGGCATCTGCGGCAAACTGGCGCTGACGCTCGTACGCCTCGCGCACGGGCTTCATCGCACCACCCGAGAGGACGTAGCCGACCGCTGCGGCGCAGATGAGGGCGAGTCCCCCGAGCACGGCGAGCGCCCATGTCGCCTTTTCCATGCCGTTATACATGGCGGTAACGTCCTTGCCGACGTAGACCGTCTGGACGGGCAGCGGCGGGCTGAATACGGTCTGCGCCGTCATCATGACCTTGGTCGGCGCGCCGCGCTCGTTCGTCTTCGTAAAGACGCGCACCTCCCGCTCGGGCGCATCCCACACACCAACGATGTCGAGCACAAAGGACTCGATGCGGTATGAAGCACGCGAGAAGCTGACGAGCCGCCCCTGACCGTCGAACACATAGTAGAAGAGACGATCGTTCGTATTGCGGTAGAGCTGTGTCTCATCGATGTCCGTGCCTGCGTGGAGCAACGCGTATGCCTGTGACTCGGAGACCCCGTCCGCCGTATCGAGGAGCTCACGCGCCTGCTCAGACGTGATCGCCCACTCCATCGTTTTGTGCATGGCAAAGAGGAGGACGATGACCAGTCCTCCCATGACAAGCGCGTAGCGGAGCATGAGCCGCAGGCGGCTGCGCCCGAATACGTTCTGCTCGTTCAATGCGGCGTCTCCAATTTATAGCCGACGCCGCGAATCGTCTTGATCGCATCCCCCTCGCCCGCTGCGTCGAGTTTCTTGCGCAGCATCTTCATATAGGAGTCGATGTTGTTCGAGCTGACATCTGCCTCGAGTCCCCAGATGCGGTCGAGAATGATGTCGCGCGGCACGACGATGCCGATGTTCTGTGCGAGCAGGTCAAATAGCTGGAACTCGCGCGGCGAGAGCTGAATCACCTTGCCGTTCTTCTCGAGAATGTTCGCCGTACGGTTCAGCTTGAATCCGCCAATCTCGTCCACCTCGTGCTGGATCCGCTGCGTCGCACGCCGCCCAAGCGCGCGCAGACGCGCGAGCAGCTCTGAGAACTCAAACGGCTTGACGAGATAGTCGTCCGCCCCTGCATCCAGCCCCGTCACACGATCCTCCACGGAGTCGCGCGCCGTCAGCATGAGTATCGCGCGATCATATCCATTGCGGCGCAGCCGCGCACACGCATCCACGCCCGTCTCTCCCGGCATCATCCAGTCCAGGATCAGGATGTCGTACTCCGTATAGGTCGCATACTCATAGATATCCTTGCCGTCCGTGACCCACTCGACCGTGATGTCGTTCTGTTCGAGCATATATTGAATGAGCTTTCCAAGGCGCAGGTCGTCCTCTGCCAAAAGCACGCGCATAGTATCATCTCCCTATTGAAAATTATAGGAAAACGGAGTGAAAGATAGCTGAAAGCGCTTTTTATTCGCCAAAGTACGCATTCAGATCAATCTCCGAAAGCGCGTGCACAATGCGCGCGCAGCTCGAGAAGTCCTGCATTCCGCTGTGCGGGCTGCGGAATCCGATGCAGGTCATGCCCGCGCGCACTGCCGCCTGTGCCCCCGCCGCCGCATCCTCGAGCACAAGGCAGTCCGCAGGAGCGACGTCGAGCAGCTCCGCCGTCTGCAAGTAGATCGTCGGGTCGGGCTTGGACATGGGCAGCTCCGCCCCCGAGACGATGACATCGAATTTGTCCGCGATGCCGAAGGTCTCCGTAACGTGGTTGATTGTTTCACACGGGCTGGAACTCGCGATTGCCGTGCGAATACCGCGCGCGCGCAGGGCGCTGGTCGCCTCGATGAGCGCAAGCGCGCCCTCAATCGGTATGAGTTCATCCGTATGAAGCAGCTCGCGCATCAGCACATCCTTTTCCCCGACGATGCCCGCCACATCATAGGACGCATCGTATTTTCCCTTGATATCCTCGAACATCGTTGCGTCGCTCGTGCCGCGGTACGGCATGAGCAGCGCCTCGTCCGCCGTGATGCCATAGCGCGCGAGGAGGATTGTCTCCGCCTTCATGTGGATGATCTCGCTGTCGACAATCACGCCGTCCATGTCGTAGATAAACGCCTTCATTTAATTTCACCTCCTATTTATAATCCGCCGCAATCATGCGGTAGAAAACAAGCGTGCCCAGTCCGTAGCCCGTCAGCATGATGATGCCCATGGGGATTGCCGTGTGGTCGCCCGCGATGCCGACGACGGGCATCATGCACGCGCCGAGCAGCATGGAGAAACAGCCGATGAGCGCCGAGGCGCTGCCCGCGTTCTTTCCCTGCCGCGAGAGTGCAAGCGAGAAGCTCGCCGCCCCCATCACGGACAGCGGAACGACCGTCAGGAAGAGCAGGACGAGAATCACGGCAAGCGGCGCGGCGAAATAGAAGCCGAGGAGGAGCAGCGCGCTCCCCACGAACGGCACAAGCACGGCGTATTTCAGCATGACGATGTCCGGCACACGCCCCGCCAATCGCGCGGGCAGAACGCCCGCGAGCAGGAGTCCCGCGCCGATCACGGCAAAGATTATGCTGTAGACCTGCGGCGAGACCGCATAGATGTTCTGAAAGACAAAGGAAGAGCCCGAGAGATACGAGAAGAACGCGCCAAACACGAAGCACTGCAGGAGGCAGTGCCCGAGGAAGTAGCGGTCACGCAGGAGCGCGGGAAATTTCTTCAGCGAATCGGTCATATTCGCGCTCCGCTTCTCCTTCGGCAGGGTCTCCTGATAGATGAGGGTCGCCCCTGCGAGGAGGAAACCGATGAGCGTGAGGAGCACGAAGGTCGCGCGCCAGTCGGCAAAGAGCAGGATCTGTCCGCCGATAACGGGCGCGATGATCGGCGCGAAGCCGTTCACCATCATCAGGATGGCAAAGAAACGCGTCAGCTCCGCGCCCTCGCAGACATCGCGCGCAATCGCACGCGCAATCACAATGCCGCTCGCCCCCGCAAATCCCGCAAAGAAGCGGAAGAAGAGGAAGAGATAGATGTCCTCGGCGAGGACGCAGCCGAGCGTTGCGCCGATGAAGACAAGCATCCCGATGAAGAGTGGAATGCGACGCCCGTGGAGGTCGCTCAGAGGCCCCGCGAGAATCTGCCCGAGCGCCATGCCGAGCGTCGTCATCGTCAGCGTCAGCTGCACAAGCGAGGTCGATACAGCAAAGTCCGCCTGCACCTCGGGCAGCGCAGGCAGATACATATCGGTCGAGAGCGGCGCAATCGCCGTCATGATGCCGAGAAAAATCGTCAGCCACAGGCGCGTACGCGCGTTCATTGCCATATCGTTTAGCTTTCCCCCTGTATTTCGCAGCAGGTCTCTGCGTCAGAAATCCCCCTGTTTTTCTTCTGCTTTATGAGCCACGCCTTAACCGTCTCCCAGATTGCCGTTGCAATCACGATGCCCGCCGCAATCGAGACGGCGTAGAGGAAGGTCTTGATGCCCTGTGTGCCGAACCTCTCCCAGTCCGCCGCGACGGCGTAGAACATTGTGCGGTAGAGCGAGCCGCCGGGCACCATCGCAATGACGCCGATAATGAGGAAGATGGTCGCGGGGCTTTTATAGAAGCGCGCGAGAATCTCCGCTGCAATCGTTGCAAAGACCGCACCCGCAAAATAGCCCGCAAATTCGTTCCAGTCCATTGCAACGAAGAGCATCGTAAAGCCCCAGGCGCCCATGCAGACGACTGCGCCCATCGCAGCGTCCTTGATGTGCCCGTGCCAGAGCAGGTGGAAGCAGAAGCCGCCGACAAACGAGGTCAGCAGATACACCCACCATGTCGTTTCAAAGGCGATGAGCGTGCCCGTCGCGCTGAACGCAAAGCCCGTCGCGATGAGCAGGCTCAGGATGAACGCCTCTGCGCTCTTGATGAGCCCCGAGATTGTCTCCTGACTGAACATATCGCGAATCGAATTCATCAGCGCCAGCCCCGGAATCACAGGCATGATATTACCCATATTGATTGCAGCGGGATGAATGTCCATGCCGACCCACATGAAAGAGTTCGCGAGGATGCCCCCGATAAAGCTGAGCAGGACGAGCGCAAAGTACGGATTCAGCTTCGTCTGCCCGAGCAGATACTGAACGAGGCGCAGAAAAACGCCGACGATGCCCGCGCAGATGGCATCCTCGAGTCGTCCGCCGAAGAATGCGGAGAAGCTCGCGGCGATCAGCGCCCAATAGAAGAGAGACGCCTTGAGGGAGATGGTCTCCATCGTATCGATCTCGCGAATGCGCGCCTTGATCTCATCCGAGGTCTTCGGGTTCGCGCAGATCTCGCGCGAGAGCTGATTCAGCGCCTTGAGCCGCTGAAAGTCAAAGTTCTGCCCCGGAACGCGCCGCATCTGCGTGAGGACGCCGATGTCGTTGCCACGCAGCGTCACAATGATGCTCGTCGTAATGACCATCACGTCTACATGGCGCACGCCGTAGGCGCGGCAGATGAAGTTGATCGTGCGCTCCACGCGGCTGACCTCTGCGCCCGTAACGAGCATGCGCTGCCCGATGTCGATTGCGCGCTCGAGGATGTTGTTGATGTTGATTCTTGCTGCTTCGTTTATCATAATGAACATAGTTATAGCATGAGTTGGCGGTCTTGTCACGTCTTTTCACAGAAAAACAGCAGAGTCCCGCATTGAGACTCTGCTGTCATATTCTTTTGAAGATTACTCGACGGTGACGGACTTCATTCTATCAGCGATTCTCTAAACTTGACTTGCCTTTTTCTTCTCGCGTTCATTGACAATATAGTTGTAGATCAGAACGAAGATCAGGAGGCCACCCCAGATGATCTGGCGGTAGAAGTTCGATATGCTCTCATACATATTCAGCCAGCTGGAAATCATCTGCACGATCAGCACGGCAACGATGACGCCCTTCATATTGCCTTTACCGCCGTAAGGATCAATGCCGCCGAGCACCGCGATCAGGATCGCCTCCATCAAATAGGATGCGCCGTAGTCCGCCTTTGCGGAGTTGAACCGCCCCAGCATGATGAGACCTGCCGCCGCACTCAGAACGCCGCTGATCATATAGTTGGCGAGATAGAGCCGCATATTGTTGAACCCCGAGAATGTGGACGCCTTCACGCTCGTACCGAGCATGCGGAGCCTGTATCCGAGCGTCGTCCGCTCCATCACGTAGGCGGCGGCGATGGCGAACACCGTGAAGATGATAAACGGCATCGGAATGCCAAGCGCATTTGCGGACATGGCGGCGGCAATCTGAGGCGGCAGACCGCCGAGGGTGCTCCCGTTCGTCAGAACGATTGCCGTGCCCATGAAGAGCGCCTGTGTGCCGAGCGTCGCGAGGATCGGCGTGATGCCGACGGCGCCGATGAGGAATCCGTTCAGCGCTCCGCAGAGCATACCAAAGAGCAATGCGCCGAGGAATGCCAGAAGAATGATCGCGGCTGCTGTTCCCTCGGGCGTCTCTGCCGTTATCAGGAGGGGCAGCGCCTTTGCCACGAGTACGGCGGAGAGATTTGCCACGGCGACAACGCTGAGATCGATGCCGGCGGTATAGAGGGTAAACGCCATCGCGATTGCGAGCAGTCCGAACTCGGGGAACTGCTTCCCCATGGACTGAAAATTCGATACGCTGAGGAAGAGCGATCCTTTTAGGACAGCGCAGAACGCAAAGACGACGAGGAATACGATGAGCATCCGCATGAGATTCTTATCTCTGCGGAACATCTGTCGAAGCGCTTCCATCACTGCTTCCCTCCCTCTTCATCGGACACCTGCACCGTGAGTCGGCGTGTGTTGCGCCGCATCTGCACCGCCGATACCGCCGTTCCTATGATGATCACAGCACCTGTAAAGACCTTCTGCCACGTCGTCGAAATGTCGAGAAGGATCAGGCTGTTATCCATGACGGTCAGGAGCGCCATGCCCAACAGCGCGCCCCATACGGTGCCCTTGCCGCCCTCCATGCGGACGCCGCCCAGCACGCACGCAGCAATCACAGTCAATTCAATCCCCTCAAGGTTGTTCGGGTGAACCGCCAGCAGCATGGTGGAGCGGAGGACGCCGATGAGCCCCGCCATACATCCGGAGAACGCATAGATGAACACGATCGTCCGAAAGACTTGGAAGCCCGCGCGCTGTGCCGCCTTGACATCACCGCCGATTGCATAGATGCCGCGCCCCAGCATCGTGCGGTTCAGAATGAACCATCCTAGGAAAATCAAGAGCAGCATGAGGATGATCCCGACGGGCATATCCGAGGTCAGCCCGGAGACGGGATTTGTAACGGAAAACAGCTTCATCTGTCCCATCTCGTAAAGAGGTGTACAGAGCGGATATTCCCGCGATTTGAACACGCCCTGCATAATGCCGAAGCAGATGCTGCTCGTGCCGAGCGTGACGATCAGCGCCGGAAAGCGGAACCGTGCGATGATGAAACCGTTGACAAGCCCCACGGCAAGACCGATGAGCATTGCCGCCGCAAAGAAGAGCGCGGGATTATCCGTCACCTGCTCCATGCGCGAGCAGACAATGAACATCGACATGGATGCGATTGCCGGAAAGGATACATCCACACCGCCCGTGATGATGACAAACATCTCGCCGATACAGAACATGGCGGGAACCGAAAACGCGCGCAGCAGATCCACCGCATTGTTTCCGGTGAAGAACTGTCCGCTCTTCATCTGTATGACGGCGCAGAGAAAGAGGAGAACCAGCCCCACATAAAACTCTGTCGAGGTAAAAATTCTCTTTTTCATGCGACGTTCCCTCCCTCGTGGGCAAGCTCGGCGAGTACACTCTCCGCAAGCCCGTCCGTGGGCAGGGAGGCAACCAGACGCCCCTGACGCATGACCATAACCCTGTTGCAGTTCGTCAGCAGCTCCGGCAGATCGTCCGAGATGATCAGAACCGTAAGCCCCTCCCGCGCGAGCCTGCGGACGCGCTCGTATATATCGAATTTCGCGCCGATATCCACACCGACGGTCGGGCCGTTGAGAATGAGCACGTTCAGATCCAGCGCCAGCCACTTGGCAAGCACGCATTTCTGCTGATTGCCGCCCGAGAGCGTGCCGACCTGATCCTCGACATCGTGCAGGGCGATCGATAACTCCTTTTCCCAATAACGCGCCATCTTCTCGATCCTGCGCCGATCAATGGCACCGAATACATTGGCGTATTCGCTCCATTTTTCCGCAGAGATATTGTCTGCTATCGGCTGACTGAGAAACAACCCCTCCGTCACGCGGTCCGGCGGCAGGTAGCCGATGCCGTTTTCGATCGCATCGCGGATGCAGGTGATCCCGACATGACTTCCGTTGATCCGTATCTCACCGCTCTGCGCCCGATGACAGCCGAAGAGTGCCTCGGCAAGCTCCGTGCGGCCGGAGCCTAAAAGGCCTGTGATGCCTACGATCTCGCCCTTTTTCAAGGAAAAGCTCACGTTTTTGAAGCCGTTTTCGAGACACAGATCCCTGATCTCCAGAACTGTCGGCGCATCCTCCACGTCATAGGAGAAGCGCTGCGTGACGATCTCACGCCCCGTCATATAGTAGGTGAACTTGTCCTGATTCAGCTCCTTTGTGCTGCCCTCTGCCACGTTCCGCCCGCTACGGAAGATGGTGAACCGCTCCGCGATCTCGAATACCTCGTCCAGCTTGTGCGAAACGAAGAGAACAGCGATGCCGCGCGACTGCAGCTCCCGAATGAGGCGAAAGAGGGTATCCACTTCCTTCTTCGTCAGTCCGGTGGTCGGCTCATCCATGATGATGAGGCGCGCGTCGTTGAGCAGCGCCCGACTGATTGCAATCATCTGCCGCATCCCAAAGGTGAGGTTCTCCACGAGCTCATCCAAATCGAGCGTCAGATTGATTTTCGAGAGCGCTGCAAGCGCAGTCTCCCTCATGCGGGCTCTGTTCACGAATGTACGCCCCGCTGCGACCTCCATGTTCAGCGCCAGATTCTCCTGCACCGTCAGATTCGGAAAAAGGGACAGATCCTGATAAATGACCTGAATACCGCTCGTAATCGCCGTCTGCGGAGTCATTCGGTCAAATGATTGCCCGTCAATTTCGAGCGTGCCGGCATCCGGCGTATAAAATCCTGAGATAATATTGATGATGGTTGACTTTCCGCAGCCATTCTCCCCTGCGAGGCAGTGAATTTCTCCCTTTCGTATCGAGAGGTTCACGCCGTCAAGCGCCTTGACGCCGCCGAAGTATTTCTTAATACCCACTGCCCTCAAAATATAGTCAGACAAATTCTGCTCCTCCTCCCGGCATACAGCAAAAGCGCAGAAGCCCGCCATGGACTGCCGCGCTTTTGCCGGGGCATCCTATTGATCAGAAATTATAGTTATCTACGTTATCCTTATTGATTGCAATCCAGCCCGCACCCATGAAGAGACGCGGATTCTCCGGGCTGACTTGGAGTTTGTTATAGGATTTCAGACCGAGATCCATGCCGTCCTGCGGGGTCTTGCCCTCAAGGATCTGACGCGCGAGCACGCACATTGCATAGCCTGCCTCTGCGGGGTCCCACAGCGTGATGTAGGAGAGTGAGCCGTCCTTGATCAGTGTGCGGCACTCATTCGGCATACCCGTTCCCACGACAAAGACTTTGCCCTTGAGTCCGAGCTCGTTGATTGCACGCGCAACGCCCGGCGTGTCCATGGAGCTGGTACCGACAAAGCCCGTGACCTCCGGATGCGCCTTGATGACCTCTTTGGCGACCTGATACGCCTTTTCGGAGTTGTTCTCAGACTCGACGCGCTTCGGGTTGTCCAGCAGCTTTACATCGGGGTACTTTGCCATCTGCTGCGCAACCGCGCCGTTTGCCCACTCGTTCTGAGAGGCGTTGGTCAGATGCGCGACCATCGTGGTGTAGATGCCCTTGCCGCCCATCGCCTCCTGCAGCTTGTCCATGATGAACGCACCATATCCGGCGTTGTTGAACGCCTCGAGATCATAGTCTGCGTTCTTACAGGTCGAGCCCTCGTGCGTGATGACTAGAATGCCCTTGTCGCGCGCCTCCTTCAACACGGGATCGCACGCCGCAGGATCGACCGGAACGACGCACAGCGCGTTGATGTCCTGATTGATGACGTCCTGGATGACCTGCACCTGCTGTGCCGCATCGGTCGCCGCAGGCCCCTTCTGGTAGGCGTTGATGCCCGTATCGGCGGCGAACTGCTTTACGCCGTCCTCCATACGGGCGAACCAGCCGTTGGACGAGTCCTTGACGACGACGGCGATCTTCCAGTCCTTCTTCTCTCCCTTCGTCGCGACATCCGTTGTCTCAACGACGCGCGCCGCAGTCGCCTTGTCCGTCGATGCGGTCTGCTTTGCATCGTCTCCGCACCCGGCGAAGGACAGGCAGCAGGTCACTCCGAGCGCCACTGCCAAGAGCTTCTTCTTCATGTTCATGATAAAATCCTCCTCGCTTTATTCACAGAAAAATGCGAAGATCGCATTTCCCTACATAACACCCTTTTGCAGGATCACGCAGCCATAAGGCTGACGCTCTCCCGTCGAGATCGTTACAAAAGCAGTCTTTGCCTTATCATAGAAGCTAAAGCGGTCAATGAATCCAACGCAGCTCTCGCCTTCGGGCACATTGTCCTTCACTGCGGCAATAAAGTCATCCCAGACCTTCGGACGGCCGATCTTCTCGCGCATCTCCTCCATCACGTCCATGATCAGGACAGGATGCTTTTCATACTCCGTATCGAGCGGCATGAGCTTCAGAATGCCGTCCAGCATCTCCGCCGCGCCGATGCCGTCGGCATTGATGGTAATGCCGTTCTTCGCCATCGACACGGCAGGATAGAAATCGTCCGCGATCACGACGAGATCGCCGTGTCCCATATCCGCCAGTGCCTTCAAAAGGTCAGGGCTGATACATTTTGGAATGCCTTTTAACATAATGATTTCCTCCAATTCGGTATCCGCTCATAGATGCGAAAGAAAAGAATACACTTGATTTGACTACTCAATGTTGCGGTGGCGCGCTTCCATTGTTTCATGCGTCTCATGGAGGCGCTCCGTCAGGAGCATTGCGAGAATATCAAAGAGCAGAAACAAATGCTGCTCGAACAGATTTCCCATGGGCTGTGCTGATGCAACGGTACGCGGGTCTCTCCCCTTGTAAACCATCGCCGGCACAAAAAGGCAGGCATCGGCTTCGGACGGCGTTCTCTCCTCGGGCGAGCCTGTAATGATAAGCCGGCGGGCGCCGGTTTCTTTTGCTCGATCCAACAGATAATCGATATGACCAATACAGCCGGAGCCATTGACCGCAAGGAAAAGGTCACCGGATTTCATCCCGGGCGTCGTATCGTCCCAGAGCCAATGAACCTCTTTGCCGAGATGTACGAGCCGCATGGCGAATCCGCGTGCGGCAATGCCCTCCCGCCCGGCGCCCGTGACGAAGACGCGCGCGGCAGATGCAATTTCCTGCATAGCAGTATCCAGAGCCTCTGTATCCTGTGCCGCAAAAACCTTTTCGTGCTCAAGAAGCATCGTGCGATAAAGCGCCTCATAGCCGTTCATCTTCATGATTCTCCTCTCCACTTCTCAGAACCGCGTAAAACAAGCCTGGTCGGCAAAAAGATTTCGTGACGGCCGAGTTCTGCCGCAGCTTTCCCCTCTGCCGCCTCGATGCGACGCGTGAGCAGGTGAATCGCATCCCGTCCCATGCGATAGACATCGCGATCCACGACGCTGAGACAGATCCCGCCATAATAGAGCATCTCGATTTCATCGAAGCCGATCATAGAAACGTCCTCGCCGAGCCTTAGTCCATGCTCTCTGAAATAGCGCAGACAGCCCAGCGCCGTCATGTTGTTCGCTGCAAAGACAGCGGTCGGCGGCTCGTCCTGCTCCATGATCTCGTGCATGGCGGCGTAGGCGCGCTCCTGATGGAAGTCGCCTTGTGCGGCATATCGCGGGTCAGGCTGCAAATTCCACTTGGAAAAGGCCGCCAAGTATCCGAGCCAGCGTTCATTGCCGGGACGGGAGTTCTCCGGGCCGCGAATGGTGGCGATGCGGCGATGCCCCTCGTGCAGGAGACACTCCACTGCGTCCATCGAGCCACGGAAATCCTCGGAAAATACGCCGTCAAAACGCCCGTGCTTGAGGCTGCGGTCAATGAGGACGACAGGTACACCCGCTTCCTCGAACGCAAGGAGGCGGCTGCAGGTCTCCTCATTCTCTGCATCCACCGGAATGACAAGGATGCCGGAGAGTCGCTCCGTTTTGACGTACTCGAAGAATCGGTGTTCTTTTTCAACGCTGTCATCCGTTCCATACAGAAAGATGTTGTAACCACTTTCATCAGCAGCATTTGTGATCCCACGCAACAGCTGCGCGAAGAATGGATTCTCTATGTCGGGGATCAGGAACCCGATATTCCCCGTATTACCCGTACTGAGCTTTCGCGCCAGCGCATTCGGCGTATAGTCCAGCTCGGCAATGGTGCGTACGACCCGCTTCCTCGTCGCCTCACTGACATGAGGGCTGCCGTTCAGCACGCGCGACACAGTTGCGGAGGAAACCCGCGCGCATCTGGCAACATCGTAAATATTAACGCTCATCGCTGCGGCTCCTTTTAGGGAATCCTGCAAGGCGGCATATGCGATCACCGTATGTATCGAAACTGAGTGCAGGATGTCCATAAAATTTGTAACCGATTACAGCTTTAGTTTATTTGTTTTTTTTAGAATTGTCAATATAAAGAATAATTTTTTATACGCTATGATACGCGCGGCCTGAGAAAGTCCTCCAATTCCTCTCGCGTCGGGTAGGACATCTGCGTGCCCTTTCGTGTGACGCTGAGTGCAGCAAAGGCACTTGCCCGTTGCATCGCCGCCAGTACATCGCGGTCTTGGACGTAGGAGCTGCAGAAACAGCCGATAAAGGCGTCCCCTGCCCCCGACGTATCGACGGCATTGACCTGATATGCCTCGATATATTGCTTCTCGTCTGCCGTCATCCAGAGTGCGCCGCGCCCACCCAATGTGACGATGACATTTTTCAGCCCACGCGCAATCAAAGACGCGGCCGCCTGCTCCACATCCTGCCGCGTCTCCGTCGGCATACCGGTGAGGATCGCAAGCTCCGTCTCGTTGGGGATGAAGAAATCGCAGGCGCAGACCTTCTCTATGTCCAGATCCTTTGTCGCGGGCGCAGGGTTGAGCAGCACGGGAATGTGATGCTTCTGCCCAAACGCAATCGCATGGTAAACGGTTGCAAGCGGGATTTCGAGCTGCAAAACAATCAGGCTGCATTCCCTGAGATCCTTTTCGCCCGCGTCAATATCCGCCGGCATCAGATGATTGTTTGCTCCCTTGATGATCAGGATGCTGTTCTGCCCGCTTTCATCGACAAAGATCGGCGCAACACCGCTCGATACGTCGGGCACCTTTTGCACATAGGTCGTGTCAATGCCGTATTTCCGAAAGTTGCTGATGGTATTATCCGCGAAAATATCGCTGCCGACCTTCGTCATCATCAGGACATCCGTGCCGCAGACTGCAGCCGCCACCGCCTGATTCGCACCCTTCCCGCCGCAGCCCAGCGTAAAGTCGGGCGCCTCAAGGGTTTCCCCAAGAATCGGCATCCGCGTGATGTAGGAGGTCAGATCGACCATATTGGAGCCAATGACTGCAATCCTCATAGTGCATCCTCCTTTGCGTCAGTGATAATCTTGACGCCGCTGCTCGTGCCCAGCCGCGAAGCGCCCGCCGCGACCATCTCCTCTGCATCTGCGCGGCCGCGGACACCGCCGGACGCCTTGACGCCCATGTCCGCGCCAACCGTCTCGCGCATGAGGCGGACATCCGCGACAGTTGCCCCGCCCGTAGAAAAGCCGGTCGAGGTTTTGACGAAATCCGCGCCCGCCTCTTTGGCAAGCCGGCACGCCGTCACTTTCTCATCATCGGTGAGCAGACATGTCTCAATAATCACTTTTGTAAGCGCTTTCTCTTTTGCGACAGCAACGACCCCCTTTATATCGTCGCGCACATAGTCGTTGTCCCGATCCTTCAACCGCCCGACGGCGATCACCATATCGACCTCCTCGGCGCCGTCCGCAATCGCCTGACGCGCCTCAAACGCCTTAACCGCCGTGGGCGTCGCCCCCTGTGGGAAGCCGATCACCGTGCAGGTCTTGACGCCGCTGCCCTTCAATCGCTCTGCGGCGTAGGAGACCCAGATCGGGCTGACGCAGACCGAGGCAAAGCGATGCGCTTTCGCTTCGTTTAGGAGCTTGTCCAGATCCGCTTTTTGCGCATCTGTTTTGAGTAAGGTATGGTCGATCATTTTTGCCAAGTTCATAAGATCCCTCCTAAAACATTAAGAATTTTCAGTGATAAAATTTTAGCACTCTTTCTGTGTCTTGTAAAGTCTCAAAACATCGCTCGCGGTCTGCTCAACGGGAAGCGCCTCCCGATAGCGATCCAAAAAGGACTGCGCCCCGCGTACGCCCGCTGCGCGCGGGGTAAGGGTGAGCGCGTTCTTTGCGGCAAATACGTCGCTCTCCAAAAAATCCGAAAGGCAGAGCCCCTTTCCATGCGCTGCAAAACGCGCAAGCACTGCCATGCCCCACGCGCCGCCCTCCGAGGCGGTCTCCATCACCGTAATTGGGAGGTTCAAAAGATCTGCCAATGCCTGCTGGGCAATCATCGGCGTACGGAACAGCCCGCCATGTGCAATCATACCGTCTATGACAAGCCCCTCATCGTGCATCAGGATGTCAAAACCGATCCGAATCGGTGCAAACGCCGCATAAAGGTGCGCGCGCATAAAGTTCGCAAGCGTGAACTTGCTGTTCGGTGTCCGAACAAAGAGCGGTCTGCCGTGCTGCGTGCGTGTGAGATTCTCGCCGGAGAGGAAGCTATAGTTGACAAGCCCGCCCGCATCATCATCGGCATATGCAGACTGCTCGAACAGAATCCGATAGAGCTGATCGGCGGACAGACTGCTGCCAAGAGCGTCGGCAAATTCGCGAAAAATCGAGACCCACGCGTTGATGTCCGAGGTACAGTTGTTGCTGTGCACCATAGCTGTCGCAGAGCCGTCCGGCGTCATCACAATGTCGATATCCCGATAAACATTTTTCAGCGGACGCTCAAGCACATTCATGGAAAAAATGGAGGTTCCCACCGAGATGTTCCCCGTCCTCCTGCGCACGCTGTTTGTCGCGATCATCCCCGTACCGGCATCGCCCTCCGGCGGGCACATCATACAGCCCGCCTCGAGCGCGCCGCTCTCATCGAGGAGTGCCGCGCCCTCCTTGGTGAGGCGTCCTGCCTCCTCACCCGCCGCACACACGCGGGGCAACAGATCGACAAGAGGCTTGCACAGCTTTCGTGCTTCGGGCAGCGCGGAGAAGATCGACATCATTCCGCTGTGATAGGTTTCACCGGGCGGATCAATCGGAAACATCCCCGAAGCATCGTCAATTCCCAGTGCCTTCTCACCGGACAGCCGCCAGTGGATATAGCCGGAGAGGGTCGTCATGTAGTCAATCGCCCCGACGTGCGGCTCATCCGAAAGCAGCGCCTGATCTATATGCGCCACACTCCATCGCTCCGGAATATTGAAGGAGAATGCGCGCGTCAGACGCTCCGCCGCTTCCCCTGTCGTATTGTTCCGCCACGTTCGAAACGGAACGAGCAGCTTGCCTTCCGCATCAAAGACGAGGTACCCGTGCATCATGCCGCTGATTCCAATCGCCGCAACACGGCGGATAGTTACGCCGTATTTCTCTTCTGTATTGCGGCGCAATTCTGCATACGCACTGCGCAGCCCCTTCCAGATTTCCGCCTCATCATAGGTCCAGTAGCCGCCCGCCAGACGGTTTTCCCATGCATAGCCCCCCTGCGCGAGCGTTTTTGACGCTGCATCCGTCAGTACAGCCTTGATTCTCGTCGATCCGAGCTCGATGCCGAGAAATACATCGCCTGCCCTGATTGCAGCCGCCGCTTCCCTGTTCATAAATACACACTCCTCTACGCTTCTAAAAAAATACAGCAGAATGGTATCTGTACGCCAATTCTGCTGTATTTTTATTCAAATTTACTCGACCGTAACTGACTTCGCAAGGTTGCGCGGCTTGTCCACGTCGCAGCCGCGCGTGATCGCTGCATAGTAGGCAAGCAGCTGCAGCGGGATAACGGAGAGGATCGGCATGATGAACTCATCCGATGCCGGCACGTGCATGACGTGATCGACATACTTCTCAAGCTCCCGATCGCCCTCGGCAGCAATGCCGATGACGACGGCGTCGCGCGCCTTGACCTCCTTGATGTTCGAGAGCGTCTTCTCGTAGACGTTTCGCTGCGTTGCAAGTGCAATGACGGGCACGCCCTCGACAATCAGCGCAAGTGTGCCGTGCTTCAGCTCGCCCGCCGCATATGCCTCGGCGTGGATGTAGGAAATCTCCTTGAGCTTCAGCGCACCCTCAAGCGAGACGGCGTAGTCCAGACCGCGCCCGATGTAGAAGACATCCTCGTTGAAGCCGTACTGCTTCGCAAAGGTCTTGATCGGATCGACGTCGGAGAGGATCTCCGAGACCTGCGCGGGAATCTCCTGCAGCTGCGCAACGAGCTCTGCCGTGCGCTCCGCCGCAATCGTCCCCTTGATCTCCGCCATGTAGAGCGCGAGCATGAAGAAGAGGACGAGCTGGGTCGTATATGCCTTCGTCGAGGCGACCGCAATCTCAGGGCCCGCCCATGTATAGACGACCTGATCTGCCTCGCGCGCGATGGACGAGCCAACCACGTTCGTGATGGCAAGCGTCTTTGCCCCGCGCCGCTTCGACTCCTTCAGCGCGGCGAGCGTGTCGCTCGTCTCGCCCGACTGCGAGACCACGATGAGGAGCGTATGCTCGTCGACAATCGGGTCGCGATAGCGGAACTCCGAGGCGACATCGACCTCGACGAGGACGCGCGCCATCTTCTCGATGTAGTATTTGCCGACGAGACCCGCATGATATGCCGTGCCACAGGCGACAATATAGATTTTGTTGAACGAATTGAGATACGCGGCATCCCATCCGAGCTCCTCAAAGGAAATCGACTTCTTGTCCGCCGTGATGCGCTGACTCATCGTGTCGCGCACCGCCTTCGGCTGCTCGTTGATCTCCTTGAGCATGAAATGCTCATAGCCGCCCTTTTCCGCAGCTTCGGCGTTCCACGTAACCTCGAAGACCTTCTTCGGCACGACTGCGCCCAGATGATTCGTCACCTCGACTGCATCCTTGCGCACGACGGCAAGCTCACCGTCCGCCAAAATATAGGTGCGGCGCGTCTTCGAGATGATTGCGGGAATATCCGAGGCGATGAAGTTCTCGCCCTCACCGAGTCCGATGATGAGCGGGTTGTCCTGCTTCGTGCAGAGCAGCATGTCCGGATGTTTGCGGCTCATGAATGCAAGCGCATACGAGCCTTCGATCCGCTCGAGCACTGCGCGCACGGCGGCGATGAAGTCCCCGCTGTAGACCTCCTCGAGGAGGTGTACGACGACCTCCGTATCCGTCTCGGACTTGAAGACATGCCCCTTTGCAATGAGCTCTTCCTTCAACGAGAGATAGTTCTCGATGATGCCGTTGTGCACAATGGCAAAGTCGCCGTGGCAGTCCGTATGCGGATGCGAATTCACATCCGACGGACGCCCGTGCGTCGCCCAGCGCGTATGACCGATGCCAAGGCTGCCCTGCGGCACATTCCCCTTGATCTTGTCGCGCAGTGCGGCGAGGCGGCCGACGCTCTTTTCGACGCGAATCTCGCCGTCGTTGTAGACGGCAATGCCCGCCGAGTCATAGCCGCGATACTCGAGTTTCGACAGTCCGTCGAGCAGGAACTCCGCCGCCTGACGATCCCCAACATAACCCACGATTCCACACATAAAAATACCTCCTGAACGAAAATTTGCTCAGGGATTTCGCTCCGTCTACAGCTTTGTCCGCAGGGTCGCCCCTGCGCTTTGACCGCAGACTCTCGACAGAGTGTGCCGGAAGGCATCCGCTGACGGCTCGACAACCTTCTCCTCGTCCTCTGAAACAGTATGTGTTCCAGAGCCAGCGCTAAGAAATACTTCTTTTTCATAAAAGAAATCCCTATGCATCTATGATGCACAGGGACATTCTATCTGATATTGCACAAGAAGTCAATTATTTACATAGTGACTAAAACTGCCAATCACAAGCTGTGGGAACTCCGCGTGAAGCGACTCCATGAACGCCCGTGTGCCGACGGGTGCGCCGTCTGCCTCGGGCATCGTCTGCAAAAAAAGCGTCGGATCGATGTTCAGATTCCGCATCTGTATCATCTGAACGGGCAGCGCGCGGAAGAATTCCTGCCATGCGGCAAGCTCCTCCGCACGATCCGTGAAGCCCGGAAAGTGCAGGAGGTTCAGTGAGACGTAGACGCCGTGATCAAGCGCATAGCGCAGGGATTCCTTTACGTTGTCCAGCGGATAGCTTGCGCGATAATATGCGTCATAACTCTCGTTGCGCGCGCTGATGATGGAGACGCGCAGGGAGTCGAGCCCCGCGTCCACAATCTTCCGCATTCCTGCGGGAAAGCCCGCATTCGAGTTCATATTGATCTGCCCGCGCTGCGTTACGGCGCGAATCTGCCGAATCCCCTCGGCAATCCGATCCGCCGCAAGCGACGGCTCGCCCTCGCAGCCCTGCCCAAAGCTGATGATGCCGTCGGGGGCAATGGAGAGATGATAGATGCCGACCTCGGCAATCTCCTCTGCCGTCGGTGAGAATGTAATGCGCTCCTGCGGCGAGGGACAGCACTCCGAGCTTTGGAGCGAAATGCAGCCGAGGCAGTTCGCATTGCATACGGGCGAGGTCGGTACGCCGCACTCCCAACGCCTGTAGAACAGATTCTGCGCCGTCAGGCAGTGATAGTTCAGCGAGCAGTTCCCGACCTGTTCCACAATGCGGTTGTGCGGCAGCTCCTTCATCGTCCGCCGCACGAGTTTTTTGAGTTCCTTTCCATTGTAGTTGGCAGGATCCCATTTCTCGTTTTCATCCGTGTAAACGGCAGCAGCGCAGAGCTGCCCGTGATGGGAAACGACAGCGGTATATCCGTAGAGCGGCAGCGGCGCAGCGCCCTCCATGCGGTCGAATGCGGGCAGATGTGTACGCGTATAGCCCTGCGGCAGAATTGCGGCGACCGCCGTGCCCGCAATGCGCTCCTCCGCGCCGTCAGCCCCCTGCCCCACCGCCAGATGATCGGGCATAAACATGAGGTCTGCACTCTCGGGGAGCGGGATGAGATCGTCAGGTCGGAGCGGAACATTGGACAAACCGATACGCCCACATCCGCGCACGCCCTCTGCTTCACAGATATTGCCACGGCGGTCGGCGTAGACCGCCGTGATTTCACTCTGCTGTGCGCGCTTCGCTGCTTTCGCCTTCATGACTCTCCTCTTGTTTTCGCGCCTTCTTCTTGTGCGGATTGTAACGATTCATTGCGAGCTCCACGCCGTCCGTCACAATGCACTCGACGGCGGGCAGGAGATAGCCGATCGCCTCGCGAATCTTCGGCGCATCCTCCGCAAGGAACGGCGCGAGTACGTGGTTGATGACCGTCCATCCTGCGGGCGGGCGGCCGACACCGATGCGGACACGCGCAAAGTTCTCGCCGCCTACGTGCGCGATGATGGACTTGATGCCGTTGTGCCCGCCCGAGCTGCCCTTTTTCCGAATGCGCACGGTTCCCGCAGGGATGTCCATGTCATCGTGAACGACGGTCAAATCGTCCGCCGTCATCTTATAGTAGGAAAGCATGGGGCCGACCGCCTCGCCACTGTCGTTCATGTAGGTTAAGGGCTTTACGAGAAAGACCTTCTCGCCGCCAATGCGCACCTCTGTGACAGCGGAGAAAAAATCTTCCTTCCATGCGGGTGCGTTCAGACGATCCGCGAGTGCATCCACGAGCATAAAGCCGACGTTGTGCTTCGTCTGTGCGTACTCCGCGCCGGGGTTGCCGAGCCCTGCAATCATCTTCACGACTTACTCCTTCGTCGGGTCGCCAATCAGGAAAAGATAGGCGAGCACAATGATGCCAAGCGCGATGCGATACCAGCCGAATGCCGTAAAATCGTTGCGTTTGATATAGCGCAGGAGGAACTGGATCGAGAGGATGGAGACGATGAATGCCGTCACCATGCCAACGCCCAGAATGACAAGTTCCGTGCCCGAGTAGTTCCATCCGAATTTGACGAGTTTCAAAAAGGAAGCGCCGAACATGACGGGAATCGCGAGGAAGAAGGTGAACTCCGTCGCGACGTAGCGGCTCGCGCCGAAGATGATGCCGCCAAGGATCGTTGCGCCTGAGCGGCTTGTGCCCGGCACGAGGGAGAGCACCTGAAACATGCCGATGATGAACGCCGTCCGATAGTCCAGTGCGGAGAGATCGTCCACGCGAGGAGTGCGGCGCTTGTTCCAGCGCTCCACGACGATGAAGAGCACGCCGTAGAGGATCAGCATGGAGGCGACCACGGGCGCATTCATGAAATGCTCCTCCATATATTTATTGAAGGCAAGTCCGATCACGGCAGCGGGCAGACAGGCGACGATGACCTTGCCCCAGAGGTCGAGCGTTGCGCGGCGCTCCGCCTGCGACTTGCTCTTTAGAAACGGGTTGAGCTTCTCCGCGTTCAGCACGACGACGGCGAGAATCGCCCCGAGCTGAATGACGACGAGGAACATATCCATGAACGCCGTCGACACGTCGAGTCGGATGAACTCATCGACGAGGATCATATGCCCCGTGCTGGATACGGGCAGCCATTCCGTCAGCCCCTCCACAATGCCGAGAATGACGACCTTCACCAATTCAATCAATGCAATATCCACTGTAAATATACGCCTCCTGTGAATTCCTTTCCAAAATCCCGCCTATTATAGCACACTTCTCCGCTTTATGCACAAAAAAGGCTGCCGAAGCAGCCCTTGATTTGTGATTATAGTCTTACACGAGCCCGTGTGCGAGCATGACGTTCGCAACCTTCGAGAACGCGGTGATGTTCGCACCCGCGACGAGGTCGTCGGGGTCGGCGTAGAGCTCTGCATTCTTCTTTGCGTCGCGGTAGATGTGGCTCATGATCTTGCGGAGGCGCTTATCAACCTTCTCAAACGTCCACTGACGGCGCTCGGAGTTCTGCGACATCTCGAGTGCCGAGACTGCAACGCCGCCCGCATTTGCCGCCTTTGCAGGAGCAAAGAGAATACCGTTCTTCTGGAAGTACGTAATCGCATCGAGCGTCGACGGCATATTCGCGCCCTCGCCAACCGCCTGCACGCCGTTTGCAACGAGCAGCTTTGCAGACTCCAGATCGATTTCGCTCTGCGTTGCGCACGGGAGCGCGATATCGCATTTCACCGACCATACGCCCGTGCAGCCCTCGTGATACTCTGCATTCGGATGCGTGTCCGCATACTCCTTGATGCGCGCACGACGGACTTCCTTGATGTCCTTGAGCGCTGCGAGATCGATGCCGTCCGGATCGTAGATGTAGCCGTTCGAGTCGGAGCAGGTGACAACCTTTGCGCCGAATTCCTGCGCCTTTTCGATGGCGTAGGTTGCAACATTGCCCGCGCCGGAGACGACGACCGTCTTGCCCGCAAGGCTGATGCCCTTTGCCTCGAGCATATCCTGCACAAAGTAGAGGAGGCCGTAGCCCGTCGCCTCGGTACGCGCGAGGCTGCCCCAGTAGTCCGTACGCTTGCCCGTCAGAACTCCCGCGTCGTAGGAGTCGCGGATGCGCTTGTACTGACCGAAGAGATAGCCAATCTCGCGGCCGCCGACACCGATGTCGCCCGCCGGAACATCCACGTTCGGGCCGATGTGGCGATAGAGCTCCGTCATAAAGCTCTGGCAGAACTTCATGACCTCGTTGTCGGAGCGACCGTGCGGATCAAAATCCGAGCCGCCCTTGCCGCCGCCGATCGGAAGCCCCGTCAGCGCGTTCTTGTAGACCTGCTCGAATGCGAGGAATTTCAGAATGTCGAGCGTGACGCTCGGATGAAAGCGCAGACCGCCCTTGTAGGGACCAAGCGTGCTGGACATCTGCACGCGATAGCCACGGTTGACCTGAATCTCGCCCTTGTCATCCACCCACGGCACACGAAACGAGATGATGCGATCCGGCTCGATCATGCGCTCGAGGATCTTGTGCTCCTTGTACTCGGGGTGCTTCTCCAAAAGGGGAACGACGGATGTCAGAACCTCGGATACCGTATTCTTGAAATGCGTTTGATCGGGGTCGCGCTTCGACACCAAATCGAGAATATCATCTACATACTGTTTCATGTCAGACATTATAATTCCTCCTTCTGTTTGCTCGATGACTGTTCAACGAACGTGACTGAGTATAGCACACGGTGCGGAAGTTTGTATAGGGATTTGGCGTATGAATACAATATGCACTGGAAATACAAAAAAGAGGTCTCTGTATTTACACAGAAACCTCTTGTCTTAGAGATGATACGGCTCTCCCCGGCCGATCTTGAATGCGCGGTAGATCTGCTCCACGAGAAAGAGTCGGATGAGTTGATGCGGGAGCGTGAAATGCGAGAACGAAAGGCGCAGATCAGCACGCCTCCTGACCTCATCTGCAAGCCCAAAGGGACCGCCGATCAGAAAGGCGATATGACTCCGCCCGCCAACGGTGAGGGTGTCAATCTTTGCCGAAAACTCCTCCGAGGAGAGCTCCGCGCCGCCCACATCCAAGACGATGAGATAGGCGTCCTGCGGCACCTGTGCGAGGAGGCGTTCCCCCTCGCATCGGATGGTCTCCGCCTTTTCTGCAGCAGAGGGCTTCTCCTTCATGCGCTCCTCTGGAATCTCGATCGTGCGCACGTCCGCGTATGGGCGCAGACGCTTCTCATACTCCGCGATTCCCTCGCGCAGATATTTCTCCTTCAGCTTCCCCGCACAGACAACGGTGATCTTCACCGGTCATCCTGCGGCATTTCTTCAAGCGTTACCTCTGCCTTGCGCTTCGTATCGTTGCGGTCGTAGGTCACAGTCACCTTGTCGCCGACCTTGTACGAGGCGATCTTCGTGCGCAGATCAGCCACGCTGTTGACCTCCTCGCCGTTGATCTCGAGGATGATGTCGCCGCGCTGGAAGCCTGCCTTGCCGCACGGGCCGTCGAGCGTCA
>ERZ773069.256-NODE-256-length-36968-cov-7.952429_pt1 | contig 36968 bp, 17 predicted proteins | sample MGYA00580619_ERZ773069 | MGnify/ENA primary metagenome ERZ773069 (study PRJEB29015, sample SAMEA2738007) | human oral metagenome | biome: human oral; feature: human-associated habitat; material: dental | place: China | collected 2108 ...
ATCTCTTTGCCCAGATGTATCAGCCGATGATGATGGACAACATCCACGTCGAGGCGCCCGACTGTTACCGCTGCCCGTTCGGAAAAACGCGGGAGCACTGTGCCTGTGAGTGTTTTGTCCATGCGGAGCGTGCCTTTGCGGAGCATGGGCATGAGACGGCTGCGATGATCGTCGAGCCGCTCCTGCAGGGAAGCGCGGGGATGCGTATCTATCCCGAGGAGTACCTCCGAAAGCTCCGCGCTCTCTGCGACGCGCACGATGTACTCCTGATTGCAGACGAGATTGCGACGGGGTTCGGGCGCACGGGCCGGCTCTTTGCTTGTGAACGCGCAGGTATCACGCCCGACCTCATGTGCCTCTCGAAGGGGCTGACGGGCGGCTATATGCCGATGTCGATCACCGTCGTGAAAGAGAAGATCTATGAGGCATTCTACGCCGACTGGAGCGAGGGCAAGGCGTTCATGCACTCGCACACCTATGCGGGCAATCCGCTCGGCTGTGCGGCGGCACTTGCCGTACTCGACATTCTCGATGAGGAAAATATCTTGGAGAGGGCGGAGAACACGGCGGCATGGCTGACTAAGCGCATGGCGGAGGCGTTCGGTACGCATCCGAACGTTGGCGAGATTCGCCACATCGGCCTGATCCACGCAGTGGAGCTGGTCGAGGATCGAGCAGAGAAGCGCCCCTTTGACGGGAAACGCCGTCTCGGCTACGCGATCTATCGCCGCGCACTGAAGAACGGGCTGCTCCTGCGTCCGCTCGGCAACGTGCTCTACTTCAATCCGCCGTTGAATATCAGCAGAGACGACCTCGACATTGCCATCGAACGCATGAAGCTCTCGATGGACGAGGTGCTCGGGGGATAATGCGCTCCACATAAAAAGACGCACTCCTGTGAGTGCGTCTTTTTATGTGGGAAATTCCCGTCGGTTTAGAAGTTCCAGCGCAGACCGGCATCCATGCGCCATGCGGTCTGGATGTCGCCGCCGAAGGTCTTCTCAAAGTTGCCGTAGAGGTTCGTACGGTCGTTGAGTTTCATCGTGCCGCCAAGCTGGACACCAACCCATGTGTCGCTGCCGCGCTGGACGGTACTCTTCGGAGTAAAGCCGTCGGAGTAGTCCGTGTGCATATCGCCCGCGAACTCATGGTAAAGCGAGACACGCGCATAGCAGGTGCTGCGCTCAGTCTCCTTGCCAATGCCGAAACCCATACGTCCGATGAAGCTGTCAAACGGCTTCTGGTGCACATACATGCTCATGCCGCGGAAGTCTGTGCTGCCGACATAGCTCTTGCCCTGCATGTGGCTGTAGATGAGCTCGACCTGGGGCTCGACGAAGGTGCCGCCTGTCATAGCGATGCGCTTTCCGTACTCTGCCGAAAGCGAGCCGCCCCACATCGTGTAGTCGCCCTTGACATAGTGACCAAAGTCGTTGTAGACGGTGTACTCGTTCTGGAGTCTGCCGATCTTTGCGATGAGATCGACGTACTGCCCGGATTTACCCGTCCATGTACCGTAGATGCCGAGGTTGCCTTCCTTGTTCTTGCCGTTGCCGGCGGTATAGGAAGATGAGCCGCTCATGTAGCTGCCCGCAACACCGACGCGCCAGTCATCACCAACCTTCTTGTCGTAGCCGACCTGAATGGTGGAGTAGTTCATGCGGAAGTTGGCGTTGTTCTTGTTGCTGGTCGCCTTTCCGCGATAGACACGCGCCCAGACACCCGCATCCTGCGGAGAGAGACGCAGATCGCCCATGCGTTTCATGAGGTCGTTCGCCTCGGCACGCCACGCCATCGTCGATGCCGTCATCGCCGACTTGACACCGCTCATGAGCTTCGTCTCGTAGTCACCGTACTCGATCTTCGGATCGGGCTTCGGCGCATCTGGCTTCGGTGTATCTGGCTTCGGCGTATCCGGCTTCGGCGTATCCGGCTTCGGTGTATCTGGCTTTGGTGTATCCGGCTTTGGTGTATCCGGCTTCGGAGTATCTGGCTTCGGAACATCCGGCTTCGGCGTATCCGGCTTCGGTGTATCCGGCTTTGGTGTATCCGGCTTCGGAACATCCGGCTTCGGTGCATCTGGCTTCGGAACATCCGGCTTTGGTGTATCTGGCTTCGGAACATCCGGCTTTGGAGTATCCGGCTTCGGAACATCCGGTTTTGGTGTATCCGGCTTTGGAGTATCTGGCTTTGGTGTATCTGGCTTCGGTGTATCTGGCTTCGGAACATCCGGCTTCGGTGTATCCGGCTTCGGCGTATCCGGCTTCGGAGTATCTGGCTTCGGATCAACCGCCGGCGTATAGGCATAGCTGCCCTGACCGCTCGCCTTGCTGAACGTGATGTTCTCCAGACGCTTGCTTGCCGCCGAGGTTGTCAGCCCCTCGACAATCTCCGACTTGCCTGAGAGATTCTTTTCACCTGTCATGTAAGCCGTATAGTAGAGCTTGTTCGCGAGTGCGTTGAGCGTTGCACTCACGAGGTTTTTGTCTGCGGCTTTTGTCGACTCTGTATTGAGTCCGACACTGTCCGTGGAGAGGGTAATCGCACTGCCCGCAGCAGCCTTTGCAATCGTAAGCTTGCCGCCGTAGACGGTCGTTGGCGATGCTGCATCGTGGCGATAGAGTACCTTCGTATCTCCGCTGAAGCTGTTGATTGTGAGATCGCCTGTTTCACCGAGACCTTTTTCGATGATTGATGAAGGAGGCTCCATCTTTACGAAATGACCGCTCAGACTTGTGCTTTCTCCGAGGAAACGGTTTGTGCCCGTCATATCAATGAAGCCACCGCTGCCAGAGAAATGCTTAACGCGGCTGATTGCAGAAGTACCATCCTGATTCTTCTGCTCCGGAGTAATCGCATTGTACCATACGGCACCGTTCGCGAGATTGAGCTGCAAATTTTCCCCGATGTTGAAGCCAGTCCATCTTGTGCCCGCTCCACTCATTTCCATGTTCATGACGCCGTTGGAGAAGCCCTTCCAATAGGATCCGTTCTTCATAAAGAGGTTGACTACGCCAAGCTGCCCCTGCGTTACACCATAGCCATGCGTATCGGCATAGTTGCCAATCCAGTGCGACTCCGGTGTCGAAAGGCCAATGCTTACGCGTCCCTTCGTTCCCATACCGCCGTTCGTGACGATATCGCCCTCAAGGACGGCACGGTTCTTTCCTGCGCCGTTGGCGAGACCGTCGGCACCCTTTGTGACGTTGAAGTTGACGGTGCCGTAGTTTTCTGTAACGAATTCGCCGTAGGCACGGATCGCTGCCCAGGCACTGCCGGTTGCGCGGATGGAGCCGCCGCCGATGTCGACACGTGAGGCGACAGCACTGACGCCTTCGTTTGCTCCAAGCCCCCCCGGATACGTTCCGTCCGCGAGGAGATCGACGAGACCGTCGATCGTAATGCTCGACTCTACGCCCGATGCACCGTTCATCGATTTGATGACGGCAGGACTTGCCTCCTTCTTGCCGACCGTGCGCAGCGTGAGAACCTTGTCCTCAAGATTGTCTCCGCCGTTCTGGATGTGGATGGAGCCACCGCCGTTGACGTAGAGAGTTGGCGCGTAGAGATTGTCCGTATTCGTCCCGCTGATCGTTATCGCACCGGGATTCTTCACGTTGACCTGACTGTCCTTGCCGATCGCGTTGATGCCGACGACGGTAGTGTTTCCTCTGTGTTCGATGTTTAGCTTCTTGCCGTTGAGATCGATGTCGAGTGCCCGTCCGGTATTGACGTTTGAGATGGCGGGGGAGGTCGGCGCTGCCCACGGTCCGCCGCTTACAGTCTCGGTATCATCCGTACGGATTGTCGTATCTTTCGTGAAAATATACTGACCATCCGATCTGCGAATACCGGCGTTCACGTATGGGATGTCATGCGCTGCATCGCCTGTGATGGGGGTTGTGAACTCGGTTTGTGTCTGAGGATTCGGCTGCGGATCGACCGCAGGCGTATAGGCATAGCTGCCCTGCCCGCTGGCTGCGCTGAACGTGATGTTTTCAAGACGCTTGCTTGCGGACGATGCCGTCAGGCCTTCGGCGATCTCGACCTTGCCCGTGAGGTTGCGCTCGTTTGTTGTATAGGCCGTATAGTAGAGCTTCTTCGCGAGGGCGTTGAGCGTCGCGCTCACGAGGTTCTTGTCCGCCGCCTGTGTGGATGCAGTGTTCAGACCAGTGCTGTCTGTTGTGAGGGTGACGGCACTGTTTGCCGCTGCCTTGCCGATCGTCAGATCGCCGCCGATGATGTTCGTCGGGGTACCGGCTTCGTGGGCGTAGAGCACCTTCGTATGGCCGCTGTAGCTGTCTATCGTGATGGGCTTTGCATCCTTCTGGAAAATCACGCCCGCATGATCGGCATCGCTGCCGCCCGTGAACTTGGTCACGCGGCTTCCTGCCCATGTCTGATCCGCCTTTGAGAGCTGCTCATTCGTCCACTGTGCGCCGTTCTGCAGATAGAAATTGAAGTTCGCCGCCTTGAGCGCGGAGAAGCCTCCTGCGCCCGGCACAGTGGAGTTTTCCTCGTAGAGACGTGCGCCGTGCCATGAGGAATCACTTGTCGTCAGAGCCACATTCAATAGGGCGTCGTTTTGGTAGTCAATCAATGTGCCGCCGCCATACTCAACGGCTCGCTTTCCATAGGAACTGACGGCATACATATCGCCCTTGAGGACGGTCTTCTTTGCCCCAACGGCAGCACCGTTCATATTGATGTTGACCTTGCCGCTCGTCTGGCTGACAACGTGGTATTGTTTCGACTTGTCCGCATCTGCCGCTGCCGAGAGAATGCCGCCGCTGATGTTGATTGTACCGCCCGCCTCATAGCCTGTAGAGCCTGCGACATGAAGCACACTGCCCTTGACGTTCTGAATGTCGGCATTGCCCGTCACCGTGATCGTGGACTTACCGTTGAGTGCATGAAGGGCAGAGAGATTGCGGCCGTCGCCCGCGCTGCCCGATGTCCTGCCTTCGAGCTTCTTAATAGTAAGGCTGCCGTCGATGAGGACGTCACTCGTATTGCCGATGGAGCCGCCCGTCATGATGCCTGAGACACTCGGGTTCGAGCTTGAGACCTCCTCGATGACGACCGGTCCCTTGACCTTGAGCGAGGCGTTCGCGCCCGTGTAGATTGCAGTCGCGGCGCGCGAGCTGGTGTTCGTCGCCTTGATTGTCAGTTCCTTGCCCACATCGTTCTTGATCTCTACAGCGGAGTTGGGGGAGAGGCTGATGGCACGTGCAAGCTTTTCACTGCTCAGTGCCTCTAGACGCAGCGTATGACCGTTCATGTCGACAACCATCGGGGTTGTCTTGTCATAGGAGGACGCACCGGGATAGAGCGCGGAGACAATCGGATTGCCGCCGTCATCCTTTGCATGCGCCTCTGTCGCGCTCGCTGTATAGTTTTTCGTGAGCGTCTTCGTCTGCTTGATCTCCGTCGTCGGCAGCGGCTCGGGCACTGGTGTATAGGCATAGTCCGCCTGTCCCGTCGCCGTATTGTAGCGCAGACCGTCGCTCTTTGTGTAGGTGCGTGCAGTGCTTGAGGTCGTGAGTCCCTCGCCGACCTTGACCGTGAGGGCGAGATTGTTGCCGTTTGCTGCTGCATCCTCGTAGTAGAGTTTATTCGCGAGCTGCTTGACAACGGAGGATGTGAGATTCTGCTCGGCCGGTGTGCCCGAGGTCGTCCAGTTCCAGCCGCCCGTCGCGTTGCTCTTGGCATCCGTGTGCAGAGTGATCGCACTGCCGGCTGCCGCTTTCTTGACGCGGATCTCGCCGCCGTTCACGGTGACGTGCTTCACATTTGTTTCCGTGTCTGGGTCATGCGTCGTCGTGACGGTATTGCCGTAGAGGAAATGGCCCTTACCGCTGAAATTGTCAATCGTGAGCTTGTCTCCTGCTGCCGTTCTCGTCATGTCGAAGACGCTGCGTCCGCCCATGTTCGACGCCGCGAGATTCTTCACATGGCTTGTGCCCGTGAGATTCCAGCGAGCGCCGGACGCAAGGTGAGTCATGTTCAGTTGGGAAGCGGCTTCCGTCTTGCCCTCCCAAAGAGCGTCGTTGCCCATGCGGAGATTGACCTCGCCCGCGCTGTTCCCCTTCCACGAGGAATCCGCGGTGTTGAGTCCGATGTTGATGACGCCGTTTGCTGTGCTGAGATCGCCTTCGAGCACGGTCTTATTCGTGCCCGCACCCGTTACAGTCCCTGCACTGTCCGTCGTGACGTTGATATCGATGCGGCCCTTCTTGTCAGTTGTTCCGGAGGAGCGTGCCATGAGCGCACCGTTCGTCGCCCGAATTGTGCCGCCCGCAACGCTGATGTCGGACGAGGATGCGTCGAGCGCCGCCGCTGCCTTCACACCGTCCGCCTCGATGTCCGCAGCTCCGTTGATCTTGACAGAGGAGCGTGCACCCGTCGCGGCAGCCCTGACCACGGAGGTATTTGCAGGTGTGCTGGACTCAGCGCGGAGCCTCACTGTCTTGTCCTCGCGCGACTCGATTGTAACCTTGCCGCCGTCCTTCGCCTCGACAGCAGAGCTGCCCGTGGAGAGCGCCGCAATGTCGAGATTGCCCGCGTTCTTGACGGTGATTTCCTTGCCGTCGGCAGAGATGCCTGCGACGGCTGCGGTGTTGCTTGCTGAGACAGTGAGATCATGCCCCTTCATATCGATGGAGAGGGGAGTCATCGTATCGTTATTCGTGATGGCGGCAGGGACGCCGTTCGTTGTGATCGATGTCCTGTCCTTCGTAAAGACGTAGCTGCCATCGATCTTGCGTACACCGTCGCTTGCATATACCGTATCGGCAGCAGTATTGGTAATCGGCGCTGTGAAGTTCTCGATCGTCTGATCGTGATAAACGGGCGCGGTCGCACTGTATTCACCGCGATGGTCAGCGCCAAATGCAATGTAGCCGAAGCCGCCCGTCATCTGCGCACTCGATGCAGTCAGGCCTTCGAGCACCTTGACCGTGCCGCTGAGGTTGCGGCTATCGGCGCTGTCCATGTAGTAGAGCTTCTTTGCGAGCGCCTTGAGGACATTCGTGAGATTGGACGAGGTGACACCCGTATGCTCGGTGATCATCGTCGCGTGGCTGCCTGCCTCCGCCTTCTCGACCTTCACATTGCCGCCCTTGAGTGCGTTTGGCGTGCCGGCGTCATGCTCGAAGAAGAAGTTCGTATGCCCCGCATAGTTTGCGATGGTGAGATCCTTCGCCTCCTTCATGTAGACATTGCCGGCGTGCGCCGTGTCACTGCCGCCCGTGAGTTTCGTGAGTCGGCTTGCGACGAGACCCGGCCGCGTGCCGTAGTGCTCGTTGTACCACGAGCCGCCGTTCTGCAGATAGAGATCTGCCTTGCCCTTTGCGCCGGCGACGATCGTGCCCGTGAGCCTAGAGTCCGCGGTTGTGAGGGCAAGACTTGTCAGCGGGTATTTTCCATCTTCGGCATCTTCGCCGTGTGTCAGGACATTGCCCTGAATCTCGACCTTGCTCATGCCGAGAACGCCCGTCTCGTCCATATTGACAAAGATACGCGAACCCTTGCCCACGTTGCGGATGGCGCGATGCTCGGCGTTGCTGCTTTTTTCCTGCTTGAGCGTCAGTCCGTCGAGCTGAGTTATACCTGAACCGCTCGCCTCAATACCTGTGACCTCGTTGCCCGTACCACCCTTGACGGTGATGTTTGTATCACCATGAACACGCAGAAGGCTGTTGCCAAGGTTGTTGATTCCGTAGGTCTTGCCAACACCCTCAGCGTTAATATTGAGCGCCTTTGCCGTGATATTGATAGTGCCGGCAGTTTCTCCGCCCATGCCGGAGCCGTAGTGGTAAATACCAGTGAGGAAACCGTTGCCTGTCTTTTTCGCCTCGATGGTCAGCGTCTTATCAGCGGCATTGATGGTAATGGGCTCCGAACCCCCAAGGATTGCACCGTTGTAGCGGTCGGTTTTGATCGTCGTGTCCTTCGTAAAGGTGTAGACCCCCTCGGATTTCTCGACCTTGCCAGTGACGTACTCGCCGACATTGCGCGAGGTGATCTGGCTCGTGAACTCCGTCTTCTGCTGCTCGTTCGACGGCTGGGAAGGGGTGGCATTCTCGTCGTATGTGCCCTGTCCAGTCGTGCCGTCATAGGTGATCGCACCCGCCCATTTTGCAGCAGAGGAAATAAGCCCCTCGTTGACTTCGACGGTGCCGGAGAGATTCGTTTCGCCTTCCTTGTACTTCGCGTAATAGAGCTTGTTCGCGAGGGTCTTGAGCACAGACTTGACATTGCCGTCCGTGATGTTCGTGCCGGGATCAGTGCTGAATGTGACGTGCGAGCCCGCCTCGGCGCTCTTGATCGTGACATTTCCACCCTTGATCGCCGGCGTAGATGCCCCATTCTGCTCGAAGATGAAGCGCGTGTGACCGCCGTAGTTGTCAATCTCGATTTTCTTCTCGCCCTGACGAACAACGCCGGCTTTGTCTGCCGTATCGCCGCCCGTGAGCTTCGTCAGCTTGGAAGTGGTGAAAGAAGCATCGCCTGCGAGCTTGCTCAGCTGTACATCATGCATCCATGTTGCGCCGTTGGTGAGGGTGAGGTTTGTCTTTGCCGCATAGCCCTCTCTCTGTACAGCACCCGTCCATGACGAATCCTTCGTCGTAAAGGATGCGTCAATCGTACCGTCATAACCCGAACTGCCTCCCGCATACATATTGCCTTCGATAGTGAGATCGCGGTTCTTTGTCTGATTGAGGAAAATACTTCCTTTCCCCGCATAGACAGCCCAATAATTTTTCTGCTTCGTATCGTCCTTCGCAGCGATGATTTTACCGCCGCCGATGTTGATGGCGGCGCCTGATGCGATCATTGACGAATAGACTGCACTTCCTGCAACGCCGGAAATATCGACATCTTCCGTTACGGTTACAGTGGCATTCTTTGCCGCACCTATGCCATATACGTTAAAATACTGACCACTATCCCCTGTGCCGTTGACATTCCGAATGGCGAGGTTCTTTAGCGTGATCTTGGAATCATTTCCCGCATATACGCCGTGTGCCTGCATTTGTGTCAGGTGGACGGAGTCGATTTTCACAGGCGCTTCGATCTTGAGTGTGGCATTTTTTGCTGCGTGAATTGCATCAGCTGCTCGTGTAGCTGCCGCAGTAGCATTGGCGCTGAGGTGGAGTACACCGCCGCCTGCGCTGTCCTTGATCGTCAGCGTCTTTCCCTCGCCGGCAAATACCGTGCCAACTGGCTTTTTGTTCGAGGTCATACCGAGCGTCAGCTTATGTCCTGCAAGATCGACGGTGAGATCGGTGACAGCATTGCCAGAGGCATTTTTCGTATAGTTTGCAAGCGCAGCGTGTTTGCCTCCAAAACCGAAACCACCCTCCAACTTTGTCGGATCATCATGTGTCAAATCACGCCGCTCGTCCTTCAGCAGCGTATACGTGCCGCCTATCGCATCCTCCGCCGTGATGGGGGCATGGTGTTCTGCGGCAGGGGAGACATAGCTGCCTTTGCCGCTGGTTTTAAAGGTGATGTTCTTGTGTGCGGCAGAGGCGGTCAGTCCTTCGGCGAGAGAGAGCTTGCCCGTGAGCTTGCCGTCGGCATGGCTCTTGTAGGTGAGCTTTCCTGCGAGCGCATTCAGCACAGCATCCTCTTGCCCAGATACACCGTTGTTGTCGGTGAAGAGGGTCATAACGTTCTCTGTGCCGACCGCCTTGTCCACGACAATATCACCGCCCTTGATCGTGGTCGGTGTGGCTGTGTCATGTTCATAGACGACGGTCGTATGTCCGCTGTACTCGTCAATGTCGAGATTCTGCGCATCCTTCTGGTAGATGATGCCGTGCGTCGCCGCCGTATCGCCGCCGTGGAAATGGGTGACGCGCGTTTTGGGCGTGTAGACCTTTTTCCCTGCGCTCTCGGTGACGGTACCCGCGCCGACATCCTCGATGTCCTGATAATAGCGCTCGTTGCGGCTCTCGTTGATCCACTTCGCACCGTTTTTCAGATAGAGGTCTGCCTCGCCGCCGTTATCGACAAGACCGTGCAGATAGGACTTGTCCGTGAGGAGAGCCGCCTTCAGCTTGCCTGTAGACAGCGCAAAGAGATCGCCGTCCAACTTAACATCGGCGATATTGCTGCCCGTCTTGTTATTGCCGAGCTTTGTGCCGTCATCTCCCATATTCATGGAGATTTCGCCTTTGTAGGCGGCGAGGGCATAGTAGCTGTATTTCGTTCCGGCGGGCACCTGAATGGAGCCGCCGCCCGCAATGCGAACTGCGCTGTCCGCGGCATTCGTCGTTGCGCCGTTGCCGTAGACGGTCATATCGACATTTTGGTTGACTTGTACCTTGCTCTTTTCCACCTGCGTGAGGATGCCGGCATTATTGAAGCGCGAGAAGACATTTTCGCGATTGATTGGAATACCCCATTCGTTCGTATTCGCGCCCGCAATCTTGAGGTTTCCGTTGATCTGGATCTTGGAAGCCGTTGTTGCTTCGTAGGATTTCTCGCCGTGGCGGTCGCTCTTTTGCACAGCAACGCCGTTGCCGCCAAGTCCGCCCGTCATGGAAATGTTGAGCGGCGCATTGACAGTGATTTGTGCCGCTTTGTCCTTCAGAGCGTCAAGATGCACAGCATTCGTCAGTGTATTGCCGCCCACGCGTCCGCGTGTGATGATATTAACTTCTTTGGCGTTTACGATGACGTTCTTGCCGTTTCCGGCATAGATGCCCGTCGGATTGCCGACGCTGTTTTCCACCTGCAGCTGCAGGGCGAGGGCGAATTTCCCAAGATTGAGACGGGTCGCGCTGGTGTTGGAGATGGCGGCAAGCACATTGGTCTTTTTGTCGCCGATCTTGTTCGTACCGATATTGACGAGGGTATCCGCCGTCAAATTTTTTCGCTCCGTAATCGTATCCGTATAGTCGCCGCCCGTCTTCCATACGGCGTTCGGGTTCGGAGCGGCTGTCTCCGGCGCGCCGCCGATCTCTGCGAGCGGGGTGAGGTTGACCGTTGCAAGCGGCCCCGTCACATGGTCGGGGGAGAGCATCGCCATGTTGTTAAAAAATCCTCTGGCGCTGTTCGATGCGAAGTCCTTCGCCTCCCACGTCTTCTTGGGTGTGGTATCGCCGTCGGTGTAGACCTTGAGATTTGCACCGTCGGAGACCCAAAGGCGCTTCGTATAATACTCGGCGTCGAACTGACCGATGTAGCCGCCGTCCTTCACCTCGGTGATGGCGGTCGCGGCATCGGGGGTGGCGGAGAGCATGTTCGATACGGTCGTCTTGTAGACATGACCTATTGCCTGCCCCGCCATATTATATGCGAGGATGTACGCCGTGCCGTTTGGCATCACCTTGATGTCGTGGATGTCCTCGCCCGCTGCACCGAGCAGATTTTTTCCGAAGATATGCTCTGATGTGGTAAGTTTTCCATCCGCATCGCGTTTGACCGCCGTGATCTCCGAATGGTTCTTGTTGCCCGCCGCTGTCTGATTGCCGCCGGCTCCGGCGATGAAAAGCGTGTCGTTGAACTTGCTGATGCGGTTGCCGACGTTGCGCCCGATGCGTGCGGAACTCTTGTATGCGAGCTTGCCGTCGCTCTGGATCTCGTAGTGGAGAAGGTAACCGTCGTCGTAGTAGTTATAGCCGCCCTCGGGGCTAATCGAGGCTGCAGCATAGAGGTTGTTCCCGTCCACAAGCAAAGCTTCGCCGTGTACCTTGGCTGCCGACTCCGAACCCGTCTTGGTTGTGTCAGTGCCATCGTTTTCGTGAATCACATACGTTCCATTGAAATTATGCCCAGCATGGTTTTTTAAGTCGTTTTTGAGATCGATCGCAGCAGACGTGTCCTCCACAAGGTTCGCACCCGTTTTCTTTGCCATGCCGATCTTGCCGAGGTCGTACCCTGTCGCATAGATGAAATTGCCGCTTGCTGCGACGCTGTGCGTATTCGGTGAGGCGCTGATCGCCCCCTCTGCGAGCTTTGCACCGTCTGTTCCGAGCGTATTGGGATCGAGCAGGAGACTCGGCAGTGCTGTGGCACTGAACCCGTATTTACGCCAAATAAGACGGCTCGTGCCATCCTGATGGAAGTTGAACAGAGAGACATCGCCGCCCTGATCCTTCATGACTGCCTTGCGTGGCGCTGCATCGACATTTGTCGTCACGCGTGAACCCGTGACTGCACCGATGTCACTGCTCGTATAGTCCGATGGCACGGTCGCCACGAGATCGGCTGCACAGGCAGTCGATCCGTAGAAGAGGCCGCCGAGCACGAGCGCGCTCAGCTGCAGGCGACTTCGTTTACGAAAAAAACCTTTCGTCATCGTTTGCACTCCTTTGATTTTATAGAAAGGCAGGAAGGGGAGGGGATCTCCTTCCTGCTCCTATGAGATGCTAAAATCCTTAGAAATTCCAGCGCATGCCGGCGTCGACACGCCAGTCGGTCTTGATGTCGCCGGCGAAGGTCTTCTCAAAGCTGCCGTAGATGTTCGTACGGTCGCTGAGTTTCATCGTGCCGCCGAGCTGGACGCCGATCCATGTGTCTTTGAAGTCCAGATGCGTGCTCTTCGTCTGCGTCGGTACGACGTAGTCCGTTGCGAGGCTGCCCGCGAACTCATGATAGAGAGAGATTTTCGCGAAGCAGGTGCTGCGCTCCGTCTCCCTGCCGAATCCGATGCCGATGCGCCCGATGAAGCTGTTCATCGCACCCTGTCGGATTTCGAGATCCGGATACGATCCGCCATGGAATGTGTAGCTGCTGAGCCCCGTGTAGTTCGCACCGTTCAGATGCGTGTAGATGAGCTCTGCCTGCGGCTCGATGTAGCTGCCGCCCGCCATGGCGATGCGTTTGCCATACTCTGCGGACATGGACATTCCCAATGTCTTGTAGTCGCCCTTGACATAGAGGCCGTCGGGGTTGGAGACGGTGAAGTCGTTCGAGAGGCGGCCGATCTTTGCGATAAGGTCGACGTATGCGCCGTCCTTGCCCGACCATGTACCGTAAACGCCGAAGTTGCCTTCTTTGTTCTTGCCGCTGCCGTATGTATAGGATGAGCTGCCGCTCATGTAGCTGCCCGCAACACCGACGCGCCAATCCTTGCTCGCCTGTTTGTCATAGCCGATCTGGATGGTCGTATAGTTCAGGCTATAGTCCATGCCGTCCTTGCCGCTGGATGATTTGCCGCGATAGACGCGTGCCCAGAGACCTGCGTCCTCGGGAGAAAGTCTGAGATCTCCCATGCGCTTCATGAGGTCGTTCGCCTCGGCACGCCATGCCGTTGCAGACGATGCCATGGCGGATTTGACACCACGCATGACCTGCGTCTCGTAGCTGCCGATCAGGGGACGTGCGATTTCTTTGACACCGCCTGCCGTTCCCGTCGCAGGATCGAGGAGCATCTGGTACGTCACTTCGGATTTCAGAATGCCCTCGCCGATGACGACGTCAAGGTCGAGGTTCTTGAGCGCGTTGTTCTCGATGTTCGCTGTGCGGTCGCCCGTATAGCGGAACTGTCCTGCAAGTGCAGCGGCGACTTTCTTCTCTGTCTCGGCCGTTTCGCCAAACGCCTTGGTGGCAAAGGTGAGGCGGTTCTTGGTGCCCGTGATGTTCTGCACCTGTACTTTGCCGTTGTGTGCGAGCGTCAGATTGCCGTTCTTGTCCGCCGTTCCTTCGTAGAATACGGTCGTATTTCCCGTGTAATTCTTGATGTTCAGCAGACCGTCCGACTGCTGAACGATGCGTCCGCCCTCTGCAGTGAGATTGGTAATGTCCGAAGCATCTGTGACGTTCCACGTCGACGTAGAGCCGATGGTGATGCTCCGCTCCGAGGGCGCGCTTGCTGCAACGGGGGTCATCCTTGCCGAACGCAGGAGCGACGGCACCTGCGTCATCTCCGTGAGGCTGCCTGTAAAGACGGTGTTCTTTCCTGTGAGATCGATATTGAGCGTACCACGCGCGCGGATGTTGCTCCGGAGTGTGGAACCCTCGCCTTTGAGCTTCAGGTTCAGCGTCCCGTTTGTCTGCGTGATGTCCCCGTCGAATGTGCTCTTCTTGCCGGTGTCGTCCAGTGTGATGGCGCCTCCTTTGTTCTCGACGGCACCCTTGATGTCGAATCCGGAGGCGATGTTAACGAGAGAGCCTGCTGCGGCATGAATGGTGCGGCGGCTGGTGACGCTGCCTGTATCAATGGAAACGCGGTTTCCGCTGATGTTCACTTGGCTGTTTGCACCTGCATCAATGCCGTATTTCGATGCCTGAATGTTCAGTGTTGCATCGCTTCCCGTCTTTACGGTGATTGGAGCGGATGCCGAGGCTGTGATGCCCTTTGCTGCCACGATGGTCGACGTAAGATCGAAGACGTATGTATTGTCCGCCTTCTTTATGCCGCTCTTCGTATAATCGGCATCCACAGTACCGCCGATGCCCGTCGTGAACTTGGTCTGTGGCTGCGGCTTTGGTGTATCCGGCTTTGGCGTGTCCGGCTTCGGCGTGTCCGGCTTTGGCGTATCCGGCTTCGGCGTGTCCGGCTTTGGCGTATCCGGCTTCGGCGTATCCGGCTTTGGCGTGTCCGGCTTCGGAGTATCCGGCTTCGGCGTGTCCGGCTTCGGCGTGTCCGGCTTTGGCGTATCCGGCTTCGGAGTATCCGGCTTCGGCGTATCCGGCTTCGGCGTATCCGGCTTTGGCGTGTCCGGCTTTGGCGTATCTGGCTTCGGCGTGTCCGGCTTTGGTGTATCCGGCTTTGGTGTATCCGGCTTTGGCGTATCTGGCTTCGGCGTATCCGGCTTCGGTGTGTCCGGCTTCGGCGTATCCGGCTTTGGCGTGTCCGGCTTCGGCGTGTCCGGCTTCGGCGTGTCCGGCTTCGGCGTGTCCGGCTTCGGAGTATCCGGCTTCGGTGTATCCGGCTTTGGTGTATCCGGCTTCGGCGTGTCTGGCTTTGGTGTATCCGGCTTTGGCGTATCCGGCTTCGGCGTGTCCGGCTTTGGCGTATCCGGCTTTGGCGTATCCGGCTTTGGTGTATCCGGCTTTGGCGTATCCGGCTTTGGCGTATCTGGCTTTGGTGTATCCGGGGTGTATTGACCCTGTCCACTTTCGCTGCGGAATGTGATCGGAGCGAGCTTCAGTGTTGCCGAGGAAGAGACAAGACCTTCTGCGATTTCTGCCTTACCTGAGAGGTTGCGCTCTCCCGTTGTATACGCCGTATAGTAGAGCTTGTTTGCCAGTGCATTCAGTGTCGCATTCACGAGGCTCTTGTCCTCTGCCTTTGTTGATTCCGTATTGAGCCCTGCGTTGTGCGTGGAGAGGGTGATGCCGCTGTCCGCTGCTGCCTTTGCAATGCGGATGTCGCCGCCCTTCATCACCGTCGGTGCTGCAGCATCGTGTTCGTAGACGACCTTCGTATGCCCGCTGTAATTGTCGATGGCAATTTCTTGGGCATTCTTCTGAAAGATGAAGCCGCGCGACGATTCCGCTGCGCCGCCGTAGAAGTTCGTGATGCGGCTCTTGGGAATATATTTGCCGTCTGTGAGAGCGCCCGAGCCCTTGTCCTCGTCGTCCTGATAGTAGCGCTCGTTGCGCCCTTCGTTGATCCACTTTGCGGTGTTTTGCAGGTAAAGATCCGCTGTGCCGCCGTTGTCGATAAGACCATGCAGGTAGGAGTTGCTCGTTGTGAGAGCGACGTTCAGCTTGCCCGTGGGGAGCGCAAAGAGATCGCCGGCGAGCTTCACGTCACGCGTGCCGGGCATATTTCCTGCTGCTCCTGTATTCATGTTGATCGTGCCCTGATAGGCAGCGAGTGCATAGTAACTGTACTTCATATTTGCGGGTACTTGGATCGTACCGCCGCTGATATGGACGCTGCTGTTTGCCGCATTCGTCGTCACGCCGTTGCCGTAGACGGTCATATCCACATTCCCCGTTACAGTAACATTGCTCTTTTCGACCTGCGTCAGGATGCCCGCGTTGTTGAAGCGTGAGAATACATTTTCACGGTTGAGCGGGATGCCCCACTGATCGGTAGATGCCCCTGCAATCCTCAGATCGTTGTTGATGCGGATCGTGGAGGCTTTGCTTGCCTCGTAGGACTTCTCTCCGAGGCGGTCGCTCTTTTGCACAGCGACGCCGTTGCCGCCATATCCGCCCGTCATGGAGATGTTGACGGGGGCGTTGATCGTAATCCGCGCGGACGTCTTCTTTGCTGCATCGAGCTGGACAGCGTTCGTCAGCGTGTTGCCGCCGGCGAATCCCTTGGTGATAATATTGACCTCGCTTGCGCTCACTGTGACGTTTTTGCCATTTCCGGCATAGATGCCCGTCGGGTTTCCAACGGTGTTCTCTACTTGGAGATTGAGCTTATGCCCTGCGGCGTTGATGTCAATATTGCTGCTGTCTGCATAGACGGCGGCAAGCACGTTCGTCTTGTAATCGCCGAGTTTGTTCTTGCCGATGCTGATGACGGCATCGCTGCCGAAGCTCCGCGTCTGCGTGACGGAGTCCGTAAGAGTTGCACTGCTCTTCCATACGGCTTTATCGTTTGCTGACGGAGGTGCTGCGAGGACAACGGATGCCGTATCGCCATGGACATGATCCGGCTCAAGCATGGTGATCTTGTTGAATCGGCTGAATGCCTTGTTATCAGAGAAATCTCTCGCCTGCCATTTGTAGCGCTCTGTGTCGTCGCCGTCCTCATAGGCGCGCAATGTATCGCCGAGCTCAAGCCAGAGACGTTTTGTGTAGTATTCAGCGTTGAGCTTGCCGAACCAGCCTTCCTCATTCTCAACGGCGACAATCTCGTTCCACGGCTTCGGACTGTCAGAGAGCAGGTTCGATACGGTCGTCTGATAGACACGCGCGTTGATCTGACTGCCGGATGGGCTGAGGTTATACGTCATCACATAGGCTGTACCATTGGGCAGGATCTTGAGATCGCGCATATCCTGACCTGTTGCCGTCACATCGGTCGGCAGTTTGACGTTGCGCTTCTCTGTGCCAACCAACTTGCCGTTGTCGTCGATCTTCGCAACGCTGAGGGCAGTATGATGCGTGTTTCCTGTCCCGTTGTAGTGCTGGTAGCCGCCAATACAGGAGACGAGGATGTAGTCGTTAAACCGATTGAGCCGCCCTTGGTCGATGTTGCGACTGATACGCGTATAGCTGCCGAATTTCAGCGTGCCGTCATCCTGAATATCGTATTGCATCAGGAAGCCGTCGTCGTAGGGGTCATAGCCGCCGAGCGGGTTGACGGAGACCGCCACATAGAGCTTTTTCTCTACGGTGAGCAGCGCTTCGCCGTGTACCACCGCCTTTGCGGGATCGCCCGTATAGGTCTTGCCCGTCACACCGAACTGATCTTCGTCAAGGTTCTGGAAGCTCTCCGTGAAGTTATAGCCGCAGTATTTCTTGATGTCCTCCTTGAGATCGACGGTTGCCGGACGGTTCTCAAAGAGTTTGTTGCCGACACGTCGCACGACGCCGATCTTGCCGAGATCGTAGCCTGTTACATAGATATGCGTATCCGTTCCTGCTGCTGCATGTGCATTTGGAACGGAGAGAACTTTGCCGCTCGCAACAGCTGCTGCAGCGCCCTCGGAGTTTGGATCAATGAGGAGATTCCCTTCGAGCTCCGTCGTGCTGTACGTATACTGCCGCAAGAACACCATGCTCCTGCCGGCCAGATGCAGACCGAAGGAGGCAGGATCGCGGTTCAGATTCTTCAGTACGCCGGGATGTCCCTCTGCATCGATGTGTGTCGTCACGCGCGATCCTGTCACAGCCCCCATCTCACTGTTGCCGTAGTCGGATGGAATGGTTGAGACGAGATTTGCCGCACTTGCCGTTGAGGCACAGAGGAGTCCTCCAACGACAAGTGCGGTGAGCCGTATGCGCTCTGCTCTGCCAAAATGTAATTTCATAACAGTCCCTCCTTTAGAACTCATAGCGGAATGTCATATAGTAGCTGCGCCCCTGCAGGGGGTACTCAATGTTCACACTACCGGGATCGCTACCGAAGCGCTGCAGACTGTTGACCCGCTGTCTTGGCGCACGGTCAAATATATCGTTGCAGCCAAGCGTCAGCGTCATATCCTCGCGCGGAGACCACTTCATACCGAGGCTGACGGTAGTCAGAGACTCTGTCGGACGACCTGCAAGCTCACGTTCGGTGGCATCGTTCGTTGTCGGAAGAGCATAGTGCGTGTAGTACTTTGAGAGATAATGTGCCTCGCCGAAAAAGAGCCATTGACTTGTCGGACGATAGGTCAGGCGCATGTTGCCCTCCCATTCCGGCTGGAAGGTCGGACGCACATCCATCCAGTCGTAATGAACCGTTGAATCCTTGCGTTGTGCGCTCATCTTGAGATAGGTGCTCTCAAGATCGAGGTCGAACTTTTTCCAGTGGAAATTCGTCTGCAGTTCGACGCCGTGTGCCTTGCCGCGCGCATCGTTGAAATAGGAACTGTATGTAAGTCCCGCACGGTAGAGCATAAGCATGCGTTCTGTATCGCGCCAGAAATAGGTGAGCGTCGTCCGATTGTCCGCACCGAGGGCTCTGCCGTCCCAGATGGCGGAGAGGTCGAACTGCTTGCCGTACTCCGGCTGTGGGAATACGGCACTCTCTCCGCGAAAGTCGCGCGGCGAGGGGAGAATCCCCGCGCCGTCTCCTGCAATCTCGTACATATTGAGCAGGCGGAAGTAGGTGCCACCCGTCATGCGCATGGAGAAGCTGTCGTTGAATTTCTTTTTCAGTGCAAGCTGCCATGTCACCTTGGCATCGACCTGACTGTCCTCAGGATGAATCCAATGGTAGGTCTTTGCCGGATTAAATCTTCCGAAGCGGCTGTAGCCTGTGATCTGCGAGCGGTTGTAGCGAATCGCCGGCGTCAGCTGCCATGTCCGCTTTTCATCGAGCGTGATCGTATCCTGCACCTGTATGTTGAAAATGTTTTGGTCGAACTGATCGCGCATCTGTGTCCAAAGATTGCCGATCTGCGCCTGCACATCGTCGATAACCTTATCGAGGCCATCTCCGCGTATGTTCATGCGCTCGTGCGAGTAGTTCATCTGGAAGTCCAGCATATTGCGCTTGTCCAGTTCATACGTTCCGTCGATCTGAACGTTGTATTTGTTTGAGCGATATTCACTCCACTCGCGCATGGGGACATTATCCCACTTTTTTGTCGTATCTGTGTAGAGGTGCTCGGCACGATAATCCTTCTTCTGGTTCAGATAGTCAACCATCCAGCCCCATTCGTAGCGGTTGCCCATATAGCGGCGTTGTACGAGCAGCTCTGAGGCGCTGATCTTTTGGCGGCGACTGTCTTGCTTGTAGAGATCCTCGCGATCGACCTTCAGCCCCGGCGTAATCATATCGAAGTAGCTCTTCATATCAACCCAGAGACTGTCGGGCAGGTGTCTGTTGACCGTTTTGTAGGTTCCCTTGATCATCCAGTCGTTATTCTGCCATTTAACGAGGAGATCAGTATTCTTGTAATCGTTATATTGCCGACGGCGCTCTGCATTCCGTGCCGCCTCTGCGAGGCTTTCGCTGTCGCTGAGCGCCTGCCTGTCGGCATCTATCGTAGCTTGCCATATACCGGCACCGCCATTTGCAGCCTCATATGCCGCTATTTCTGTCGGTGTCATTGCGAGAAGCTGATTCAGCTCACGTTGGTTCGCAAGGTAGTCCTTTCCCACCTGCGTATTTGTAAACCACTGCTCCGCCGCATAGCTGCGGTAGGGAAAATCCCCGTCTCTCTGCTCGTGATTGAGGCCGAAGAGGAGACTGCCGCTGCCGATGGGGGCTGTGATCTCGACGGATGCCTTTTTGCCGCCGAACGAGCTCGGCCCGATCTCGGCAGAGCCGTGTGCCCCCGTCGGTTTCTTTGTCACGACGTTGATGACGCCGCCGATGAAGGTTCCTGCAAAGCGTGCGGGGATGTAGCCGCGATATACCTCAATTCGCTCGACGTTGCTGACGGGGATGGTCGAGATATCGACCGCTGCGTCGCCGCCGAGGTTCGTCAGTACGCCGTCCACGAATACGCCGACCTGCGCTGCTGTCGAGCCGCGTACGGTCACCGTTGTGTACTGTCCCTTGCCGTTGACCTCACGCACATGGACGCCGGGGACCATTTTGAGGAAGTCAGGCAGGGTCTTTTGTTCCCCCTGGAACTCCTCGGGACGGATGACGGTCACAGTACCGGGGGAGAGGATCTCCTCCCATGCAGGGCGTTTCGCCTCTACGGTGATATCGGGCGTTGTGTATTCGCTGGACGATGTGGTAACCTGCTCGCCATCCACGGCGGAGCTCGGCGCAGACACCGTCTCTGCGGCTGCTGTCACAGGGGGATACAGCGCACCCGCAAGCAACATCCACAGGATACCGGGGACAAGATGCTTCTTTTTCCTTTTTCCAGACATGAAAGAGCCTCCATTCTCTTTGAAAAATCAGTATTAAAATTCTTTTTGAAAGATATAGACAATAAGTCCTATATAACCACTTCTTTCTCATGAAAAAAATCCGTCTGCGACCAAGATTGGTTCAGACGGATTGCTTTTTGAGAAAAGAAAAACCGGCATATGAAATACAGCCGGAGATGCTTTGTCATCAAGTATCGACAAAATCCCCTACCCATCGCTCGCAGGTACCGGCCTTTGAAATCCGCAAAGACCGACGGTGATGTTGAAATAGGTAAGTATCCTGGCTTGGTGTCATCGTCTGCACACGCCTTCCCAGATTGCTCCAGTGACATTATTGTGTGCAGGCTCTTCCTTACAGTGGCGGGACCGCTTCGGCTTATACCGAATTCCAGATTAAGTCTCTCGACGCCTATTCCCTCTATATGCAATTTTTATCTTTATATTAATACCTATTATATGATTTTGTCAATAAGAGAATACGATTTATATAGAATTTATTCAAATGAAAATACAGCAAGAATTCGGTTAAGGGATTTGTCGGAGGGCGTTGCATGAAAGGAAACTTCAATGCTATAATGACTGCGTTTGAATTTTATGCGAAGGGAGGGCGTAGTGATGCCGATGGATGAGTTTGCGTGGCGTGTGAGACTTGCGCGTCGCCGCAAGGCGCATCAACGAAAATTTGCCCTCGCGGCGGGGCTGATCGTCGTGACGATTGCAGCGCTCGCGTGGTACTTTGCATACTACATCCAACGTCCGGAGTACGCCCTCGCACAGGCGGCGGAGGCCGTTGCGCAGCGCGATTTGGAATCGTTTGAGCGCCGTGTGAATCTCGCGGCGGTTGCGGATGCGGGCTACGATGATCTCACCTATGTCCTATTTGCGCGCGATACGCATCTCAAGGAGTCGGAACGGGTCGCCTCCGGCAAGTTTTACGAGAAGATCAAGGGGAGCGTCACAGAGGGGCTTATCCGTACGATTGCCTATGCTGTGGAGCATGATGTCTGGGTGGAGCCGGAGGGCGTGGACGCGCTGAAGGGGCGGCAGCTCGGTATTGATTTCGAGTACCTGATGGAGTGCAGTCATCTGCGCGATACGGAGCTGCTTGCGCTCGGCGAGATTGTGCGCGACGGGAGCGCAGCGGTGGCGACGGTTACGGTGCGCGATGGCGGCACGGGGCTGGAGTTCCCCCTGCAGCTGCGCATGGAGAAGGGCGATACGGGCTGGCAGGTTGTGCGCGTGGCGAACTACCGTGCCTATCTCGAGGCGGTTCAGACGGCGACGGCGGCAGATGTCTCGCGTTATATCGAGGTGACGCGCCCTATCGTTGACCGCTACAACGGTGTGTTCCGCTCGACGCAGAGCGAGTTCCGTAGCCTGACGGAGACCGCGTGGAGTACCTATACGATCGAGCACCGCAAGGCGCTGATCCGCCTCTTGCAGGAGGATATGATCCCCGTGCTGAAAAAGTATCAGCGCGAGCTGGATGCGGTGGAGGTTCCGCGCGGCGCGGCCTATCTCGCCGCTCAGCGTAAGGCGGCGACGGAGGCCTCGATTGCCTCCTATGAGAGCTTCGTGCGCGGGCTGGACACGGGGCTGCCAGAGGATTTTGCGCGTGCCGAGACACTGCACAAGCAGGCGCTCACCTACGATCTGCGTGTCGGTGACATGATCCGCCGCGGGGCAGTGAATGCAGAGACGCCTGCGACGCCGTGAAGAATACACAAAAGGTCTTATGATACGAACAGCTGCGTATCATAAGACCTTTTTCTATGTGCCGATCTGATCTGCGGTGCGGCGCATGGCTCTGCGATATCCGTAGAGAAGGATGCCGACCATGACGAAGAAGCTCGCGTTGTAGGCGTTGTAGACGACGTGCATGGAGTGGAAACCGATTGTGTCCCAGCCCCAGCACCACGCGACCCGAAAGAGGCAGTAGGCGGCGAACGCGGCGATCATGGGCGTGATGGTGTCGCCGAGTCCCCTGATCGCGCCGATGTAGACCTGATTGATGCCGTAGAGCCAGTAGAAGGCGAATGTCCAGTAAACAGCGTCGAGTGCGTTCTCTATGACGGCGGGATCGTCGGTGAAGAGCGGGATGAGCGTCGGGGCGGCGAGACCTGCGATGAGCGCCATAAAGAGTGCGCCAAATCCCGCAAGGCGCAGACTCGCACGCAGCCCTGCGCGCACGCGTGCAAGGTCGTGTGCGCCGACGTTCTGCCCAATGAAGCTCGTGAGCGCAATCCCGAACGCAAAGAGCGGATAGTAGAGGAAGCCCTCGATGCGCGCGTAGACGGTCATGCCCGCCATCGCCGCATAGCCGAAGCTGTTGATGTAGGTCTGAATGACAAGCGAGGAGATGCTCATAAAGACCGCCTGCAAGCCCGCGGGAATGCTCGTACCGAGGATAGGCATGAGGTGTACGGGCTGAAAGAAGGGGCGAACGATGGTGAAATGCCATGCGCCGTGGAGGTGGAGCAGTTTGCGCAGGGCAAGGAGCGCCGACGCATACTGCGCGATGATAGTCGCCGCCGCAGCCCCCGCAATGCCGCAGGGGATGACGATGAGGAGCAGGACATCGAGTGCGATGTTGAGTACGACGGCGGCGGCGAGGTAGTGCAGGGCGCTCGTTGTGTTACCGAGCGCGCGCAGGATGGCGCTTGCCGTATTGTAGAGGAGCTGCGCGAGCATACCGAGCAGCGCGATTCGCAGGTAGAGGCTTGCTATCGGGATCAGCTCGGCGGGCGTTGCGAGTGCCGTAAGCAGCGATTCGGTCAGCACGATGCCCGCCGCTGTGAAGAGGATGGCGAAGGCGAGCACGGTGACGAATATGCTCTGTACGAGCCCGCTCAGGCGTGCATACTGTTTTTCCCCGTAGAGATGGGAGACGAGCACGCTGAGTCCCGCAGAAAAGCCGATGAAGAAGTTGACAATGACGGAGAGAATGAGGCTCGCCGTGCCGACGGCGGCAAGCGCCTGTGCCCCGAGCACCTGCCCGACGAGGGCAGTGTCCGCGATGGTGTAGAACTGTTGGAGCAGCTGCGAGAGCAGGATGGGCAGCATGAAGATAAGCAGTTGGCGCACAATCGCGCCGCGCGTGAAGTCCTGCTGATCCCCACTGTGAAAGAGCAGAACGTGCAGATGATGCAGGTTGTGATGCAGAAAGTCATAGGTAAGCGGGTTGCGTATGCCGTAGATGCGCTCGCGGCGTTTGAGGGCGCGGAGCTTGTTGAGAATGTTATCCATAATGGGATATTTTATCATAGAGAGGCGTATAAGTCACGAGCGCCATTTCGGGGGTCTATGTCAAGTGTTATGGACTGCGATACTCCACGCAAACGCCTCGTTCGCAAGCGTTCGTATGCTTGTACGCTTAAATAATAATAAATACCAGCGAATTTCTAAACGCCCTTCGGTTGAATGACGAAATCCGCCGGGGCGTACCGCACAAGCGGTCAACGTCATCCAATCACACTTCACTAACGCTCGTGTTCTTGGGACGTTTTCCCATACGACCTGTTACCCAATCAGCTACGTCCTGCGGACTTGCTTCTTGGACAGGTCAGTATTTACTCACTTGCTCCACTAGGGTTCGCTTAGGGGCACCGCACTTTCGTCAGACACTACTTCCGTCCCATCTTTGCAATCATCCCCGTTGTTGACTTCCCCGCGACAAGCGGGATAAACGCCACCTCGCCGCCATAGCTCTCAACAATGCGTGCCTCGGGCAGCGTCTCAAGGGTATAGTCGCCGCCCTTTGCATAGACAGCGGGCTGCACCTTTGCGATCAGGTCCTCCGCCGTATCCTCGCCGAAGATCACAACATAGTCCACCGACTTCAGCGCACCCACAACCTCCGCGCGATCCGCCTCGCTGTTCACGGGGCGCGTCTCCCCCTTGAGACGGCGCACGGACGCATCGCTGTTCAGCCCGAGGATGAGTACATCGCCAAGCGCACGCGCCGCCGCAAGATAGCGTACATGCCCCGCGTGGAGGATATCAAAGCAGCCGTTCGTAAAGACCACACGTGCCCCTCCTTCGCGCAGCGCGGCGGCAAACGCCGCAATCCGCTCATTTGGAATCAGCATATCAGCACGCCCCCTCTGCTGCAAACACAGCGGCGCGCAGTTCCTCCTGCGCAACCGTCGCCGTCCCGCGCTTGCGCACGGCAATCCCCGACGCGATGTTGCTGAGCCGCGCTGCTGTCAGTGGGTCAACACCCGCTGCGAGCCCAAGAATCATGACAGCAACGCAAGTATCGCCCGCGCCCGACACGTCGAAGATCTCACTGTGATCGCTGACGGGAATATTCGTCGCCGAACCGTCTGCAAGGAAGAGTGTCATGCCTTTGTCCCCGCGCGTAATCAGCACACCGTCCGCAGAGAGCCGCTCCCGCAGCTCATGCCCCGCCGCGTGGATCTCCTCCTCGGAACGCAGCTCCCGCTCCAATGCCGCCGCAAGCTCCGCGTCGTTCTGCTTGACGTAGCCGATGCCCGCGTAGGAGAGGATGTCATAGCGTGAGTCCACGATGCTCGGAATCCCTCGTCTGCGCGTCTCCTTGATGACGAGGCTGCGCACGCGATCCATTACCGTGCCCGAGCCGTAGTCCGAGAGCACAACACCGCACACCTGCGGCAGGAGCTGCCGAATGCGTGTGAGCAGAGCCTCCTCCGTCTCCGCATCAAGGGGCGCATGCCACTCGCGGTCGACACGCACGATCTGTTGGCTGACCGTCGCGCGCCCGCCCGCGATGATGCGTGTCTTGGTGATCGTCGGATATGCGTCCGCACGGATGAACTCCGTCCGCACCCCATTTGCACTAAGCACAGCGAGAAGTGCGTCACCGCTGCGCTCCGTCCCACAGACCCCCACTGCGTACGCCGTACCGCCGAGCGTTGCCGCGTTGTTCGCGACATTTGCCGCGCCGCCCGCAACCACACGCTCCTCGCGCTGCTCCAGCACAAGGACGGGGGCCTCGCGCGAAATCCGTGCAATCGTGCCGTCAAGGTAGACATCCGCCACCATATCCCCAATGATGAGGACAGGCGCATCTGCCATCTGCGCGAGTGCATTTACCATGGCGTAAACTCCCATTTGACCTTCCACGAATCCTGCTTCGAGCGATAGCGCAGGATGATCTGCGAGCAGTGCAGATCGTGGAACCAGTAGTAGTCCACATCCGTCCATTCCTGTGGCTCAACGGCGTACTTCGTCCCCACCGCAATGCGGTTGTGTTCATCAATCCGGTAGCTCAGCCCCGTCTGCAAAATCCGCGAGTAGTCTTCCTGATCGAAGGCAAAGAGCGAATTCTCCTTCGAACTCTTGGAGTACAGGCCTCCGATGTACGCCGCAAAACGCTCGTTGAACGGCTTCGTGAGGAACACGCTCGCATTGAACCCCTGTACGCGCGAACTGTCATAGCTCTCACGCGTGACGGAGTACCCCCCCGCGAGATCGAGCCGATACCCATGAAAATGAATCGTATCATGCGCGAGCGAGACACCGTATTTCCAGTGGTTGCTGTGAATCCCGTCCGAATACCAACGTCCGTACTCCGAGTATAGGTTGTAGGTGACCGGCGTCTTACCGACGCGATGCCCATAGCCAAGGATGAACGAGGGCTGCTTCTTAATCCAGTCGTCATCCCCGTCGTCGAACACACCATAGGTCAGGACGGCACTCGCACCGCCGTTTTGCCAGCCGAGATCGTAGTGACTGCGCCAGCCCTTGTTGGTCGTCACATAGAGATTCGCACTCGCCGTGACGCGCGGTGCAACATCATAGTCGAACGTCTGCTCAACCCAAAGGCCATCCTCGCTGTCATAGCCCGCCGTCGGAAAGTTCCGCTGCATGGGGCTTGCCACATCAACCACATACCGCTTCTTCTTGAAAATAACCTTGTTCTTGATCCAGAACTTTACATTCGTGAGCACAAGTTTGTCGCCGGGATAGAGCTCCGCCACATCCGCGCTCAGGTGGTAGTCCGGCTTTTCGGCGGAGCACTTCGTCTGCGTACCGTCATACACCACGATCTTGTCCGGGTAGAACTCGAATCGCTTGCCCGTCATATAGTAGCCGCCGACCTTGCCCTTGGCATCCGCCATCGTGCCTTCGCGCGTCTTGTAGTTGTAGTTGATGCGGTAGCCGTCGAGCGTCACGCGCGGTGCGCCCTCTGTCAGCTGGAGTATATGTGCACGATCCGGGACTGCGACCGCGCCCGAGGCCGTATTGCCCTCCACATAGTCGCCCTGAAAGCGCCGCGCCTCAAGCTGCACAATATCCACATGGCCCTTTGCCGTAAAGTCACCCGTGCGCTCGTCATAGGTCAGATCGTCACCCTCGAACGCGACCGGTGACGGTGCATCCGCCGTCACGGGATGGCGCAGATGCTTCGCCATCGCCTCCACATCCGCGAGCAGCGTCTTCTGCTCCTCCGTGAGACGGTTCGCACGCTCCTCCCGCCGCTCGTTTTCTATGAAGTCCAAATGCTGAAACCCGGTATCTGTGTCCCCGCGATAGGCGGCATCAACGCCGCTCGGCAGCACGGTACAGGCAGCGGTCAGTGCAAGTAGGATGCGCGTTTTTGTAGCCTTGGTCATCGGCGCGTTCTCCTGTCTTTTACAAAGAATTCAGTCGTTCTTATACTACATCATAAACAGAGTTTTCGCAACCGAAAAGAACGCGGTGCACTGCCACTCATCGAATCTAAATTTGACGCAAAAAAAATTTTCATCTATAATAGAGCCCGAATCACAGAAAATTTTGGAAGGAGGCACTCCCACAAATGCAGCGTTTTATGAGCGGCGGAATTCTGCTTGCCGCTCTCGTGTTTTTCACAAGTTTCAGCGTGTGTAATGCGGCAGAGGACATGCGCTTCGTCGACGCGGAGGACGACACGGGCTACTATGTCGATGCAGCGACCGTCGTGCGCGTCTCGGATACGGAGCGCGACGCCGTTGTTGCCGTCGTGAAGGCGACTGAGAACCGCCGCTATCTGTACCGCACACGTCTCAACCCGCAGGCGGGAACGTACCAATTCGTCTCCGCTCAGGTTGAGGTCTACGATACAAAGGAAGTCCTGCGTACAACGCAGGGCATGGATGCACCGCAGCAATACACCCCGGCTTCGCCGCTCAGAAGTATTGCGGACTTCATTGAAGAGCTGCTGACGACAAAACAGCAGCCGCCACGGTAGGAGGAGATCATTCATGCAGCAGAAAATCTGTGCACTCGTGCTGACCTTCGTGCTCGCGCTCACGTCCTTCGGCACAGCGCTCGCGGCCGAGCCGCCCAACGCCGTCCAGTCCAAGCTCTCACTCATCGAGCAGGACACCTACGGGCAGGAGCAGACGGGCGCGCTGATCGACCGCATCAACCGCCTTGAGCGCGACTATGACGGCAAGCACCGCTCGGGCAGCCTGATGGCGCGCATCGACGCCATCTACGACGAGGTCTATACGAACAGCACAACGCCGTCCGTCCTCATGAACCTCAACGCGATTGAGTGGAACATCAACCACGAGACGAGTCTGCGCCCCGTGCAGGAACGCGTGAGCGAGATGGAGGTCGCACTGCTCGGCAAGACCGCCGAGGGCACGTTCCAAAAGCGGATCTCCGCCCTCTCCGAGGCATCCTTCGGCACGAAGAAGATTCCCGTCACGCCCGTCTCCGTTCCCGCGAACACCCTCGTCAAGGTCGCACTCGTAACCCCCGTCAACGCGAAGAACCTGAAGGTTGGCGACACGATCGAGTATCAGGTTGCGGACGACGTCTTCGTCGGCGATACACTCGTCTTCACAAAGGGCTCGCGCGGCGAGGGCACGGTCACGAAGGTAAAGCAGGCAAAGAACTTCGGGCGCAACGCGCAGGTTGACATCGACTTCAAAAACACGAAGGCGCTCGACGGCACCTACGTCACGACCTTCATCGGCGAAGAGGCGAAGAAGGAGATGCAGCATCTCGCCATGGCTGCAGGCGCATCGCTCGCGGGCATCGCGGTTCTCGGGCCTCTCGGCGTCGTCGCGGGTGCATTCGTCCATGGCAAGAACATCGACCTCCCCGCAGGCACCGAGCTCTACATCCAGACGCAGACCGATACCACCGTCTACGGCGTGCAGACCACCTACGACAGTGCCGCGCCGTTCCAGTCCACGGCAGCCCAGAGCTCCGCAGACAACGATAACAGCGTCTACGACGACGGAGTATAAACGATCACACAAAAAGCTCACGCAATGCGTGAGCTTTTTGTGTACAATCAATCAGCGGACGAATAACCCCGCGAGCTTCATATTCTCATCGTAGGTGAGGCGATAGACGACCGCCGTCGCCTTGTAACCCACGGCGAGCTCGCAGATGACATACCACTTGTCACCTTCCTTGCCCGCCGTCATAAGAGGCTTGCCAACGCCGGCACGCGCGCCCCACTTCGGCGCATACTCCGCCTTTGCACCAGAGATCTGCTCCGCCGTCAGATGCGGACGCAGCTCCGTAGTCGCCTCCGCCTGCAGACCGGTCACATCGTCCTTTTCAAAGCGTGCAATCGTCGCCATCACATGCTGCTCGACCACCTGCACGTCAAACGGCGTCTGCTCTGCCGCCTGTTCCTGTGTCTGCGCCTGCTCGGCAGCAGGAGCCGCATTTTCCTCGGCGTATGTGGCAGGAGCCGCAAGGAATGCTCCGCCGGCAACGAGCGTAGCGGCAAGCATGCGGGAAAGTGTACGGAATTTCATAAAAACCTCCTATGTCAATCAAAACTTACTTAATGCAGGAGAAGCACGCGAGCGATTCCACGCACTCGACCTCCACCTCGCGGAAAAGAGCACGAAGGCGCGCCTCGAGTCCCGCCTTCGTATCATACGGCGGCGTAAAGAAGCCCATGCGCGTATAGAGATGTTTCACAACGAACTCTGTGCGTGGATTCCCGCCGAGGACGAAGACCGAGCCCGTCAGCCGTCCGCCGGGACGCAGCACGCGGTGCACCTCGCTCCACGCCGCCGTCTTGTCCGGGAAGGCATGAAAGCCATTGATCGAGACCGCCGCATCGAAGAAATCATCCTCGAAGGTCAGCTGTCCCACATCGCCCTCCACAAAGGCAACATTATGGATGCCGATCGCATCCGCACGCGCGCGCGCCGCCGCGAGCATCGCGGGCGAGTAGTCGAGACACGTGATGTCGGCGTTCGGCAGCTCCGCATACACGGGCAGCGAGAGACAGCCTGTCCCCACGGGCACCTCGAGCAGCCGCCCGTCGAATCCCTCATGCGCCGCACGCAGCGCAAGGCCGACATAGCGGCTCACCTCCTCGCGCCCCATCCCCCACACAAGCCGCGAGACGAACTTGCCCGACCAGGTCGAATACGTCATCATGCCATCGTACAGACTCGCGAGCCGTCCCACCGAATGATACGCCCCCCTGATCTTCTCATACCGCCGCTTTTCCTCGTCCATCGTGACATCCTTTCTCATCATTATCGCCATTCATTCTAGCATAAAACGCGCGCGTGTTCAAATCCCCTCTCTATGGACACGCTCCCTTTTCAGTGGTAAAATTTAGGAAATTACGGCAAACGAAAGGGAGATCATCATGCAGCAGCGTACCTATATCACGATTCTTCTCGCGGCAGCGCTCCTCACGGCGGCGGGATGCGGCAGCGTTTCGGAAAAAGAGACGCCCGCGCCTCTCGTGCGAACGATGACGGTCGGCGATGCCGTGACGGCTGAGGCGGGCTACACGGGCGCAGTGCGCGGACGCTACGAGACGCGGCTCTCCTTTCAGGTCGGCGGACAGATTCTCTCGCGCAATGTAAATATGGGCGCGCATGTCCGCGCGGGAGATGTGCTCATGGTGATCGACGCACGCGACGTGCAGCAGCAGGCGAACGCGACGAACGCAGGAGTCTCCGCCGCACGCGCACAGCTGCAGCTCGCGCAGACAAATCTCAAACGCTACGAGGAACTGTACGCCGCACAGGCGATCTCGGAGGCAATGCTCGATCAGTACCGCACGAACGAACGCGCCGCCGAGGCTGCGTACCGCCAGGCAGTCGCACAGGACACGGCGAGCCATAACGCACTCGGCTACACGAACCTCGTCGCGGGCGCAGACGGCGTGATCTCGAACATCACGGCGGAGGAGGGGCAGATCATCGCCGCGGGGCAGACGGTCATGACGCTCACGCAGGAGGGCGAGCGCGAGGTGGAGATTGCCGTACCCGAGAGCCAGCTCTCCGGGATCGTCATTGGCATGCCCGCTGCCGTCACGCTCTGGGCGAATCACGCCGCACTCACGGGCTATGTCCGCGAGCTCTCCCCCGCGCCCGACACCGTGAGCCGCACCTACGCCGCATGCATCGCGCTCACAGATGCGCCCGCCGATCTCCCGCTCGGCATGACGGCGCGCGTCTTCCTCGGCGAGGACACGGCAAAAGGCGCGGTCATCCCCCTCTCCGCTCTCTATCAGACGAGCGATACGGCCGGGGTCTACGTTGTTGAGGACGGCGCTGTCCGCCTCGTCCCCGTCATAGTCACAGCATTTCACACGAGTGACGCCGTCGTCACGGGGCTTCCGCGCGGCGCAGTCATCGTGACGGCGGGCGTTCACCAACTCCACGACGGAGAGAAGGTGCGGACGAAATGAGGAATCTCACAGAGCTTTCCCTGCGCCACCGCGCCCTTGTCTGGTATTTCATCATCGTCTTCACCATCGGCGGCGTCTTCGCCTACAACGCGCTTGGCCGCATGGAGGACCCTGCCTTCACCATACGGCAGATGGTTGTCACCGCCGTATGGCCGGGCGCGACCGCCGAGGAGATGCAGGAGCAGGTCACGGACAAGCTCGAGCGGCGCTTTCAGGACACGCCGGGGCTCAAGGACATCAAGAGCGAGACGCGCGCGGGGCAGACCATCATCTACATCCAGCTGCGCTCCGACATCGACGACAGCCTCATCCGCCCGACGTGGCGCGACGTGCGGAATTTCGGCGAGGACATCAAAAGCGACCTGCCCGACGGCGTCTATGGTCCCTACTACAATGACCGATTCGACGATGTGTACGGTTCGATCTACGCCATCACAGGCGCGGACTACTCCTACGAGGAACTGCGCGCAATGGCGGAGACGGCGCGCCGCCGCATCCTCACCGTCCCGAGCGTGCAGAAGGTCATCCTCCTCGGCGTGCAGCCTGAGCGCATCTACGTCGAAATCTCCCTCGCGCGTCTGGCGCAGATCGGCATCCCGCCGACGGCGATCACGAACGCGCTCCATACGCAGGACAGCATGACGACGAGCGGTACGGTCGAGACAGAGACGGACACCGTGCAGCTGCGCGCCTCGGGTGTATTTGAAAACATCGAGGACATCCGCGCGCTTCCGATTGCCGCAAACGGAAACGTCTTCCGCCTCGGCGATATTGCCACCGTCGAGCGGCGCACGGCTACCCCGCCCGAGCCGATGATGTTCTACAACGGCGCGCCCGCCATCGGCATCGCCGTCTCCATGGAGGACGGCGGCAACATCCTCGCGCTCGGCAGCAACCTCGCTGCACTCACCGACGAAATACGGCAAGATCTCCCGCTCGGCATGGAGCTGAACGAGGTATCGAACCAGCCCGCCGTCGTGCAGCACTCCATCCACGATTTCGTTGAGACACTCGCACTCGCAATTATCATCGTGCTCGCCGTCAGCTTCCTCTCGCTAGGTTTTCGCACCGGGCTCGTTGTCGCGGGCTGCATCCCGCTCGTCCTCGCGGGCACATTCGTCGCCATGTATATGCTTGACATCGACCTGCACAAGGTCTCCCTCGGCGCGCTCATCATCGCGCTCGGTCTCCTCGTGGACGATGCCATCATCGCCGTCGAGATGATGAGCGTCCAGCTCGAGCGTGGCATGGAGCGTTTTGACGCTGCGTGCTACGCCTTTACCCAGACGGCGAAACCCATGCTCACGGGCACGCTCATCACCTGCGCGGGCTTCATCCCCGTTGCATTCTCAAAGGGCATGGCGAGCGAGTTCTGCCGCAGTCTCTTCCCTGTCATCGGCATCGCGCTCGTCCTCAGTTGGATCGTCTCCGTTATGGTCGCGCCGCTCTTCGGCTACTACCTGATTCGTGTGAAAAAGGGCGCGGAAGCTGCGCACGATCCCTACAGCAGCCCCTTCTACCAACTCTTTCGGCGCGTGCTCACACTCTTTCTCAGTCACCGCGCCGCCGTCCTCATTGGTACGGTGCTCCTCTTCGCGGCATCCATCGCCGCATTTCCGCACATCAAGCAGACCTTCTTCCCGCCCTCACTGCGCCCCGAAATCCTCGTCGAGCTGACCCTGCCGCAGGGCGCATCCATCGCCGCAACCGAGCGTGAGGCAAAGGTGCTCTCCGCCATCCTCGACGCCCACAGCGACAAGATCGCAAACTATGCCGCATATGTCGGACGCACCTCGCCGCGCTTCGTCCTCCCCGTCAACGTCAAAGCTGACGCGGACAACCGTGCCCAATTCGTTATAACGGCGAACGGTACCGAGGAGCGCGAGGAGCTTGCCGCACTCATTGCAGAGGCACAGCTGAACGAGCTCTCGGGCGTGCGCGTCGCCACACAGTACATCCAGACAGGGCCGCCCGCCGACTTCCCCGTCATGCTGCGCGTCTCTGCCTCCACAACGGACGAGGTGCGCCGTATCGCAGAGCAGGTCGCAGCGATCGCCGCAGACGATCCCGCCACCGCGAACATCCATCTCGACTGGACGGAGAAATCCAAGGCGGTGCAAATTGACTTTGACAAGGCAAAGCTGAAACTCTACGGCATCAGCGCGCGCGATGTCAAGCAGATGCTCTACACCGAGCTGACGGGCGCACAGGCTGCGGAATTCTACACGGGCGATCGCACGATCGGCATCGTCCTGCGCCTCGCGGACGAAGACCGCACGAATCTCGAGCGGCTCGGCGAGCTGCCGATTGCAACCAGCGGCGGCTACGTCCCGCTCGCCCAGATCGCACACCTCTCCTATGCGGCAGAGGACGGACTCATCAAGCGGCGCAACCTGTTGCCCACCATCATGGTGCAGGGCGATGTCGTGCGCGGCGAGGGCAATGATGTGACGCAGCGCATCTACCGCGCGACGGAGGAGTTGCGTGCCGCCCTGCCCGCAGGTGCGAGCATCACACCCGCAGGCGCGCTTGAGGACTCGGCGGAGGCGATGGGCTACCTCGTGCAGCCCGTGCCCGCCATGATCTTTATCATCATGACCCTCCTCATGCTGCAGGTCGGCACAATGGGCAAGATGGCACTCACCCTCCTCACAGCCCCGCTCGGGCTGATCGGCGTCGCGCTCGCGATGCTCCTCACCGACTCCGCGCTTGGCTTCGTCGCCTACCTCGGCGTCCTCGCCCTCTTTGGCATGATCATCCGCAACTCCGTCATCCTCATCGACCAGATCAAGAAACATGAGGCGGCGGGCGAGAAGCCCATGGACGCTATCATCGACTCCGCCGTTCTGCGCTTCCGCCCCATCATGCTCACCGCGGCTGCTGCCATCCTCGGCATGCTCCCCCTCATGCGCAGCATCTTCTGGGGGCCCATGGCCGTCGCCATCGCAGGCGGACTGATTGTGGCAACGGTGCTGACACTGCTCGTCCTGCCCGTCATGTATGCAGTCGCATATCGGGTGAAGTAAAAGAATCTCTGATAAATTCAGCGATTCCTAAATATGGAGGTACATTCAAGTGTGCGATAACGATTTTGACAAATACATCGCAGCAGAGGCAGACGGTTCTCAAGCATACTATCGAAGAGAATTGGCGAAACTTGATGCCAAAAATAAACAGGAACTAAAATGCCTCGTTGAAAAAATGAATAACGCCGGATGTCCTGCGCCATTTTCATGGGCATTCAGCGAGGTAACTGAAGGCATCCCACAGTTCGCACGCTGCCTCATTCTCAAAGAACTGCATCGCAGCATCACAGATGTCGAGGAAGGGCTTAGCTGCGCAGAGGACTTCACCGAGGACATCGAGTCGCTCTATCAAACCGCCGCGGGAGCTGTCGGCGAAGATCACATAAAGCGTCTGCTGACCGCCTATGCAAAGGGCATCGTTGGAACATTGATCAGTCTCATCGATGATGGAAATTTGGACCGTGACCGCGACGGCATCAGCTGGTCACTCATCCAGACGGATGCAGAAGGAACTCCCACAGGACAGATCATCGAGGGACTGCATGAAGATTTCGCGGAGTTTGACAAAATGTAAGCCAAACCAAAATTGACGGGACAAAAAACTCTCCAGACCATTTTTAGGTTTGGAGAGTTTTTTGTCCTTCGCTCACTTCTTCTCATACGGATGAATAATCAGCGCACCGTCCTGATACTCGCCGACGTAGACGTCCTTTAGCTCATAGCCCGCTTCGCGCAGGACGGCATTCAGCCACACGTGGTCTTTTTCGATGAGCTCGAGGATATCCTCTTCGACCTGCCCATCGAGGATGAGCGGATAGCGCGCATTTTCCTCACCATACTGGATGATGGTGAGCTGTCCGTTCGGCTCGAGCACGGCACGCTTGACATCCTTGATGTAGTAGACGCCCGCCAGACGCAGTTTCAGCGTGAGATCATGCGCGAGGAGCCCCTGCCGCATGCACTCGTCCATGAGGATTTTGCCGCGCTCAATGAGGATGGCGGGCGATCCGTCGACGATCTCCTTGACGCGGCGGTTGTTCGCCTTGATAAATTTCAGCAGGAGCACGAGGAGCGTCCACGCGACGAGCACGAGGAGGAAGTCAATCACAGAGATGGCACTGCTGTAGATAACACCGCCGATGATGCCGCCGAGCACGTAGTTCTGCACCTGATCGGTCGCGGACGTGGGGGCGAGGTTGCCCTTGCCGAGGAGGTTGATCTGCACGATGAGACAGAGCAGACCGAGAGCGAGTTTTGCGAGTACCAGTAAGTAGACGATCATCTCAGTCCTCCTTATCTACGATCTGTATATCCCGCCGCAGGAGGTGCGTGCGTTCATACTGAAACGACGTGTAGTCCGCATTGAAATGAATCACGTAGAACGTGCCCTCTACATCGACGAGCATGCCCTGCTTCAGATTGGTCGAGTTCACCTTGATATCACTGACAGGGACATCGAGATCCTTCCCGAGGCTCTGCACGAACTGTGCCATGCGTGAGGTCTGCTCGCGGTCGCTCTTCATGCGGTTGTAGTCGCCGTACTGTATGCCCCCGAGAAAGATCACCGCCAAAAAAAGCAGGACGACGAGGTCGCGGTAGCGCGAGGAAAAACTGCTGCGCAGATACTTGATGCTCACAACAAGCAGTGCAGCGAGCGCGAGGAATGAGACGACATACCACGCCGTATGGCTCGCCTGTCCAACTTGCTCAATATAGCTGTAGGTATAAAATGGCAACGAAACGCCCCCTTTCCATGTTTGTATAGGCTACTACGCCGAACACTTTCTGTCAATGGTCTTTTGAGCGGTATATGGATTTGGCACGCACGATATAACGCGATATAAGACGATATAGGGCGATATATGAAAGAATAAATAACTAAAACTTATTGCAAAAGTCGCGGTCATCTGCTAATATACAGATACAGAGGATCCTCGGCGTGGCTTCGGTCACTACCTTGGACAACGATGACCCTAACGCCATGGCGCTAGGGTCATTCGTCTTTTTAGGAGAAACCGATGGAACATAAGAGATTCCGCACATATACAGAACAACGTGAGCTCTTGGAAAGTCGCGGTTTAATCATCCCACATCCAAGATTCTTTACAAACTGCATGCAGCAGGATGACTATTACAACGTCATCAACGGGTACAAGAAGCATTTTATTAGAGGTATGAATCCGGAGCGTTACGCAAAGGGAACTACCTTTGAGCAGGTGTACGCATTATATTCGTTCGATCAGGTAATGCGCTCTTATTTTCTTACAGAACTGATTAAAATTGAAAAGCATATAAAGTCACTCATCGCTTACCATTTCTCAGAAATTCACGACTATGACCATAGGCAGTATTTAGACCCCAACGGCTTCAAGAATGACAGTCCTGAAAACCGGCGTTTTGCTTCCCGCACGATAACAAATCTGGAAAACGCAATCAGGTACTACACCCAAAAGGGAACAAACTCAATATGCCATTATATAAAAGCTTACGGTTACGTCCCCTTATGGGTTTTGAACAGCGTTACGTCATTTGGGCAAGTCGCTCATTTTTACTCGTGTATGAAAGTAAATGAGCAATCCTCTATTGCAAAGCACTTTAAGTTGTCAGCAAATCAACTGGACGGCTTTATTTATTTTCTCAGTGACATCCGCAACACCTGTGCGCATGGCAGCCGAATCTATATGCCGAACAAAAAATACAAATTTCAGCGTTTGATTCCAGATACAAAAATACACGCAGAGTTAGAGATTCCTCAAAACAACGCACAAAACTATATCCGAGGAAAAACTGATGTTTTGGCTATCCTCATCACGCTAAAGGTATTCTCCAAGAAATCCGATTTCGGTATGCTGAAAAAACACCTCAAAAAGCATTACGCCAGAATGGAAGCCCAGATCCCCAAG